>ENA-ORMX01002116-ORMX01002116.1-human-gut-metagenome-genome-assembly--contig:-NODE-2116-length-11968-cov-3.221271_pt1 | contig 11968 bp, 13 predicted proteins | sample MGYA00242108_ERZ509007 | MGnify/ENA primary metagenome ERZ509007 (study PRJEB26280, sample SAMEA2338745) | human gut metagenome | biome: human gut; feature: human-associated habitat; material: faeces...
TTATGGATTGGTGGACAGAATTAATGAAAGCTTTATCTTACTGGTCTAGATAATTCAAACATAATTAAAAAAGTAGTTGATTAAGAGATTACATCTTGTGTCTCATAAGATTGACTACTTTTTTATTATCATATAAAATATTCAATATTATTATTGATTTATGGAGTGTTATATATGGATTATATTGATTATTTAAATATTTTACTAAAGTACCTTTTTATGAATTTAATCACATGCTATTTATATATTAAAATTTCTAACTTTAAAATATTAAATACTAAAAATAAATTAATAATTATTTTAACTTGCATTGCATTGTCTATAATAATATCTTTGTGTAGTACATTTATTAATACTTTTTATATGCTTTTACTTTCTTATATTATACTAAGCCTTTTATATACTCATATAACAAAATAAAAATTAAATCGTTCTATTGTTGTCACTTTAATAGCGTCAGCAATTACAATTACTTTATATGAAATAACTATATTTATTTCACTTCTTGTATGTTTGCCATTACTACATATAAATAGCCGAAATACATTTATTCTGATTTTTGCTATTCTTCTTGAACTATTATTAGTATTCTTTATTTTTAAAATTAGAAGATTTAAGGATGGCTTTTCTTTTTTAAAAGATAAAAACTATTCATCAAATTTTGCAATATTTTTATCTGGAATTATAACATTAATTGTAACTAATTTAGGCAACTACATAAGCAATTCTATAAATGAATTCTCTCTATTAGGGCTGATTCTAATTTTATTAAGCTTATTTATATGGATAAAAGAAAAGATTACTTTACATTATAAAAGCTTATTAGCTAAAGATACTATACTACAATTACAGAATCAATTAGATGAACAAATACATATAAACCAAGTTATGAAAGATGAAATAAAAAAAATCTCTACAATAAATCATAAGTTCAGTAATAGAATATCTGCTTTAGAGTTATATGTAAAAAAGTTATCATATAATTTATCTACTTATATTGAAACATTCAAAGATATCTCAGAAGTAGAAAAATTAACACAAAATTTATCTTTAGAATTCTCTAATGAAATGCATATAAATTTACAAGACCATTTTCATATTAATAAAACTAGTATTATAAATATAGATAATATATTAGAATATTTTGAATTAGAATGTAGAAATAAAAATATTTCTTTTAATGTCATTGTAAAATCTAATATAAAGTCTGAAGTAAATAAGACAATTCCCTTAAATCTTTTTGAAATTTTAATTTCAGATATTATAAATAATGCTATAATTGCTATAAATCATAATTCTAATAAGAATAATAAAATACTAGTTCAATTTGATAAATCTGATTATTTGGAATTTCGTGTTTATGATACTGGTATTGAATTTGAAATAGATACTATTGTAAAACTTGGTAAAGAACAAATAACCACTCATGAAGCTGATGGCGGAAGTGGAATAGGATTTATTACAACATTTGAAACATTAAATAAAACTAATGGAAGTTTTATAATTGAAGAATATAGAAATGACAAATGTGAATATTCAAAATGTTTAATTTTTAAGTTTGATAATAAAAAACAATTTATTATTCGTTCTTACCGTGCTGACGAAATCAAAGAATCTTCTAATGACGAATTAATTATAGAAACTTTATTATAACTTAAAATATGACTCAAATTCTGTATTCCTTTCTGGTAATCAAAATATACCCAATGGAAAGATACTCTTTTTTACTTCCTTCCATTGGGTACATTTTATTAATTTACAACTAACTTTAATCTATCAAATACTCTTATTCTACTATCTCCAATAATTCATTCATTGATATTATTTTATAATCTGTTTCCATATATTTATTCGTTTCATAACTTTTCTATTTTATAATAATTCCTGTATCTTAGATTCTCCTATAATCTTAACACCATTTTTTGCAAGTAAATCTGCTGTAACACCATTTCCATCTATTGTTGTTTTTGAAAATGTACCATCATAAATTCTTCCAAATCCACAAGATGGACTTCTTTCTTTTAAAATTGCATATTTACAATCATAAAATTTAGCAAGCTTTAATATTTCTTCTGCACCTTTTGTATACTCCTCTGTAACATCTTCACCATTATTAGTTAATACTTTATCATTAACTCTCTCGGCTGGATTTCTTGGTGTTTTTAATCCTCCATATATTTCTGGACAAACAGGAATTAAGTTATATTTATTTTTTAACTCTTCCAATTCCTTAACTATTTCACTTTTTCCATTATATCTACAATTTATTCCCATTAAACATGCACTTATTAATATATTCATATATTACCCTCTCTTTCATAACTAAAATTTCATTCTTTACTTTATATCATCTATCCTCTTGAAGTACATTATCTTAATTTAACATTACTTTTTTGCTTAAATTTATAAGTCTCTATTGGATTATTTTATAATCCAATTACATTTTTCTTATATTTAGAATATAGACTTCTCAATTCTTCCATTTTCTCTTCTAATTCAATAACTAAATTAGAAACATTTTCCCACTCTTCATTTTCAAAAGCTTCATATATCTTACCAAATAATGATTTTTGACTATTAGTATTTTTATAAATGTATCTTCTCTTTTGTTCAATTTCTTCCCAATCTTTATTATCTTTCTCATCTTTACTTTCTATTTTCTTCCACATAGTCATTTCTGCAAAATATTCTTTAATTTTTCTTTTGCAAATAATTAGTTTCCATTTTTCTAAAGTAGCAGTTTTAAAAGACTTTATCATTACATCTGTTAATATATCTCCATATTGCAGAACTTTAAGACTTTCTTTATTATTTAAAATTTTTACATTTTCCCAAACAGTTCTTGGAGAATTACCAAATAATATCTTTCTTTCTTCTTCAGTATAATATTCAAATACATCTTCTTCACTTCTATACATTCTATCTTTATCTAAATATCCATAATACTCATTTTGTTTTTTTGATATTTCTTGTAATAAGCCTTCTTCTGTCTTATTATTTAATATAGCATACTTTATTCCATCTAACATTGATAAATATGATACTGCAATAGTTATATATAAATTAGAAGATGGATTTGGAGATCTTAGTTCAAATCTAGTAGCAAAAGGATTTTGTTTATCTTTAACTAATCCTATTAATACACTTCTATTTCGTGATGGTTCGTTTCTTTCTTTACCTAGAGATGTTACAATACATACAGGAGCTTCATATCCTGGTTTCAATCTTCTCAAAGAATCGTCTGTTGAAGATATGAAAGGATTCATTACTTCATAGTTTTTTAACATTCCCATTAAAGCTCCATATCCAATAGTACTTAAAAAACCATCATTATAACTATTAAATAAATTTATTCTTGTTCCATCCTTCTTCTTTATGCTCATACCTAAATGTACATGCATTCCGCTTCCGGCTACTTTTTCTATTGGTTTTGCTCTAAATGTTGTTTCTAATCCATATTTCATAAAAATCTTTTTTACTAATTCTTTAATAAAAATCTGGTTATCTGCTGCCTGCATGGGGCTTGAATATTTCCAATCTATTTCAATTTGTTCCATTACATGATCATATTTGCCAAAAAAGCCTAGTTTTGGCTTTACACCACCGAACTTCTTTATGTCCCATTTCTGGCTCTAATTCATATTTTTCCATTGTTATTAAACATTCTTCTATCGCTGTTCTTACTGTACCACTAATCTTATTCCAATATTGTTCATGCATTCCTTGTGATGTTGTAAGTTCCTCTATTTCGGTTTCTTCATTTGGAGTTTTGACCCAAAACTCTAACTCTGTTGCTGCAGTATAGTCAATTTTATCTATATCTTGTACATTTATATTATATTTATCTAAATTTTCTGATTTATCATTTATTAACTCCAATATCTCTTGCTTTGTTTGACTACTACTAAGTTTTAAAATACTTCTAGAATCAACTGGTTTTCCATTATGATATAAAAATGCTGGAATAATAAGTGTTGCAACAGGAATGTTAGTTTCTTCATCTAGTAGGTCTTCATTGTAATCTATAAACCAATCACATTCTGTATCTACTACCATATCAACTTTTGCGTCATTAATTGTTGCAATTTCTGGAAGGTCTACAGATGAACCATCTGTTTGCACAGCTGTTTTATATAGAAATTTTTCTAAATCTTCTAAAAATATTTTTATGGGAATTCTTTCATCTGTTACATTTCCAGATAAATCAACAGCCATTAAAGAAACAAATTTTATTTGTTTGTTCTCCTCTAAAATCTTTGTTAAACACTCTTTATTGTGTTTATCTTTTTTTATTTTATATATAAGATTATCTTTCATAACTATACCTCACTTTTTTATAAATAATATGCTTAAAATTTATGAAACGTTATTTATATATCTAATTCTTGCAAAATTATATTTATATTATTGCTATTACTTCTAACTATTTTGTTCTTATATTTGCTTAATTTTCCTTCAAATTCATGCTTATTTTTTTCAAAGTCATTTGTCCATTTATACATCATTTTTAACATCTCAATATTTGAATTATAACTACACTTTTCTAATCCAATTTTCTGTTTAATATATCTTTTTAATATTCTTAGTCTTCTTTTGTATAATGGTATATCTAAATATATAATTTTATCTGCTAATATAAAAAGTTCATCTAAATTCTTTCTATGTGTTCCCTCTATAATCCAGTCTTCTTTCTTATTAATTTCATGAATAATTTGTAATTGTTCTTCCAAGCTTCTTTTTTGTCCATTATTTTCGTCATCATGAATAATAGAATCTAGCTCAAATCTTGGAATTTTAATTTTTTCAGATAACCCTTTTGCAAGTGTTGTTTTTCCGCTTGCAACAATACCAACTATATATATTTTCATTATATACCTCTTTATTTTTTGACCCCAAATTCTCCACTCTTGGCAAATCATTTTTTATAATAATACTATATAAACAAAAAAAGAACAAGCAATCTAAAAAAATTGCTTGCTTATTTTTAATATTTATGCTTCTGGTTCTACTAAACCAAAGTTCTTTCCATCTTTTAATTTATACATTACATTTACTTTTCCTGTTTCAACATTTACAAATGCTAAGAATTTGTTTTGAGGTTCTTCTTGTAACATAAGTTTAGCATCTTCTGGTGAAACTGGTTTTACATCATAAAATAATGTTTTTACAATTTCATTTTCAATTTCTTCTTCTTTTTCAAAACTCATATTAGACTCTTTTAAACGAATAGATTCTGTCATGTTTTGTTTGTCTTTTTTAGTTTTCATTTTTCTAATTTGACCTTCAACAATATCTATATTTTTATCTATAGAAGCATATAGATCTTTGCTACCTGTAACTGCTCTAAACACACCATTTTGTGTATTTACATGCATTTCTGCAACTTGATCTTTACCTTCTGTTTTTATTGTTGCTTGTACATCAAAATCTTCTCCAAAGTATTTTACTAATCTTTCGCATTTCTTTTCAATATAACCTTTAATTGAATCTGTTGCCTTTAGTTCCTTTCCTGTTATTTTTATATTCATAAAAATCTCTCCTTCCACTGTTTACTACTCTTTTGTTACAACTTTCGTTGTTATTCTCATTATATATTGTTTATCTAAATTTTTCAAGCAATTTATTGATTTTTATATCTATCAATTGGATTATTCGAATATTTTTGACATAAAAGATATACACTATTTGCATAACGTTAGATTAAATAATCTTATTATTACTTATATAATTCATTTTTTTCTATATATTGTAATATATTAGCATCTAGCATATCTTTTATTAGATCTATTTCGTCTGTTTTTATTTTATTTCTTATAAATGTAGAACTAATTTCTATTTCTTTCATATTATTTATACAATAAAAATTATTCCTATATTTATTTAATATTTCATTTTGGCATATTAACTTTTCTAAGTTTATCTTATTCCTATTTAATAAAATAAATCTATAATTACTTATTAACTCTTTGCAATCTTTCCAATTTAATATATGTTCAAAATTATCTGCTCCCATTATAAAATATATTTCATCATCTTTATATTTATTCTTTATTAATTTAAATACATCAATTGCTTTATAATTAATTTTTGTATTAAGCTCAATATCGCATACATCTAATTTTTTGGTTTCTTTGCAAATTAATTCTAACATTTCGTATCTATACTTTTCATTTATCAATCCATCCTTTTTATATCCATCACCTACTGGAACAAAAAATAGTTTGTCTAATTTAAGCTCTTGTAATATTTTTTCTGCACATGTTTTATGTGCTATGGTTGGTGGATTAAAACTGCCTCCAAAAAACGCATATTTTTTCATATCTTTCCTCACATTCTATTTTTACATATTAGCACATTTATATTAATTTTTCAATCTAACTTATTAATATATAGTAGTTAAAAATATATACGCTATATGTATCATTACTTATATATCAAGTTTTTTCGCCATACCCCTTGCATTTTTCATTTTCTCATGATATAATATTTTTCGTTATAATTTACTAACTTAAGGGGAGGTGCAAAATATGCCAAATATTAAATCAGCTATTAAACGTGTTAGTGTTATCGAAAAGAAAACATTAAGAAATAATATGATTAAATCAGGATATAAATCAGCTGTTAAAAAGTTTGAACAAGCTATAGAAGCTGGTAATGTTGAAGAAGCAAAAACATTATTTTCACAAGCTACAAAAAAAATAGATCAAGCTTGCAGTAAAGGTGTTATAGTAAAAAATACTGCTGCTAGAAAAAAATCTAATTTAGCAAAAAAATTAAATGCTGTTCAAGCATAATCAAAGTAAAAAATTGTGCACAGTTTTTTACTATATAAAAACAATCTAGTACTTTTCTAGATTGTTTTTTATTATATCTTTTATTAGTTTCTAGTGATTTTATTCTTAAAATTTATTCACATCATTTAATTTTCACTTACCTAATATTTCTTTAACAACTTAAATCTTAAGAAATTATACATCTTTTATATCCCCAAATGTGTATAAACTAGTATAAAATCGTACTTTTTTAGTACATAACTTATATTTACTTGGCTAAATTTACCTTTGATTTTCTTCCTTGATTTATGTTAATATATATTTATAAAAATATAGAAAGCTGTGATATTTATGAAAGAAAATTTTAAAATATTATTAAAATCAATCCTCAATATAGATAAAAAAATACTAAGAATAATGAAAATTGGACTAAAGTATTCTTTTTCTTTTTGTATTTTAGCAACATTAATTTTACTTACATACGAATTTTTTAGTTTACCAACATTATTTTATGCTGGAATTTCATTGCTAAAATCTGGACTTTTCTTTATGGTAGCATTTACTATTTGTGGATTTGCTTTTGATAAAATTACACATGAGATTGGCTAATCTTTTTTTACCATAAAAAGGAGCCCTACTTATATGGGCTCCTAAACTTAATTATTAATTATTTCTTTAATTCTTCTATAAACATTTTATTAAGCATTCCTGGGTTTGCTTTTCCTTTTGTTTCTTTCATAGCTTGTCCTACTAAAAATCCTAAAGCTTTATCTTTTCCACCTTTATAGTCTGCTACTGATTGTGGATTTGCTTCTAATACTTTTAATACAACTTCTTTTATTGCTCCCTCATCTGAAATTTGGATCCATCCGTTTTCTTTAATAATAACTTCTGGATCACGAGGATTTTCAAATAATTCTACTACTACTTTTTTAGCAATAGCTGAACTAATTGTTCCTTTATCTATTAATTCAATTACTTTAGCTAACTTTTCTGCACTAAATGGTATTTGGTCTGCTTCCATTTCTTTTTCATTTAATATTCTTGATATATCTGATATAATCCAGTTACATACTGCTTTTGGATTATGACATACTTCTATTGCTTTTTCAAATAGGTCTGATAAGTATTTTGATGCTGTGATTAATTTAGCATCTTTTTCAGATAATTCATATTCTTTTAAGTATCTTTCTTTTCTGCTTTCTGGTAGTTCTGGTAATGTGTTTTTGATATTTTCAATATATTCTTCTGATAGTTTTATTGCAACTAAGTCTGGGTCTGGGAAATATCTATAGTCTTGTGCATCTTCTTTGTCTCTCATTGGGAATGTTTTTCCTGATACATCGTCCCATCTTAGTGTTTCTTGTTCTATTTTTCCACCATCTTCTAATACATCAATTTGTCTTTCTACTTCGTATTCTATTGCTCTTACTATGCTTCTAAATGAGTTCATATTTTTCATTTCTGTACGTGTTCCAAATGGTTCTCCTGGTTTATGAACAGATACGTTTACATCCGCTCTCAAAGAACCTTCTTGCATTTTACAGTCTGAAACTTCAATATATTCTAATATTGATTTTAATTTTCTCATATATGCTTCAACTTCTTCGGCACTTCTTAAATCTGGCTCTGAAACCATTTCTATTAATGGTACTCCTGCTCTGTTTAAATCTACTAAGCTTCCTCCTCCAAAGTCATCATGGTTTAATTTTCCAGCATCTTCTTCTATATGAATTCTTAATAATCTAATTTTCTTTTTACCGTTTGGTGTGTCTATTTCAACATAACCATGTTCACAAAGTGGTTTATCAAATTGAGATATTTGATATGATTTTGGTAAATCTGGATAATAATAATTCTTTCTATCATTTTTGCTATTTCTTGATATTTCACAATTAGTAGCCAATCCTGCTTTTACTGCATATTCAACAACCTTTTCGTTTAATACTGGTAGTGTTCCAGGCATTGCCATACAAACTGGGCATACATGTGTGTTAGGTGCTGCACCAAATTCAGTTGGACAAGAGCAGAATATTTTTGTTTTTGTTGAAAGCTCTGCATGAACTTCTAGTCCTATTACAACTTCATAATCGTTTCTTGACATTATTTAGTACCTCCTTTAAATTCTGGTTTATAATTTTCTCTAAATTTGATTTCTTGTTCTAATGTATATGCTGCATTTAAAATTGTTTCTTCTTGGAATCTATTTCCTATCAATTGCATTCCTATAGGCATTCCTTCTTTGTCAACTCCTACTGGAATTGATATTCCTGGAAGTCCTGCTATGTTTACAGATACTGTACAAATATCTGCTAAGTACATTTCTAATGGATTGTTTGATCTTGATCCTATATCAAATGCTACTGTTGGAGATGTTGGTGTTAATATAACATCATATTTTTCAAATCCTTTGTTAAATTCGTTCATTACTAAAGTTCTAACTTGTTGTGCTTTTTTGTAGTATGCATCATAATAACCTGATGATAATACGTATGTTCCAAGAATTATTCTTCTTTTTACTTCTTCTCCAAATCCTTCACTTCTTGATTTTCTATATAGCTCTTTTAAGTTGCTAAATTCTGGTGTTCTGTAACCATAACGAATTCCATCAAATCTTCCTAAGTTTGAACTTGCTTCTGCACAAGCAATTATATAGTATGTTGCTAATGCATATTGAGCTATATCAAGTGAAAATTCTTCAACTTCTGCTCCTAATTCTTTGTATTTTTCTATTGCTTTTTGTAGTGTTTCTTTTACTTCTTCATTTATTCCTTCTCCAAAAAATTCTTTTGGAATACCTATTTTTAATCCTTTTACATCATTTTTTAATGCTTTTGTATAGTCTTTTTTAGGCATATCTTCTGATGTTGTATCTTTTTCATCGTGTCCTGCAATTAGGTTTAATAACATTGCACTGTCTCTTACATCTTTTGTTATTGGCCCAATTTGATCAAGTGATGAGGCAAATGCTACTAAGCCATATCTTGAAACCAATCCATAAGTTGGTTTTAATCCAACTACACCACAGAAACTTGCAGGTTGCCTAATTGAACCACCTGTATCTGAGCCAAGTGCCCATGGAACTAAGTTTGCTGCAACAGCTGCTGCTGATCCTCCTGATGACCCTCCTGGTACTTTATTTAAGTTCCAAGGATTTTTTGTCTTTTTAAAATATGAATATTCTGTTGAACCTCCCATAGCAAATTCATCCATATTTAATTTTCCTAAATCTATAATATTTTCTGCATTTAATTTTTCTATTACTGTTGCATCATAAGGTGAAACAAAATTCTCTAACATTTTAGAACTACATGTTGTTTTTACACCCTTTGTACACATATTATCTTTTATTCCTATTGGAATACCAGCAAAGTCTCCTGATATTTCTCCCTTATCTATTTTATTTTGTATATCTTCAAAGCTTCTTGGGTTAATATTGTTACGAATGCTTCAACATCTTTTTCTTTTTCATTTATTCTGTCAACATAAGCTTTAGTTATTTCAGTTACTGTAAGTTCTTTGTTTTTTAATTTTTCTTGTAACTCATGAACTGTTAATTCTGTAATATCCATATTTTTCCTCCTTTTTAGATTCACAACTTTGCATTTTGCTCAGTTAAAATTTTACTTCAAAACGTTTTTTTAACATTTTAAAGAACTTTTGGTATTTTAAACATATTTTGCTCTTTTGATGGTGCATTTTGTAATAAAGCTTCATTATCTTCAAATATTTTTATTTCATCTTTTCTGAATACATTTTTCTTTTCATTTGCACCTATTGTAACATCCAATCCATCAACTGGTGCATTATTTACTATATTAGCAAAATTTAATATATCTTGTAAGTGTAACATATATTTTTCAATCTCATTTTCCTCTAATTCTAAGTCAGCCAATTTTGCAATGTGTAAAATTTCCTCTCTACTTATTTTCATATAGGTTTTTCCTCCTTTTTATATTAATGTTTTTCATCAATCATAATGTGCACATCTCTTAATTGATCTCTTCTTACATTTCCAGGTGCCCCCATCATTAAATCTTGTGCTTTGCTATTTAATGGGAATGCTATAACTTCTCTAATTGTTTCTGAATTTGTTAATAACATTAGCATTCTGTCAATTCCAGGTGCAATTCCTGCATGTGGTGGAGCACCAAATTGGAATGCAGTATATAATGCTCCAAATTTTGTTTTTACTTCTTCTTCTGTGTAACCAGCCATACTAAATGCTTTAAGCATTATTTGTATATCATGATTTCTTACAGCTCCTGAAGAAAGTTCTATTCCATTGCATACTATATCATATTGATATGCTAAGATGTCTAATGGATTTTGATTTTCTAGTGCTTCAAGTCCTCCTTGTGGCATTGAAAATGGATTATGACTAAATGCTAATTTTTCTTGTTCATCTAACTCAAACATAGGGAAGTCAATTATCCAACAAAATTGAAATACATCTTCATCTATTAAATTTAATCTATTTCCAAGTTCAGTTCTTATTTGTCCTGCAAGTTCTGTTGCTCTTTTTTCATTATCTGCAATAAAGAAAATTGTATCTTCTTCTTCTAGATCTGCTAATTCCAACAATTCCTTTTTTAAGTTATCTGGAATAAATTTATCAATTGGTCCTTTAAAGCTTAGATCTTCTTGCACTTCCAAATATCCTAGTCCACCCATTCCAATTGACATCGCATAATCTAACATTTTTTCATGGAATCCCTTAGAAAGATGTCCCTTAACCTTTATAGCTCTTACTGTTCTATCAATAAATGGCTTAAATGTACATTTTTTAAAGAAATCTGATAAGTCTATAATATATAATGGATTTCTTAAATCTGGTTTGTCTGAACCGTATTTAAGCATTGCATCTTTGTATGTGATTCTTGGGAATGGATATTCTGCAATTTTTTTATCAGAGAATTTTTTAAATGTGTTATACATTACTGGTTCCATTACTTGAAAAACATCCTCTTGAGTGCTAAATGCCATTTCCATATCTAATTGATAAAATTCCCCTGGAGCTCTATCTGCTCTTGCATCTTCATCCCTAAAACAAGGTGCAATTTGAAAATATTTATCAATTCCAGAAACCATTAGCAATTGTTTAAATTGTTGAGGAGCTTGTGGTAAAGCATAAAATTTTCCAGGATGTAATCTACTTGGCACTAAATAATCTCTTGCTCCTTCTGGTGATGAAC
>ENA-ORMX01002120-ORMX01002120.1-human-gut-metagenome-genome-assembly--contig:-NODE-2120-length-11936-cov-3.378503_pt1 | contig 11936 bp, 7 predicted proteins | sample MGYA00242108_ERZ509007 | MGnify/ENA primary metagenome ERZ509007 (study PRJEB26280, sample SAMEA2338745) | human gut metagenome | biome: human gut; feature: human-associated habitat; material: faeces...
TAAAGACGGAATGTCAATATCTTTTATACAAGAAATAAATGAATACATTAAAAACGCAGAAAATGACAAAACCATAAGGCTAATCAATATCTTATAAAATTTATTTCTTTCTATTGACTTTTTTTGCAAATATAAATTAGTCATAAAATCACCACCAAAAGAATATTGTGTATAAGTTCAATACGCCAAAACTATTGTTTAGTGCTTTACTTTTTATAATCAAAACCAAGTAGGTCTTTTATTAAATTTACATCCGCGATATGCAATTCCGGGTGCAAGCTTGTCACCGTTTCTGCATAAAAGTTCATCAACTCTAACAAAGCTGTAACCCTGTGCTTGAAGTACATCAATTGCTCTCAATGCGGCTTTTACGGTAGTTTCTTTTGTATCGTGCAAAAGTAATATTTCACCGTCGTGAGCCTTATTTACTATGTAATTAAATACATATTCTTCATCTTGATGTTTCCAGTCAATCGAATCATTTGACCATTTTACAGCTATCATATCATTAACGGCATTTAAAGTGGTACCGAAATAATGGCCATATGGTGGCCTGTAAAATTTTACATCTGTTCCTGTAATTTCTTTAATTATTTTGTTAGTTGAATAAATTTGGCTGGCAATAGTATTCTTACTGTTTTTCATCATATCAATATGTGAATATGTATGATTGCCGAGCAGATGACCGTCTGCAATAATATTTTTTATTGTTTCGGTATTTTTTTGTGCTTTTTTACCGAGGATTGTTAATACTATAAATGCTACCACAAGCACTACTGCGATAACAATAAGTACGATTAATGCTGGATTCAAAACGTATCCCTCCTAAAAATTTGCTTATTTAAATTAATTCTATCAAATATGCTAAAAAAAATCAATCTTTATTGCAAGAATAGGTAAAACCGTAGTATAATAGAACTATATTTTGGAAAAGTCTTTAGAAGACGCAAAGGGGTATTTATTAATGAAGAAAATTGCTCTTTTGGCTGATGGCTGGAGAAGATATGTAATATATTCGTGGGTTGAGGGTATCATGGGAGGCTCTAAAGAGCTGGGACTGGATGTGTGCCTGTATTTTTACAACACCAACGGAACCTGGAGTCAGGATTCAAAGTTTAACAAAGGCGAGTATGCGCTGAACGATTTGCCTGATTTAAACAGTTTCGACGGAGTGGTATTTGACTGCACCAATACGACCAACCTGGATGAGATACAGTATATGGTCAGAAAGCTTCAGTCGGTAAATGTGCCGGTAGTGAGTATCGGGTATAAGGTTGATGGGTTTTACTATGTAGGCAACGATAATAAGAGGCTGTTTCGCAAGGTAATGGATCATATGTACTATGCGCATGGCTGCAAAAGCTTTGTGTTTGCAGGTGGTCCGCCGTATCATTATGAGAACAGAATGCGTTTTGAGGCCTTCAAGGAGGCTTTAAGTGATTATGGCATACCACTTACAGCTGATATGTACATGTTTGGTGATTTTGATTATCAGACAGGTGTCAGGTATATGAGTGATTGGCACGAGAGCAAAAAGCCGTTACCGGATGTCTTTTTATGTGCAAATGACAATATAGCAGCAGGACTGTGTGCGACAGCAGAGGTTCTTGGATACAAGGTACCACAGGATTTTAAGGTCACAGGCTTTGACAATCTGGATAAGGCTGCGTATTTTAACCCACAGATTACAACAGTGGATAACAACAGGGGCAATATAGGCAGAAATGCTCTTGAGATATTTAAGGCGCTTTGGAATGGCACGGGCGATGCTTCTGATAAATACCTTGATTCTGAGTTTATACCGGCTGAGAGCTGCGGATGCCCTAATACCGGCAGAGTGGATTATCGTAATTACATAAAGAATATTATCAAAGGCTCCGTTGCAAGAGAGCAGGAGGAGGATGCTGTAATGATCCTCCAGAAAGAGCTCGAGGAGTGCAATGAATACTATGATTTGTTTGAGAGATACTCTGACTATATACAGAGCATGAAGTGTGACGGAGTGTATGTGGTCGGTGTTTCTGATCTGGCAGCTGCAAGGAACAATGCACACTTTAGGAAGCATGGCTATGATATTGACGACGAGGTTGTACTCTATGCGGATGACAAGGACAATGGAAAGCTTGAGTTTAAGAGTGTAAATGACCTTATGCAGTACATGCAGAGTGTAGATAAAAACACCTGCTATATGTATTATTCGCTGCATTTCAGGGACGAGATAGTGGGCTATGTAATACTCAGGAATCCTGAGTTTTTGTACGACCATCCTGAGCAGTTTGATATACAGTCGGCCTTGCTCAAGAAGCTTGAGAATCTTTTTAAGCAAAAGGTACTTGAGAATACAAATAATGAGCTTAAGAATCTCTACAACCATGATGCGCTCACAGGCCTATACAATCGTGTGGCATGCAATGAGATGGTCATTCCTATGTTTGCTGAGCTTGAAGACCAAAATGTCGGTTGCACCATAGTATTTCTCGATGTGGATGATTTCAAGGACATAAATGATACATACGGACACCAGTACGGTGACGAGCTTTTAAAGACTGTGGCGAGGGTGCTTGATGAGCAAAAGCCTGAAGGAAGTATGGTATATAGATTCGGTGGAGATGAATTTATTGTGTTTATCCCCGGGGACAGGCATGACACTGCTGAGAAGTATATAAAGCGCGTGTATGATATCATGGAGCAGCACAGCCTGTTTATCAGTCACGGCATCATATATACGCAGCCGGGCAGTGGTAAGAACTTTGACGATTATCTCGTAAGTGCTGACACAAAGATGTATCAGCTTAAGCAGCAGCACAAGCAGAAAAAGGATAGCAATTTCTTAAAGGGAGTGGATATTTCATCCGTTCCTATGATGGTTGACAATAATATACAAATAATGGATAGGGAAGGTCATGTGTGCAGGGTATTTGATTTTTTAAAGCTGAATAATGTAAATTCAGTTCGTCTGCGCATATGGAATGAGCCTGATAAGGTGCCGGAGTCTAAGGGGTATTGCAGTCTTACATATGTTCTCGAGATGGCTCATGTCATTAAAAAATACAAAATGCATTTTCTGCTTGATTTTCATTATTCGGATTATTGGGCAGATCCGGGACAGCAGAATAAGCCTGATGCGTGGAAGGATTTAAGCTTTGATGAGCTGAAGGAGGCAGTGCACAAGTACACATATGATGTGCTATACAGATTAAAAATCATGGATTGTGCGCCGGATATGGTTCAGATTGGCAATGAAATAAGGAGTGGTATGCTGTTTCCGGATGGTGCAGTGCCACAGTACAGGCAGCTGGCTGCGCTTGTAAATGAGGGAATCAGAGCTGTCAGGGAGCTGCTCCCGGAGACAAAGGTAATGATTCATCTGGATCAGGGAGGCAGATATAACTGTATTATGCCTTGGCTTGATTCTATGTTTAATGCGGGCATGCTGCCGATTGACGCGATTGGCCTTTCCTTTTATTCGTTCTGGCATGGTACCTTCATGGATTTGAAGGATACTATGAGCAGGATCATAAAATTATATAATCTGCCGGTTTATATTGTGGAGACAGCTCATCCGTGGAGGCATTGCAAGGGAAATCATATCTCGAAGGAACTCATGGAGACTGCAGGCCTTGATGCAGGCAGCGCAGAGCAGAAGAAGTCTCTTGAAATAATCATGCAGATAGCGGCAGAGGTGTCAAAGGATACCGGAAAGACCGGTGTATACTACTGGGAGCCTGTCGGTGTGCCTGGTAAAGGCATGGGAACCTGGTTTGAGAATATGGGTATGTTTGACGAGCATGGCAGGGCTTTGCCGGGCTGGGATGCAATCAGGGACTTTGATCCGAAAAATCCTCCGATTAAAGAGCTTGATAAGTATATTGAATCACTTTATGAGTATGAAGAAACACCGGAGGTGGAGGATTTCATGAAGCTTCTTATGATTCATGGAAATCTAATCTCAAATCCTGAATTTAAGGATGGATTTAATAATTGGCAGATTGAGACAAGCCTCGAAGAAAGACAGTATACACTGGGTAAGGATGGAGTGTTTATCTCTTCGGATGCCAATTTTGACTATTCGATAAGCCAGACGGTGGATATTGAATATACCGGTGAGTATATAGCAGCGGTTGACTATAGAGGAACCAATACAACAGGTGTCGAGGTCGAGCTGTTTATGGATGTGGAGGATGAAAGCGGCGTTCATACATATACAAGCGACATTTTCCCTGCTGATGTCAGGTTTGTGACACATCTGCTTAAGCCGGTAAGGCTGCAAAAGAATGCCAGGGTGACAGTAGGGCTTAGGATGCATACGCCTCCGGTGTTTGCAAAGATAAAGAAAATTTCACTCGTTGTAATTTAACCTGATATGTGATATTGTAGATAGGTATAGTGTTTTGCAGATGCGTTTTTGCCGTGGCAGGGCATTGTACATATAAATAACATGACTTACAGATTTCAGGAGGATCCCAATGAGTGAGAAGAAGAATACAGGTAAGAAGGCAGTCATAGCAGTGATTGTGATTGCACTTATCGTGGTAATTATTGCGCTTGCTGTTGTGATAAGCAACAAGAGCAAAAAGGATGGCTCAAAGAGTGCAACAGAGGCAGGCACCGAGGCCGGCAGCGAGACGATGCGAAGCGGACAGTTTGACATAGACTACGCAAAGCAGGTTACAAAGCTTGCAGACTATTCAGGCGTTGCAATTACTGTCTCAAACGATTATGAGATAAACGATACAGCAAAGCAGACATATCTGACCAATGTGCTTCAGTCATATGGTGCAGATGCGTACAAGCAGGTTACAGATCGTGATACAGTTGCAGATGGCGATTATGTCAAGGTTGATTACACAGGATATAAGGATGGCAAAGCATTTGATGGTGGTTCTGCTACAGATGTGATGCTTGATGTGACAAATAACAGCCAGGTCGGCGGTTCATCCTTTATCGATGGATTTACAAAGCCTATAATCGGAGCCAAGGTGGGTGACAAGGTTAAGGGTGACGTGACTTTCCCTGAGGATTATGGCAATGACGACTTAAACGGACAGACAGTTACATTTGAGTATACAGTAAAGGGCATTTACTCAGCAGATCCTGTTGCACTTGCTGATATGACAGACGAGCAGGTCAACACAGTGTTTGGAAAGGCCGGGGTGACAACTAATGCCCAGCTTACCACACAGATTGAGAAAGATTTGAAGCAGCAGCTCTACAGCGCTGAGGTGGACAAGATAAAGAGCTACATGATTGAAAACAGCACAGTCGAGATTCCTGATGAGTATCTACAGGCCAGACTCAATGAGTATATTGCTTCATTTACCAAAGAAAATGTCAAGGATGGACAGACACTTAAGAAATATTTAAAGTCCAACTACAACATGACAGTGGATCAGGCCACAGAGAAGTGGAAGGAGAATCTGACAGACCAGATAAAGACAGAGTTCATCTTTGGACTTATCGCTGAGAAGGAAAATATCAAGATGGATGATGATGCCTTCAACAGCTATGTGGATTACATCGTATCAGCCAGCAATGGTCAGTTCAGCAAGGCTTCTGAGGTATACAAGTATTTTGGAAGCGGACACAAGGATGAGGGAAAGACATACCTTAAGAACCAGTACCTTGTAAACAAGGCTATCGATACAGTCACAGAGAAAGCAAATGTGACATTTGAGGATGGCAGTGCAGCGCCGGATACTTCAAGTGGCAGCGCGGATGCCGAATAATAACGATAAATATGCTGTCTGTGGTGATGCGCAGGCAGCTTAAATGGAGGATTAGATAATGGAACTTACAAACATACGCGAGATTTTCCGCAACAAGGACAAATTCGCTGACAAAGAGGTGACTATCGGAGGATGGGTCAGAAGCAATCGTAATTCAAAGAATTTTGGATTTATCGTGGTAAACGACGGTACATTTTTTGAGCCAATCCAGGTTGTATACGGAAATGGCTTAGACAACTATGATGAGGTTGGCAAGATCAATGTCGGAGCTGCAATTATCGTAAGAGGTACACTTGTGCTTACTCCGGATGCAAAGCAGCCATTTGAGATTCAGGCCGCAGAGGTGACTGTTGAGGGTGCATCCACACCGGATTATCCTCTGCAGAAGAAGAGACATACATTTGAGTATCTTCGTACAATCTCACACTTAAGACCTCGTACCAATACATTTGAGGCAGTTTTCAGAGTGCGCTCACTCTGCGCATATGCTATTCACAAATTCTTCCAGGAGAGGGATTTTGTGTACGTGCACACACCGCTTATCACAGGAAGTGACTGTGAGGGTGCAGGAGAGATGTTCCAGGTGACCACACTTGATTTGAACAATCTCCCTATGACAGAGGATGGAAAGGTGGATTTCTCAAAGGATTTCTTTAATAAGCCTACCAACCTTACTGTTTCAGGACAGTTAAACGGCGAGACATATGCTATGGCATTCAAGAATATCTACACCTTCGGACCTACCTTCCGTGCGGAGAATTCAAACACCACACGTCATGCGGCAGAGTTCTGGATGATTGAGCCTGAGATTGCTTTTGCAGACCTTGAGGATGATATGATGCTTGCAGAGAGCATGCTCAAGTATGTTATCAACTATGTGCTTGAAAATGCACCTGAGGAGATGGCATTTTTCAACAATTTCGTGGACAAGGGACTCCTTGACAGATTAAGAAATGTTGTTGAAAATGATTTTGCCCGTGTGACATACACAGAGGCTATCGACATCCTTTCAAAGCACAATGACAAGTTTGATTACAAGGTATCATGGGGCTGTGATTTACAGACAGAGCATGAGAGATACCTTACAGAGCAGATTTACAAGCGCCCTGTATTTGTCACAGATTATCCGAAGGAGATAAAGGCCTTCTACATGAAGCTGAATGACGACGGAAAGACTGTTGCAGCAGTTGACTGTCTCGTACCGGGAATCGGAGAAATCATCGGTGGAAGCCAGAGAGAGGATGACTACGACAAGCTTCTTGCCAGAATAAATGAGCTTGGACTTTCAGAGGATGACTACAAGTTCTACCTTGACTTAAGAAAATACGGCTCTGCAAGACACGCAGGCTTTGGACTGGGCTTTGAGAGATGCGTAATGTATCTTACCGGCATGGGCAATATCCGTGACGTTATCCCATTCCCTAGAACAGTTAATAACTGTGAGCTGTAATCACGAATGAATTTCATACATGAATAATTACCGCCCTCTGCACATATATATGATGTGTGGAGGGCGTTTTTATGTGGAGAAAAATCAAAGGCCCTGTGATAACAATATGTATCATGCATTTTACGGCGCTTTTGTGCCTTATCATACTTTCCATAGTACAGTGCTTTGTTGACATGGCGGAGTGGATAAAGTTTGCACTTGCCATGGCGGTCAATATAGTGGTGGGGCTTGTGTGCGGATTTTTGCTCAAATGCTGCTTTCACCGCAGACGTTTTATCAGGGTGACGGTCGTAGCATACTGGATAACGTATGTGATAGCAACAGTGGTCATAGATATAGGTGAATCAAAAAATATATTCGAGCTTTTGATAATACTCCTTCTGGTAATGTTTTCAGCGCTTGTTTTTCGCTAAAAAAGGACTTTTCATATTGATAATGCTGTGATATAATGTTGAGAGCAAATATGATGTGTCAATCAGACATCGTTAAATGAAAAGGAGATAAAAATGAAACACGTAAAGACATTAAATACAAGAAAATTACAGAACACAGTTAAAAAGGGCGGATGTGGCGAGTGCCAGACATCATGCCAGTCAGCTTGCAAGACATCTTGTACAGTTGGAAACCAGACTTGTGAGCAGTACAAATAGTCATAGGTGAAGCGGATTTAAAGAGTGTGCGCTGATAGGTGCACACTCTTTTCGCAGTGTAATTTTAAAATGTGTATAGAAAGAGAGGAATATTGTAGTGGTTCATCAGTACAAGAACAACGGCTATAATATTGTCTTAGATGTCAACAGTGGCGCAATCCATGTGGTGGATGATGTCACATATGACGTTATTGAGCTGTTTGAGGACAACTCAGCTAAGGAGATTATTGAAAAGCTTGTGGACAGGTATCCACAGACGGAGATAGAAGAAGCAATACAGGAAGTAAATGAGCTTAAGGATAATGAAGAGCTCTTCACAGAAGATACATACAAAGAACGTATCATAGATTTCAAGAAGCGCCAGACAGTTGTAAAGGCACTTTGCCTTCACATAGCGCACGACTGCAACCTTGCCTGCAGATATTGTTTTGCAGAGGAGGGCGAGTATCACGGCAGACGAGCTCTCATGAGCTACGAGACAGGAAAACAGGCACTTGATTTCCTGATTGCCAATTCAGGCAGCAGAAGAAACTTAGAGGTAGACTTCTTTGGAGGAGAGCCTCTCATGAACTGGGATGTGGTGAAGCAGCTTGTGGCATATGGAAGAGAGCAGGAGAAGCTTCATGACAAGCATTTCAGGTTCACACTCACCACAAACGGTGTGCTCTTAAATGACGAGATTATGGAGTTCGCCAACAAAGAGATGGATAATGTAGTTCTTAGTATAGACGGACGCAAGGAGGTTCATGACCGTATGAGACCTTTCAGAAAGGGTGCCGGCAGTTATGACCTTATTGTTCCGAAATTCCAGAAGTTTGCAGAGAGCAGACATCAGGACAAGTACTATGTGAGAGGTACATACACACATTTCAATACTGATTTTTCAAAGGATGTGCTTCATCTGGCTGATTTAGGCTTCAAACAGATTTCGGTTGAGCCTGTGGTGGCACAGCCTACAGATGAGTATGCACTTAAGGAATCTGATTTACCTGTGCTCTTTGATGAGTACGACAGACTTGCAGCAGAGATGGTAAAGAGAAACAAGGCAGGAAACGGCTTCAATTTCTTCCATTTTATGATAGATTTAGAGGGAGGACCTTGTGTATATAAGCGTCTTTCCGGTTGTGGCTCAGGAACTGAGTACCTGGCAGTGACTCCATGGGGAGATTTATATCCATGCCACCAGTTTGTGGGCAATGAGGACTTCCTTATGGGTAATGTCTGGGATGGCATCAAGGCCACTGACATCCAGGATGAGTTTAAGTGCTGTAATGTTTATGCCAAGGAAAAATGTCGCAACTGTTTTGCCAGATTCTATTGCAGCGGTGGCTGTGCCGCCAACTCATACAACTTCCACGGCACAATCACTGATGCCTATGATTTAGGCTGCGAGCTGCAGAAGAAGCGTATAGAGTGCGCTATCATGATTAAGGCAGCAGAGGCTGATATGGCAGATGATGCACAATAATTTGAATTTGTCACGGGAAACGGATAGCGGTATTTGTGACCCGTGTGCGAATATATTTGCCATCTGTATACCTATATGGATGGTAGCAAAATGACAGGAAGGTATAAGAAAATGAAAAAAGGAAAGAGTTGGGTGATTATCCTTGTGGCAGTCATTTGTATCGGCTTGCTGGGCTGGTATTCCACTGCAGTAATCACCGACACAAAGCAAAAGCAGGAGGCAACTGCTAATGGTGAGAGCACCAAGGATAAGGATTATCAGAATATCAAGCTTGGTCTCGACCTCTCAGGTGGTGTTTCAATCACCTACCATATCAAGGACAAGAATCCTTCAGACAAGGACGTAAATGATACTATCGCAAAGCTCGAGGAGCGTGCAGAGAGCTACACAACAGAGTACTCTGTATACAAGAGCGGGGATGACCGTATCACTGTAGAGATTCCGGGTGTTGACGACCCTAACAAGGTACTCGAGGATCTTGGAAGTCCGGGATCACTGTACTTCATCGCCCAGTATGACAGTGACGGAAATGCCAACTATACACAGGACACATCGGTTGAGGGCGGCTACAAGCTCAACTATGATATTGACACCTTAAAGGCCAATGGTTCAGTCATCCTCGATGGTAACGATGTAAAGGATGCAAGCGCCCAGTATGACCAGTCATCATCTACATCAACCAAGGAGCCTGTTGTTTCATTAAAGCTCAAGGATAAGGCTATTGACACATGGGCAGATGCCACAAAGAAGGCAAAGGATGCAGGACAGTCAATCGGTATATACTATGATGATCATTTCATCAGCGTTCCTACAGTAAGCGCCGTTATCTCAGATGGTAACTGTGTAATCAACGGAATGAAGGATTACGACGAGGCAACAAGCCTTGCAACATTTATCCGTGTCGGAGCCATCAACCTCCAGCTCGAGGAGTTAGAGTCAAATGTTGTTGGCGCACAGCTCGGTGGAACAGCGCTCACAAATGCAGTAAAGGCTGCAATTATCGGAATTATCTTAATCATGATATTCATGATTGTGCTCTATGGTATACTCGGTGTGGTTGCATCTATCGGACTTGCACTCTACTCAATGCTTACAGTACTGTTTATTTACTGGTTTGAGATTACACTTACACTGCCGGGTATCGCGGGTATCATCCTTGGTATCGGTATGGCAGTAGATGCAAACGTTATCGTATTTGCCCGTATCCGTGAGGAAATCGCAGGTGGCAAATCAGTGCTTGCTGCAGTAAATGAGGGCTACAAGAAGGCTCTTTCAGCCATCCTCGATGGACAGGTTACAACCTTTATCGCAGCACTTGTGCTTATGGTGCTCGGTTCAGGTACAGTAAAGGGCTTTGCATACACACTTATGATTTCAATTATTCTGTCACTGTTTACAGCTCTTTTTATTGCAAAATACCTTACAAGAGCATTTTACGGTGTCGGTGTCAGAGCTGAGAAGTTCTACGGCAAGGCAAAGAAGAGAAAGGTTATCAGATTTGTACAGAACAGAGTTAAATACTTTGTTATCTCAGGTGTAGTTATACTTGCAGGTATCGGCGGTATGATTTATTTCGGTGCTACAAGCGGCAATGCATTAAACTACAGCCTTGAGTTCGTAGGTGGTACATCAACCACAGCAGACTTTGGCAAGGATTATACAGCCGCAGAGGTTGAGAAGGACATCGTGCCTTCAGTATCAAAGCTCCTTGGCAATAGTGCAGTGCAGGTTACTACAGTCCAGGGCAGCCATGATGTCACATTAAAGACACGTACACTTTCACTCGATGAGAGACAGGATCTCGCAGCTCTTCTTGAGAAGGATTTCAATGTTGATGCATCAACTATAGAGACTCAGAGTATCAGCTCAACAATCAGTGGAGAGATGAGAACAAACGCTGTAAAGGCAGTTATTATTTCATGTATTTTCATGCTGTTATATATCTGGTTCAGATTCAAGGACATCAGATTTGCTTCAAGTGCTATCCTTGCGCTGGTACATGATGTGCTTGTTGTAGTCACAGCATATGCACTTATCAGAATCTCAGTCGGCAGTACGTTTATCGCATGTATACTTACAATCGTAGGTTACTCAGTCAACGATACAATCGTTATCTTTGACCGTATCCGTGAGAACCTTCACGGTATCAAGAAGTACTCAGCAGATGAGCTTGCTGATATAGCAAACGAGTCCCTTACACAGACACTTTCACGAAGCATCAATACTTCGCTTACTACATTTGTTATGGTATTGTTACTCTTTATCTTTGGTCATACATCAATCAGAGAGTTCTCATTACCACTCATGGTAGGTGTGCTTTGCGGAACATATTCTTCAATCTGCATCGCTACAGAGCTGTGGTATGTTATGAAGCTTTATCTGGGCAAGAGCGCCATCAAAAAGCAGGCGGCTGCACCGGCTAAGGTTTCTAAAAAAGCTAAGAATTAATAATTAATTTATGGCCCGGCCTTTAAAGGCTGGGCTATTGTTTTTTGTGGACTTATTAATATATGCAGATATGTTTATATATTTATAAATTTATGTGCGGAGTAATAGAATGGAGCATTATTTATATGAAAATTTTTCTGATTTATCTGCTGGAAGAGATGCACCTTTAGCAAAAGAAGTTATTATGGGCGAGA
>ENA-ORMX01002122-ORMX01002122.1-human-gut-metagenome-genome-assembly--contig:-NODE-2122-length-11933-cov-7.026351_pt1 | contig 11933 bp, 10 predicted proteins | sample MGYA00242108_ERZ509007 | MGnify/ENA primary metagenome ERZ509007 (study PRJEB26280, sample SAMEA2338745) | human gut metagenome | biome: human gut; feature: human-associated habitat; material: faeces...
TCGACGATCCGGCAATACGTTTTTACGTCCTCCCGACGCTTGCCGGAGGGAAGCACGACCACCTGCAGACAACACCTCAACTGCCGCCTTTCGAGACGGCAGTTTTCGTTTGACATCCTTTTTTTGCAAATTACAGGCAAAAACGCTCGTGCTCCTGTCGCAGTTTTTTACGCAAAAATCCCCCGCTGGGTGCGTTTTTGTGCTATACTATAAGGTGAGTAATGATGCAACGGAGGAACACGACTATGCGTTTACTGGTCATTGACGGCAACAGCATTGCCAACCGCGCCTTTTTCGGCATCAAGCTGCTGACCACCAAGGACGGACGATACACCAACGCCATTTATGGCTTTCTGAATATCCTGCTCTCCCTGCTCAAGGAGTGTGAACCCGACGAGGTGGCCGTGGCCTTTGACCTGAAGGCCCCCACCTTCCGCCACAAAATGTATGATGGCTACAAAGCCACCCGTCACGGCATGCCTGAAGAGCTGGCCCAGCAGATGCCGGTGCTCAAGGAGCTGCTGGCAGACCTTGGCTACCGCACCGTCACTGCCGAGGGCTGGGAGGCGGACGACATCCTTGGCACGCTGGCCGCTGCCTGTGCCGCCCGGAAGGACGACTGCTTCCTTGCCACGGGAGACCGGGACAGCCTGCAGCTGGTCAGTGACACCACCACTGTGCTGCTTGCCGCCACTGTCATGGGCCGCAGCAAAACGGTGACGATGGATGTGGACGCCATTCAGGAAAAATACGGCATCCAGCCCAGACAGCTCATTGAGGTGAAGAGCCTGATGGGCGATGCCTCCGATAATATCCCGGGCGTGCGGGGCATCGGTGAAAAGACCGCTCTGTCTCTGGTGCAGAACTTCGGTTCGCTGGAGGGTGTGTACGAGCACATCGACGACAAGCGCATCAAGCCCAAACAGCGGGAGCACCTTCTCGAATGCCGCGAAATGGCCGAGCTGAGCCACACGCTGGGCACCATCCGCACCGATGCGCCCATTGACACCGCCGAGGGCTCTTACAAGGTGGGCGAAGGCCGCAAGGCTGAGGCTGTGCGCCTTTTGCAGGAGCTGGAGATCCACTCCCTCATTCCCCGCTTTGGGCTGGCCGGCGTTGTCCCTGCTGTACCGGAGGGCGAGGACGGCATCGAGCTTGCACAGGCAGAGCTGGAAGCCCTGCCGCTGGCTCCTTCCGGCACCTATCTGGTTGCCTCCCGCCCCGCCGTCATGGGCAAGCAGGGCACCCGCAACGTAGTGTTGCAGCCGGAAAGCTGGTACGCCGTGCAGGACTGCACCGTTTACCCGCTGGAGGACGCCGACCTTGTGCGCCTGCTGGACAACGCAGACGTAACTCTGGAGGTATTCAACTCCGCGCCCCTGTACGCCAAAGCCATGGCCGCAGGCGGCTGGGGCAGCAGCATCGTGTGGGACGGCAAGCTTGCCGCCTACCTGCTGGACGCTTCTGCCTCCAAATATCAGATCGGTGAACTGGTGTCCAGCTACCGCGCCTCGGCCGCCTTTACCTGCACCGATTACCCGGACGCAGGCCGCCTTGCCGATCTGTTTGACAAGATGAAGGCCGAGATCACCGCCTGCGGAGAGGACGCCCTTTACAACGAGATCGAGTTCCCGCTGGCACAGGTGCTGGCCGATATGACCCGCACCGGCGTGCTGGTGGACAAAGACGGCATTGAGCAGTTCGGCGTAAAGCTGCGCACCGAGCTGGAGCAGGTGCTCACCCGCATCCACATGGAGACCGGCAGCGCCAGCTTCAACCCCAACAGCCCGAAGCAATTGGGCGAAATGCTGTTTGATACCATGGGCCTGCCCCACGGCAAAAAGACCCAGCGCGGCTGGTCCACCGATGCCGAAACGCTGGAAAGCCTGCGGGATTACCCGCTGGTGGAGGACATTCTGCAGTACCGCGCCTACCAGAAGCTGAACTCCACCTACGTGGAGGGCCTGCTCAAGGTGATCGGCGAGGACGGCCGCATCCACTCCACCTTCAACCAGACCGAGGCCCGCACCGGACGGCTCTCCTCCGACAACCCCAACCTGCAGAACATTCCCATCCGCACCGAGCTGGGCAGCCAGCTGCGCGCCTACTTTGTGGCAAAGCCGGGCTGTGTGCTGGTGGATGCCGACTACAGCCAGATCGAGCTGCGCATTCTGGCCCACATTACCGGTGATGAGCACATGCAGCAGGCATTTTTGAACGGTGAGGACATCCACCGCAGCACCGCCGCAAAAATTTACGGCATCCCGCAGGAAGAGGTCACCTCCCGTCTGCGCTCTTCTGCCAAGGCCATCAACTTTGGCATCATGTACGGCAAGGGTGCCTACAGTCTGGCCAAGGACATCGGCGTGACCGTGAAGGAAGCAGACGCCTTCCTCAAGAACTATCTGGCCGCCTTCCCCAAGGTGAGCGGCTACATGGACAAGACCATCGCGGACGCCAAGGCTGTGGGCTATGTATCCACCCTGTTCGGCCGCCGCCGCGCCTTGCCGGAGCTTTCCAGCTCCAACTTCAATGTCCGCTCCAGCGGCGAGCGGATGGCCCGCAACACCCCCATTCAGGGCACTGCGGCAGACGTCATCAAGCTGGCCATGGTGCGGGTATGGAAGCGGCTGCGGGACGAAAAGATGGAAAGCCGCCTGATCCTGACCGTCCACGATGAACTGATCGTGGAGGCCCCGCAGGCCGAAGCCGAAAAGGCCGCGCAGATCCTGCGGGAGGAAATGGAAGGCTGCGTGCAGTACGCCGTGCCCCTGAGCACCGATGTGCACGCAGGCAAAAACTGGCTGGAGGCCCACTGAAAAATGATCATCTTAGGAATTGAATCCACCTGCGACGAGACCGCCGCAGCGCTTGTGGAGGACGGACGGCATCTGCTGAGTAACGTCATCTCCACCAGCGTCAAAGAACAGGCCCTGTACGGCGGCGTTGTGCCGGAGATCGCCAGCCGCCGCCACTGCGAATTTATCAGCGCCACGGTCAAAAAAGCTTTGCTGGACGCAGGCAAGACCATCGACGATGTGGACGCCGTAGCCGTCACCTTTGCGCCGGGCCTGATCGGTGCAGTGCTGGTGGGCGTGAATTTTGCCAAGGGTCTGGCCTACTCGGCCAATAAGCCGCTGGTGCCGGTGCACCACCTGCGGGGACACATCGCCGCACTCTACCTGACCCACCCGGAGCTGAAGCCGCCCTTCCTCTGTCTGGTGGCCTCCGGCGGGCACAGCCACATCGTGGAGGTGCAGGACTACACCCACTACCACATCCTCGGCCACACGGTGGACGATGCCGCCGGTGAAGCCTTTGACAAGGTGGCCCGCACGCTGGGTCTGCCCTATCCCGGCGGTCCCAGCGTGGCCAACGCCGCCAAGACCGGCGACCCCAAGGCTTACCGCCTGCCGGTGCCCCATGTGGAGGGCAAATACAACGTGAGCTTTTCCGGCCTGAAGACCGCCGTGCTGAACGAGGTGAACAAGGCTCAGATGAAGGGCGAAGAAGTGAACGTACCCGACCTTGCCGCCAGCTTTCAGGAGCGCATTGCGGGCATTCTGGCCGAAAAGCTGCTGCTGGCTGCTGCAGATACCGGTGCAAAGCAGGTGTGTCTTGCGGGCGGTGTTGCCGCCAACGGACGGCTGCGCCAGCTGGTGAACGATGGTGCCCAGAAGCTGGGCGCCAAGGTCTACCTGCCGGAGCTGAAATTCTGCGGTGACAACGGCGCTATGATCGCGGCGCAGGGGTATTACCAGTACATTGCCGGGCACACCGCCGGGCTGGAGCTGAACGGCCTGCCTACTTTACCCATCGACTACGAATAAGCAGTAAAAAAAGACCTGCCTTTCCGGGATCTCCGGAAGGACAGGTCTTTTTCTTATGCAAAATATTCCTGCGCACGCTTTGCAGCGTTGTTGATGCAGGCCCGCAGCTCGTCCAGCGTATCAAACTTTTTGCTGGGGCTGAGGTAGGCGTGGAACTCCACCACCGGGTCGGTGCCGTAGAGGTCGCCGGAAAAGCCCGGGATGAAGGTCTCACAGGTCACCTTGGTGGCATCGTCGTTGACGGTGGGGCGGCTGCCAAGGCCGGTGGCCGAAGGATACCATTTGCCGCCGATGAGGGTACGGGTGATATAGATGCCGCTGCGGGGCAGCTGAAAGCCCTCGGGGTACAGCTGGTTGATGGTGGGCACCCCCAGCGTATGGCCCAGACCTGCACCGTGCTGCACCTCGAACCGGATGGCGTAGGGCATCCCCAGCATGGCGTTTGCTGCCGGGATGTCGCCGCCTTCCAGCGCAGTGCGGATGCGGGTGGAGGACACCGGCTTTTCCTCAAACTGCGCCATGGGCACCACGATCACCTTTACGCCCAGCGGCTCGCACAGGGTGCGCAGCAGCTCCGGGTTTCCGGCGGCTTTGGCCCCAAAGGTGAAGTTTTCGCCGCAGACCAGTGCCCGGGCGCGGCAGTCCCGCACGATGCCCAGCACGAACTGCTCCGGCGTCAGGCCCTTGATCTCCTCAAAGTCCGGCGTGAGGTAATACTCCACGCCAAGGCTTGCCACCAGTGCGTGTTTATCTGCTGTGGAGAGCAGCCGTTTGCCCTTCATCTTGTTCACCACCGGCAGCCTGAAGGTGAACAGTGCCGGCGCTGCATCGTTGGCTCCGGCCCACTGCACTGCCTCGTTGATCACTGCCCGGTGGCCGATGTGGATACCGTCAAAAAAGCCCATTGCCACTGCGGTGCCTTTTTCCGGCTGCGCCAGCGGCAGCGGCGCAAACTGTGAAATGATCTGCATGGGTCTTGTTTCCTTTTCTTTCGGGATACGCCCTCACCCGCCTTTGCGAAGCTGATCGGTGAGGGTGTCAATTTCGTTCTACGAACAGCTTTTCTACCCGGAGCACGCCCTGCACGATGTTGGCAAGGCCCAAAAACTGTCCTGCCGCATTGCGCACCCGGTAACGGCCATCTGCCGCCGGGTAGCGGCTGGTGGGACAGCCGTTGTACAAATGCTGCTCCACCCATGGCTCCACCACCAGCAGCGGCAGGCTCTCGAACACGCTCTCTACCGGCAGCATCAGTGCTTCCAGTGCGGGCAGACCCTGCTCTTTGGCGGCAAGGATCTCTTCCAGCGTGTGGGCGTCGGCTTCGGTATACACCCCGGCCGAGGTGCGGCGCAGCGCGCTCATGGTGCCCTTCTGACCCATGGCGGCAGCGATATCCTCCAGCAGCGTGCGGATATAGGTGCCCTTGGAGCACTGCACATCCAGCACATATTCATTCTCTGCCGGGCTGCCGCCGTAGGTGATGCGGTAGATCTCAATGGGCCGCGCCTTGCGTTCCACAGTCACGCCCTCACGGGCCAGCTTATACAGCGGCTGGCCGTTCAGCTTGATGGCCGAATACATGGGCGGCACCTGCATCTGCGGGCCGATGAACTGCGGCAGCACCGCCAGCAGTTCCTGCTCCCCGGCGGTGACGGGTGCGGTCTCCAGCACGGTGCCGGTCACATCGCCGGTATCCGTGCGTGCGCCCAGCCGGAGCACCGCGCGGTAGCTCTTATCGTGGTTCAGCTGCAGATCCACCGCCTTGCTGGCCCCGCCGCAGAACACCGGCAGAACACCGGTGGCCATGGGGTCCAGCGTGCCGCTGTGGCCCAGCTTGCGGGTGCCCAGCACGCCGCGCAGCTTTGCCACTACATCGAAGCTGGTCCAGTCCATGGGCTTGTCAACGATCAGGATGCCCTGCATTTATGCTTCCTCCTGCGGTGCGTCCAGCTCGGCTTCCACCTCTGCCAGAATTGCATTTTTTGCGTTTTCCAGATTGCCCAGCAGCTCACAGCCTGCAGCGCGGCTGTGACCGCCGCCGCCCAGACGCCGGGCGATGGCGCAGGCGTCCACGCCCTTTGCGGTGCGCACACTGATACGGTAGCTTCCGCCGGGCTGCTGCCGCAGGGTCAGGCCCACCTTGACCCCTTCGATGCTCACGGGCAGGCTGGTCAATTCTTCCAGGTCGGCCGGGTCCACCCCGCTCTGCTCGATCTCGTCCCGGGTGAGGTAAATGAGCGCGCACCGGCCGTCCAGATAGTATTCCAGATGGTTGCGTGCGATGCGCTCCGCTTCCATGCGCTCACGGGGCTTGGTATCGAACAGCAGGGTGTTCAGCTCCTCCACATGGCAGCCCGCCTCAATGAGCTTTGCCGCCACAAGGTGGGTGTTGGCCGTGGTGGAGGAAAAGCGGAAGCATCCCGTGTCGGTGGCAAGGCCGGTGTACAGGCAGTCCGCAATGTGTGGGGTGATGGCCACGCCCATGGCGCAGATGACCTCGTACAGCAGCTCTGCCGCCGCTGCGGCGCTGCCATCCAGCAAGGTGAAGTCGGCATAGCCGCCGTTGCCCGAATGATGATCGATACACAGGTCCACATGACGTGAATACTGCGGCACGCCGTTGTTTTCGCCAAACAGCTGTACGCCGGCAACATCCACAGCCACCACCGTTTTTGGCTCAAACTCTCCTTTGAACATGTGCGCATTGGTGAACGCATACCGGGTGGGAATGGCATCGGAGCAAAGCACCGCCGCCTCCTTATCCAGCATTTTCAGGGCACAGTACAGGGCACTGCCGCAGCCAATGGTATCGCCGTCCGGGTTTTTGTGACACAGAATCAAAATGTTGTCCGCAGTCATCAGGCGCTGGGCCATCTGCTGCACATTTAACTGCTCTGTCATTCCATGATCCATCCTTTCCGCAGGCGGAATTATTCTTCGGTCTCCTCCGGTGCGCTGGCTTCGGTGTCAGCGTCGCCGTTCACGTTCAGCGTGCGGAGCAGCTCATTGATGTGGGCTGCGTAGGCTGCGCCGTCATCCTCTACGAAGATGAAGCGGGGAGCCTTGCGGATGTGCATTTTCTTGCTCACTTCAGTGCGCACATGGCCTGCCGCGCGGTTCAGTGCCTCGATGGCGGGCTTAGGGCCGTCCTCACGGCCCATGACGCTCACATATACCTTGGCCACATCCAGGTCGGGGGTCACATCCAGACGGGTGACGGTCAAAAGACCGCCCTCCAGCCGGGGGTCCTTCAGTCGGCCGATGATGGCAATGACCTCACGCTTCATGTCCTGCGCAAGGCGGCCCATATTTTTCTGAGACATAGTATTCTCCTTACAAAAGAAAACCCTCTCAGCCTCGCTTCGCTCGGCAGCTCTCCCGAGGGGCGAGCTTTTTGCGTGGATACGGCAAACGTTCCGTTTCTCAGCAAACCTCCCACCTCGGGGGAGGTGGCATTGCGCCAGCAATGACGGAGAGGGTTATTTCAGATCTTAGTCGCGGTACTCTTCCATCTTGAAGGCTTCGTACACGTCGCCTTCCTTGACGTCGGCAAACTTTGCCAGAGTAACGCCGCACTCGTAGCCCTCGGCCACTTCCTTGACATCGTCCTTGAAGCGCTTCAGGGATGCGATCTCGTCCTCGGTGACCACGATGCCGTCACGCACCACGCGCACCTTGCTGTCGCGGGTGATCTTGCCGCTGGTCACACGGCAGCCTGCAACGGTGCCCACGTTGGAGATCTTGTACACCTGACGCACCTGCAGCTCGCCCAGAGACACCTCGCGGAACTTGGGAGCCAGCATGCCCTTCATAGCGTCGGTGACATCGTTGATGGCATCATAGATGACGCGGTACATACGCATTTCCACCTTGGTGGCAGCAGCTTCTTCCTTGGCCACGTTGTCCGGGCGGACGTTGAAGCCGATGATGATGGCGTTGGAGGCATCGGCCAGATCCACGTCGGACTTGCTGATGGCACCGACACCGGCATGGATGACACGCACGCGCACCTCTTCGTTGGAGATCTTCTCCAGACTCTGCTTCACAGCCTCGGCAGAGCCCTGCACATCGGCCTTGACCACGATGGCCAGTTCCTTCATGTCGTTCTGAGCCATCTGGCTGAACAGGTTATCCAGCGTGACCTTCTGGAAGGAGGAGAACTGCTTTTCCTTGGCGGCAGCAACGCGCTGTTCGGCCAGCTCACGGGCCAGACGCTCGTCCTCAACAGCCTCGAACAGGTCGCCTGCTTCCGGCACTGCGGTCAGGCCGGTGATCTCCACAGGAGTAGAGGGGCCGGCATCGCTCAGCAGCTGGCCCTTGTCGCTGCGCATGGTGCGCACACGGCCCACAGCGGTACCGGCAATGATGACGTCGCCGGAGTGCAGGGTGCCGTTCTGCACCAGAATGGTGGCAATGGGGCCCTGGCCCTTGTCCAGACGGGCCTCGACGACCGCACCCTTGGCGCGGCGGTTGGGGTTTGCCTTCAGCTCCATGACCTCAGCTTCCAGAGCGATGCGCTCCAGCAGGTCATTGATGCCCATGCCGGTCAGGGCAGACACCGGGATGCAGGCCACATCGCCGCCCCAGTCCTCGGTGATGATGCCGTACTTGGTCAGGCCTTCCATCACGCGCTCGGGGTTTGCGGTGGGCTTATCCATCTTGTTCATTGCCACGATAATCTTGACATTTGCAGCCTTGGCGTGGTTGATGGACTCGATGGTCTGGGGCATGATGCCGTCGTCGGCAGCAACCACCAGAACGGCGATATCGGTCATGTTGGCACCGCGGGCACGCATGGAGGTGAACGCCTCGTGGCCCGGGGTATCCAGGAAGGTGATGAGGCTGTCGTTGACCTTGACCTGATATGCACCGATGGCCTGCGTGATGCCGCCGGCCTCGCCTGCGGTGACGTTGGTCTTGCGGATGGCGTCCAGAATACTGGTCTTGCCGTGGTCAACGTGGCCCATGACGCAGACCACCGGGGGACGCTCCACCAGATCCTCCTGCGAATCCTCTTCCTGCGTGAACAGGCGCTCTTCGATGGTCACATGCACCTCGTGCTCGACCTTTGCGTGGAACTCCTCTGCCAGCAGAGAAGCGGTATCGAAATCGATCACGTCGTTGATGGCGTGCATCTCGCCCATCTGCATGAACTTGGCAATGACCTTGCCGGCCTGCTGCTTCAGGCGGGCAGCCAGCTCGCCCACGGTGATCTCGTCGGGGATCATCACCTTCAGCTGTGCGCTGCGGGCCTTTTCCAGCTGGATGCGCTGCAGACGCTCGAACTCGGTCTCGCGCTTGCCCTTCTGGAACTGCTGGCGCTGGCGCTGGCCGCGCTGGGTGAACTTCTGCTTGTTGCCCTGCGGCGTGGGCTTGCGGCGGTTCTCGGTGTTCTTGGTGGAAGCCAGATCATCGTAGCGGGCATCGAAGCGATCCACGTTCATGTCCACAGTACGGGTATCCACGGTCACCTGATTGTCCTCACGGCGCACAGAAACAGCCTGTGCCGGAGCATTTGCAGCCTTGGCACCGGTCTCGCGGGCCAGCTCGCTCAGGGAAACGGTTTTCTCCTCGCGCTTCTTGTGCTGCTCGGGCTTTTTATCGTTGTGCTTATTGTTGTTTTTGTTCTGCTGGGCAGGCTCAGCCTTCTTGGCAGCGGGCTGCTCCGATTTCTTTTCGGCCTTGGGGGCCTCGGGCTTCTTGTCTGCCTTCTTATCTGCCTTCTTATCTGCCTTCTTCTCGGCAGCCTTGGGCTCTTCCTTGGGGGCCTTGGCGCTGTTCAGGAACTCGTCCAGATCCTTCACGCTGCCGGCCTTGCTGAACTTCTCCAGCAGGTAATTCAGCTCGTTCTCTTCCAGATTGGAGCTGTTCTTCTTGCCGGTGCTGCCCATGGCGTTCAGCTCATCCAGGACCTTCTTGGCAGAAACGTTCAGGTCCTTTGCAAAGTCACTCACTTTATATTTTACGATCATTCGCTCATATCCTCCTCATTTTTGATTGCTCCGCAGTCCGACAGGCGGTCAAAGCAGAGCTTTGCGAGGTTGCGGTCGGTCACCGCATAAACAGCCACAGGCTTGCGGCTGATATCGGCCAGCTTATCCTGCGTAAGCGGCATGGTGATCACATCCACCAGATCGCCCACAGAATAGTTGAGGCGCTGCACAGTCTTGGCGCTGGCATCGGATGCCACCATCACCAGCCATGCCTTGCTCTTGACGCAGGCATCTTCCACGGCGTCAAAGCCCATGGTCAGTGCGCCTGCCTTGCGGCACAGGCTCAGTGCCTGAAACAGCGCTTCCTCCGGGGGCAGCTTGGGTTTTGCGGGGGTGTTATTCTTCTTTGCCATTGTCTGCTGCCTCCTTTGCGGCTTCGGCCAGCTGTGCGGCCAATGCCTCGTATACTTCGGCGGGAACCGGCTGCTCAAAGCAGCGCTCCAGCGCCTTTTTCTTTTTTGCCTTGGTCAGGCAGTCGGGGTTCGGGCAGAGATAGGCTCCGCGGCCCGGCTTTTTGCCGACCAGATCAATGCTGATCTCTCCGCTGGGTGCACGCACCACACGCACCAGCTCCTTTTTGGGGCGGCTGGTCATGCAGCCGATGCACTGGCGGGCAGGGATCTTTTTCTGTGCCATCCGGTTTCCCTCCTTTGGCCATCTGCGCCGGAATTACTCGGCGTCGGTCTCGGCTTCCTTCTTGGGTTCTTCCTCACCGTAGTAGCCGCTCTCGGGGCGGATATCGATGTTGTAGCCGGTCAGACGTGCGCACAGGCGGGCGTTCTGGCCCTTGTTGCCGATGGCAAGGCTCAGCTGCTGGTCGGGCACGGTGACGCGGCAGGAACGGGTCTCGCCGGGCAGCAGCTCCACCTTGACCACCTTGGCAGGGCTCAGGGCTGCGGAGATGAACTCGGAGATATCCTCGCTCCACTTCACGATATCGATCTTCTCGCCGCCCAGCTTCTCGACCACGGCAGCCACGCGGGCACCGTGCTCACCGATGCAGGCAGAAACAGGGTTGACATTGGGGTCCTTGCTCCACACAGCCATCTTGGTGCGGGCACCGGCCTCGCGGCTGATGGCCTTGACCTCAACAGTACCGTCAAAGATCTCGGGCACTTCCAGCTCGAACAGGCGCTTGACAAGGCCGGGGTGGGTGCGGCTGATCATGACGCGGGGGCCGCGCTCGGTGCTGACCACGTCCACAACGTAGACCTGCAGGGTCTCGCCCTCGGTATAGACCTCGCCGGGCACCTGCTCGTTGCGGGGCAGGACAGCCTCGCCGCCCTTGCCCAGATCCAGAGCAACGATGCCCTTCTCGGGGTCAACGCGGGTGACAGTGGCCTGCACGATGTCGTGTGCACGGGACTGGATCTCGCTGAGCTGCTGGCTGCGCTCGGCCTCGCGGATGCCCTGACGGATGACATGCTTTGCAGTCTGTGCAGCAATGCGGCCAAAGTCCTTGGTCTTGAGCGGGGTGATGATGCGGTCGCCCACCTCGTAGGTCTTGCGGATCTTCTGTGCCTCGGTGATGCCGATCTCAGAATGCTCGTCGTACCAGTCCTCATCAGCCACAACGTCCTGGATCAGAGCCACATCAAAGCGGCCTGCGGCGGGGTCGATATCCACCTTCACATGGTCTTCCTCCACCTCATAGTTCTTCTTGACGGCAATGATGATCGCAGCCTTGATCTTCTCGATCAGGTACTCTGCGGTGATGCCGCGCTCATGCTCCAGCATGGAGAGAGCTTCAAAAAATTCATTGTTCGCTGCTGCCATTTTTCGGGTTCCTCCTGTAATTTACTCTCTTATCTATGTTAGTCAAACAGGTCTTCGTCATCGCACAGGTTCACGCTGGCTGAGGCATTCACCTCAAAGGTGACAGCGCCTGCATCAGTGTCCACCGTGACGGTGCTTCCCTCGCGGCCTGTCAGGATACCGGCAAACTCGCGCACGCCGTCGGCGTTCGGGCGAATGAGCTTTACCCGGATCTTCTGGCCCTTGAGGGCCTCGTAGTGCTCCGGGCGGGTGAGCTTACGGCCAAGGCCGGGGCTGCCAACCTCCAGATAATAGCTCTGGTCGATGGGGTCTGCCTCATCCAGAATGGGGTCCA
>ENA-ORMX01002124-ORMX01002124.1-human-gut-metagenome-genome-assembly--contig:-NODE-2124-length-11916-cov-3.879943_pt1 | contig 11916 bp, 18 predicted proteins | sample MGYA00242108_ERZ509007 | MGnify/ENA primary metagenome ERZ509007 (study PRJEB26280, sample SAMEA2338745) | human gut metagenome | biome: human gut; feature: human-associated habitat; material: faeces...
TGGATTTTATAGGCTGAACAAAGGGACAGGATACTATAAATTCATATTTGGTTATTTATACAAAATTTCTTTTATTCTATTTTCTTTTGCTGCATCATTTAATACTGGCACTATTTTTTTACATAAATCACATGATGAAAATCCTAAATAAATAACACCTGTTTTATAATTTAAGGTATCTATTATATTATCGTAACTTGAATACTTGTATAAATTATTAGTATTGTTCATTCCATATTCTTTACTAAATCTTATAGAATCAGTATTATTATCATCGTTTACACGGGTTATTTCAACACTTTTACAACCTGCTAATACAAGCAAAAAAGTTAGTAATAATGCCACTAACTTTTTCATGATTATTCACCATTCATCTGAGCAGCTACTTCTTCAGCAAAGTTTTCTTGGCGTTTTTCAAGTCCTTCACCAACTTCATATCTTATAACGTCTATAATTTTACCGCCATTATTACTTACGTATTTAGAAACAGAAACAGAGTTATCCTTAACAAATTCTTGCTCTTCCAAACAAATTTCTTTAAAGAATTTATTAATTCTTCCCATTACCATTTTCTCAGCAATATTAGCTGGTTTTCCTTCAGCAATAGCTTCTTCAGTTAAAATTTTCTTTTCATGTTCAACTTGTTCTTCTGGAACTTGGTCTTTTTTTACATACTCTGGGCGCATTGCAGCCGCATGCATAGAAACGTCTTTAGCTACTTCTTCAGATGCTCCTTCAAGTAATGTTAAAACAGAAATTTTACCACCCATATGGATGTAAGCTCCAAAGTTTTCATTATCCTTTTTTTCTAATAAAGTAAATCTTCTAAATGAGATTTTCTCTCCAATTGTTGCAGTCATATTTGTAACAGCATCATTTAAAGTTCCCTCTTTGCAAGGAAGAGCTAAAGCTTCTTCATTAGTATTAGCAGTTGTAACAATAACAATATCTAATCCTCTAACTTTAATAACTTGATCATATTCTACTTCAGGAAATACTAATTGTTCTTTGATACCAAGAGTATAATTACCTCTTCCATCAAAACTATTCTTAGAAATACCTCTAAAGTCTCTAACTCTTGGAAGAGCGATTGTAATTAGTTTATTTAAGAAGTTATACATATTATCTCCTCTTAAAGTAACCTTACAACCAATTTTATTTCCTTCTCTAAGTTTGAATCCAGCGATAGATTTTTTAGCAGTAGTAATTACTGGCTTTTGTCCAGCGATTGCTTCTAAATCTCTAACAGCTGCATCTAAGAATTTTTGATCGCTAATAGCATCTCCTACACCCATATTTAGAACGATTTTTTCTATTTTAGGTACTTGCATTTTAGTAGTGTAGTTAAACTTTTTAGTTAAATTTGGAACTATTTCTTCTTCATATAATTTCTTTAATGTTTCCATGAGTTCACCTACTTACTTTCTTCTTTTTTCTTTGAAGTTTTTTTAGCTTTTACTTCTTTTACTTCAGCTTCTTTAACTTCTTTTTTAGCTTCTTTCTTAGCTTCTTTCTTTTTTTCTAATACTTTAACATTAGAAATATGAAGTGGAGCTTCTATTTCAAGAATACCACCAGTTTCATTTTGACGATTTGGTTTAACATGTTTTTTAACAATATTAACTCCATCAACTAAAACTCTATTTTCATTTCTAAATATTTTAAGTACTTTTCCTTCTTTTCCTTTATTACTTCCTGTAATAACTTTAACATTGTCTCCAACTTTTATCTTCATGATATCCTCCTATAACACTTCTGGAGCTAGTGAAACAATTTTCATATAGTTCTTATCACGAAGTTCACGAGCTACAGGTCCTAGAACACGAGTTCCTACAGGACTATTATCATCTTTTATTAATACGCAAGCATTGTCGTCAAATTTAATGTGACTTCCATCAGGTCTTGCTACACCTTGAACTGTTCTAACAATAACAGCTTTAACTACTTTTCCTTTTGGAGTGTTTGAATTTGGAATAGCTTTTTTAACTGTACCAACAACAACATCTCCAATATTACCGCTTTTAACTTTGCTTCCACCAAGTACTCTGATTACTAAGATTTCACGAGCGCCTGAATTATCAGCTACCTTTAAACGGCTTTCTGGTTGTATCATAACTCTCTCCTTTCTTAATTAAAGAATAACAGCTTCTTCAACGATACTATCTAATACATATCTCTTTGTTTTTGATAGCGGACGAGAAGATACTACTTTAACTATATCTCCTACTTTAGCTTTATTCTCTTCATCATGTACTGCATATTTTTTAGTAGTTTTAACATTTTTATTGTAAAGTGGATGCTTTTTATAAGTAACAACTTCAATAGTGATAGTCTTATCACAAGATGCACTTACAACTTTACCGATTAATTCTGATTTAACTTTTTCCATTAGTTAGCTTCCTCCTTACTTTCACTTAATTCTCTTTCTCTAATAACTGTTTTGATTTTAGCAACTTCATGTCTTAATTCTTTAATTCTATGAGGTTTTTCTAAAGTTCCAGTTGATGCAGAAAATTTTAAATTAAATAATTCTTTTTTATTTTCTTCAAGTTTTTTATTTAATTCTTGAGTGGTTAATTTTCTAATTTCAGTCATCTTTATCATTATTTAGCCACTTCCTTTACTACAAATTTTGTTTTGATAGGTAATTTATGTCCAGCTAAACGGAAAGCTTCACGTGCTATTTCTTCAGTAACATCAGTCATTTCAAACATGATTTTACCTTCTTTAACTACAGCTGCCCATTCTTCAACATTACCTTTTCCACTTCCCATACGTACTTCAGCAGGTTTTTTAGTTCTTGCTAAATGTGGGAATATATTAATAAATACTTTTCCTCTTTTGAAAGATTTCATATAACGAGTCATGGCAATTCTTGCAGCTTCTATTTGTCTTGCAGTGATATAAGCTCCTTCCTTAGCCATTAAGCCATATTCGCCTTGAGTAAGAACAGTATTACCTTTAGCTTTACCTTCATAACTTACTCTATGTGGTTTTCTATACTTAGTTCTTTTTGGAATTAACATCGCTATTACCTCCCTTATTCTTTTTAGCAGGAAGTATTTCACCTTTGTAAATCCATACTTTTACACCGATCTTACCATAAATAGTATCAGCTTCTTTGTGAGCATAATCAATATCAGCTCTTAAAGTATGAAGTGGTACAGTTCCTTCAGTATAAGTTTCAGTTCTAGCCATTTCAGCACCAGCTAATCTACCAGAAACAGCAACCTTTATACCTATAGCTCCTGCTTTCATTGTATTTCTTATAGCTCTCTTTTGTACTGCTCTAAAAGATGCTCTATTTTGAATTTGAAGTGCGATATTTTCAGCTACTAAAGCAGCATTCATATCTGGATTCTTAACTTCAACTATTGATAAATAGATTTCTTCTCCAGTAAGTTTTTGAAGAGCTTTTTTATGTTTTTCAATATCAGCTCCACCTTTACCAATAACGATACCAGGCTTTGATGTATTGATAATAACATTTGTTCTTTTTTTATTTCTTTCAATTACGATAGAAGCAACTGAACATCCTTTTAATGCTTTATCTAAATATTTTCTAATTTGAATATCAGTATTTAGATATTTAGCAAAATCCTTAGTTGGTGCATACCATTTACTTTCCCAGTCTCTGTTAACACCAATACGTAATCCTATTGGACTTACCTTTTGTCCCATGTTTAGTCCTCCTTCTTTTGCATATTATCTGTAACACATACATAAATATGACTTGTTCTATGATAATTTTTAGCTACTCTTGAGTGAGATGCAGCTTTACTTCTCTTTAATGTTCTGCCTTCATTAACATAAGTTTCTTTGATAACTAAATCTTCTTTTTTAGCTCCAAAGTTATTAACTGCATTAGCAGTAGCAGAATTTAAAACTTTTATAATTAATCTACTAGCTTTAGTATTAGTAGTAAGTAATATTGCTTCAGCTTGACTAACACTTTTACCTCTAATAAGATCAAGAGTCATTCTTGCTTTTCTTGGTGCTATTTGTGCACCTTTATGTATACTATAAGTTTCCATTATTTACCTCCTACTTCTTACCGCTGCCAGCGTGGCCAGTAAACTTACGAGTTAATGAGAACTCACCAAGTTTATGTCCTACCATATCCTCAGTAACATATACAGGAATAAATTCACGTCCATTATGAACAGCAAATGTATGACCTACAAAATCTGGATAAATTGTAGAACGTCTTGACCAAGTTTTTATTACTTCTTTTTTACCTTTTTCATTTAATTCCTTAACTCTTTTTAAAAGTCTTGGGAATGTATAAGGTCCTTTTTTCAAACTTCTTGACATTTTTACGGTTCCTTTCTCAATTATTTCTTACGTCTAGTCATTATTAACTTTTCAGATGCTTTTTTAGTTTTTCTAGTCTTAAGTCCTAGTGCTGGTTTACCCCAAGGTGTCATTGGTTGAGCACGTCCAACTGGAGCTCTACCTTCACCACCACCATGTGGGTGATCATTAGGGTTCATAACAGAACCACGAACTGTAGGTCTAATACCCATATGTCTTTTTCTTCCAGCTTTTCCTAAACTAACAAGTTCATAGTCAGTGTTTCCAACTTCTCCAATAGTAGCTCTACAAGTTCCAAGAACTTTACGAGTTTCGCCACTCTTAAGTCTAATAATTACATATTTTCCTTCTTTACCAAGAATTTGTACTCCACTTCCAGCACTTCTTGCTAACTTAGCTCCAGCACCTGGATTTAATTCAACATTGTGAACCATAGTTCCAACTGGAATATTTTCAAGTGGTAATGCATTACCGATTTTAATATCAGCATTAACTCCACTTTCAATCTTATCTCCAACTTTTAAATTAAGTGGGGCGATAATATATCTTTTTTCACCATCCATATAATTGATAAGAGCTATATTAGCACTTCTATTTGGATCATATTCTATAGAAGCAACATTTCCGATAACACCATCTTTATTTCTTTTGAAATCTATTAAACGGTATTTTCTTCTAACTCCACCACCAATATGACGAACAGTTATTTTACCTTGATTATTTCTTCCGCCTGTTTTACTTTTTTTAACAAGAAGACTTTTTTCAGGAGTACTCTTTGTAATTTCATCATTAATAAGTGTACTCATTCCTCTTGTTCCAGGAGTATTAGGCTTGTAATTCTTTATTGGCATATTTTTCCCTCCTAGTATTCTATAGAAGAGCCTTCAGCTAGCTTTACATATGCTTTCTTATAAGCAGTAGTTAAGCCTGTATATCTTCCTACTCTTCTTTTCTTTTGAACAGCATTAACAGTATTAACATTTAATACTCTTACATTAAATTGCTTTTCAATTTCATTCTTTATTTGAGTTTTATTTGCTTTCTTAGCAACTTTAAATACATAAACATTGTTACTCTTTAAAGCTTCACTTTTTTCAGTAATAACTGGTGCTAAGATAATATTCATTAGTTAAGCACCTCCTCAATCTTCTTAACTGAAGATTCATCTATTAATAAGTAATCAGTTGCAACTAAATCTAATACATTAATTTCATCAAAAGCAACTACAGCAACTTTATTATTGTTACGAGAAGCTAAGAATAAATTTTCATTATCATCAGCGAATACAACTAAAGCTTTACCATTAACTTTAACATTCTTTAACATTTCATTAAATGTTTTAGTTTTGTTATTTTCTAAATTTAAATTTTCGACAACTACTAATTCGTTATCTCTTAATTTAGATGATAAAGCACTCTTTAATGCTAATCTTCTTTCTTTTCTATTTTGTTTTTTATCATATTTTCTTGGTTTTGGTCCAAAAACAATTCCACCACCTGGCCATTGTGGGCTTCTAGTAGATCCTTGTCTTGCATTACCAGTACCTTTTTGTTTGTATGGTTTACGTCCACCACCAGAAACTTCACTTCTAGTTTTAGTTGAAGCAGTTCCTTGTCTTAAAGATGCTCTTGCAAGTACTATTGCATCATGCATAACTGGTTCATTTATTTCAATGTTCCATACGCTATCTTTAAGTGTGATATCTTTAACTTTTTCACCTTTAAGGTTTAATACTTGAACTTTTGCCATTATTCAGTAACCTCCTCACTTTGAGTGTTTTCTACTTCTGCTTCTGAATTTTCAACAACAGCATTATTTTCAACGACTTCTTCGCTGGCTACTTCTTCATTTACAGGTTCTAAAACTTCTTCTTCGTAAGAAACTAATTCAAGTGGTTCAAAATTCTTACTACCCTTAATAGCTTCTCTAATAAATACATATGAATTTTTAGCTCCTGGAACATTTCCACTTACTAAAATGTATTTATTTTCAGTATCAACATCAACAATCATTAAATTTTGAATAGTGATTTGTTCATGTCCCATATGTCCTGGTAACTTCTTACCTTTTAAAACTCTCATTGGTCTCATTGTTCCCATAGAACCAACGCGTCTATGATATGTAGAACCGTGAGTTTCAGGTCCACGAGATTGATTCCATCTCTTAATAACTCCTTGGAAGCCCTTACCTTTTGATGTACCAGTAACATCAACAGTGTCTCCGCTAGCAAATACATCAGCACTAATAACTTGTCCAAGAGTATAAGAAGCAGTATCAATTCCTCTTATTTCTTTTAAGAAGCGCTTAGGCATTGTGTTTGCTTTTTTAGCATGTCCCATTTCTGGTTTATTAGATGTTTTTTCTTTTTTATCAAAAGCACCTAATTGAATAGCATTATACCCATCTTTTTCAACTGTCTTAACTTGAGTTACAACATTTGGTTCAACTTCAATAACAGTAACAGGTATTAATTTTCCGTTAGTTGTGAAGACTTCAGTCATTCCAACTTTACGTCCTAAGATTCCTTTCATTTTACTTTTCCTTTCTAAATCTTATTTTCTAATTTCAATATCTACACCACTAGGTAAATCTAAATGAGCTAATGCATCAATAGTTTCTTTAGTTGGTTTGTCGATATCAATTAGTCTCTTGTGAGTTCTAATCTCAAATTGTTCACGAGAATCTTTATATTTGTGAACAGCTCTAAGAATAGTAATTTTCTCAATTTCAGTTGGTAGTGGTACAGGTCCACTTACAACTCCACCAGTTCTCTTAACAGTCTCAACAATTTTAGCTGCTGCTTGATCAACACTTCTATGATCAAATGACTTAAGTCTGATTCTTATTTTGTCTTTAGACATATTAATTTCCTCCTTCGCCTATAATTTTTTATAGACTTGCTAGATGCAAATTACCTGATATTTAATTAAGTTTAATTCAACTTAACCTGGTGTATCAGCAACCTTGCACATCATTGCCAGTCGTTTACAACTAATTATAGGATATATTTGTTAAAAAAGCAAGCATTTTTCTACAAAATTTCACAAAAATTTTAATCTCGAAATAAAAAAGATACTAATTACATAGTATCTTCTTCTTTATCAGGAAGTTTAATTCCAAGTCTATCTAAAAGTTTAGTAAGATTTTCAGCTATTTTATTGGCTTCTTCTTCAGTTAGTTTATCAGTCATTACTGAATTATTTTTATCAAATGTTTTTATCTCTTCGCCTTCTTTATTATTTGCTGTAAATGCAACACTGATTTCAGGTGTATTTAAATCTTTATCTAAATAAACTGCAAAACTAGATGATATTTCACTACCTTTATCTTTTTTAGTTTCTTTTACTGAGAAAGTAATTTTATATCCTGGAAATACAAGATTCTCACCATGCTTCTTTTCTTCAATATTTATTTCTCCACTAAATAAATTATTGTCAAATTTAATACTGATTACTGGAGTTTTACTATCTTTACTTTCTTTTAATTCCATTGTAATTTCTTCACCATTTATAGTTGTAAATAATCCAGCATCTTTTCCACTAAGTTCAAAGTATGTTAATTTATTATTTGTAAGTCCTGTATGAAGTACAATTTTTAAATCAGAATCAGTTGATGTAGTAGAATTTCCTTTTACAGAACCCATACTTGCATCCATAGAATCAAAACTCTTCTTCACTTCTTCTTTAGTAGTACCATACATTTTAGCTAATATTTCTAAAGTTTTATCATCATTTTTAAGACCATTTATAATTTCTTTATTAACATTATCTTGTTCTTCACTATCAAAATTATATATAGTTTCAAAATATATACCAGAATCTGTCTTAATACTCTTAGTTACTTTATCATAGTTAATACTTTTCTTTAATGATTCTTTAATTAAGTCAGTTATATGTTTAACATCATCAACACTTATATCTAACTTATTTTCTTCTTTGAAAATTTCATTTGGCTTTATGATACTACTTTCAGGAATACAATCTGTTTGTGTACTATCATTACATGTTTTGTCATTCATAGCTGATTTAAGGCTAATACCAAGTGCTTTATTATATATTTCTTTTACAAGTATATATACTATATCTTTTTCTAGATATACTGTTCCATTAACAGGTTCAGCATTATTGTATTTAACACTTGTTTCTAAATATGCTTTAATATTGTTTTCATCGCTTACATCATATCCTAAATAATAGTTAGCACTACCATTTATATTAAGTGATTTAGTTGTAATAATAAGATTACCTTCAGTTACACCTTTTAAACTCGTTTCTTTGTTTTTATTTTCATTTATACTTTTATATATCTTATCGACATTGCTATACATATTATCTATAGCTTTGTTTAGTATATTTTTAGGAGACATCACTATGAAATAATATCCACATACAAGTCCTACTATTAATAAGGTTACTACTATTAAAATGATTGGCCATATTTTCTTTTCTTTCTTTATCATAAAGTCATCATTTTGTTTAGCATTTATATTTGTATTATTTGGAACACTATTATGATTTTCTATAGTGTTATTTGTACTATTATTAACATTTGTATCAATGCTTGGAGTATTATTAATATTATTATTCATACTTTGTACATTATTTGGTGTAATACTGTTACTATCAAAATTATTAACAGTACTAGAACTAACCATATCGTTGTTTACATTTTGAATATCATTTTGTGTTATATTATCATTATTAGTATTCACACTACTTACATTATTTAGAACTTCATTATTATTTATAGTATTTGTTTCACTATTTAATGTTCTATTTTCTCTAGTATTTACAACACTACTTGGATTAGTCATACTATTTTCCATATTATTTATTTTATTTGGAATATTAGTAACCTCTGTATTTTGATTATTAATTCCATTATTTCCATTATTTTCATTATTTTCCATCTTTATTCCTACTTCCTATTATAACTATAACACTATTTCACAAAAATATCACTAATTATTTTTTATAATTAAACTTTCACCAGTCATTTCTTTTGGTTTACTTATTTCATATATATCAACTATTGTTGGAATTACGTCTTTAAGACTGCCGTTTTTCTTAAGTTTATATTCTTTGTTGCAAATTACAAATGGAACTTTACTTAGTGTATTTGTTGTTATTACTTTACCATTTGCATCTTTCATAAATTCACAGTTACCATGGCTTGAAGTTATAACAACATCATAGAAGTTTTCATCGGCTTTTTCTAATATTTTACCTATACAATAATCACATGCTTCAAGTGCTCTTACTGTTGCTGGGATATTACCTGTATGGCCAAGAACGTCAGGATTTGCATAATTAGCAAGTATAAAATCAAAATCTTCGTCTATTGCTTCAATTATTGCTCCTGTTACTTCTGTAGCATTCATTTCAGGCTTCATGTCATATCTAACTACTTTAGGTGATGGTACAAGTATTTTATATAAGTTCTTATCACTAAATTCTTTACCACCATCAAAATAATATGTTACTTCAGGATACTTAGGTGCTTCACTAATCCTAGCTTGTTTAAATTCTAGGTCAGCTAAATATTCTCCAAATGTATTTGTAACTTCTTCATTAGAATAAGCACTATCAGCATTCATGTCATTTCCATATAATAATTCATATTTAACGTTTTTAAACTTTTTAACTGGAAACATATTAAAGCTATCATCAGTAAATGAACTTATTAATTCACTCATATTTTCAGGTCTATAATTAATAAATATAACACCATCATTATCACGAATAACACTATTTTTAGTAATGATACTTGGATTAACAAATTCATCAGTGATATTATTTTTATAATGTAGTTCAAGACATCTTATATAATCACTAAAAGTATTTCCAACATTATAACAAATTGCATCATATGCTTTTTTAACTCTATCATAATTACTATCTCTATCCATTGCATAGTATCTTCCAGTTATAGTGCCTATTGTTCCAAGACCAAGCTTGCTTACTTTTTGCATAAAATCATTTATTATGTTAATTGCGTCCGTTGGCAAACTAGTAACTCCATCTGTTATAAAATGAAATACAACACTTTTTATTTTTTTTATTTTAGCAAGAGCTAATACTGCATAGAAATGCTCCATACTTGAATATACATTAGTATTTTGAATAAGCCCTATTAAATGAAGTGTACTATTATTATCATTAACATGATCCATAACATCTAATAAGTTATCATTTTCAAAAAAACTTTTATCTTTAATTTTTTCATTTATAAGAGTAAGTGGACTTTTAATTGTTCTTCCACATCCAATAGTCATGTGACCTACTTCTGAATTACCTGCTACACCTTTAGGAAGTCCAACTACTTCTTCACTTGTGCTTAGCTCACTTACAGAATATTCATTTAATATTTTAGATAAGTTAGGTAAGTTAGACATTTTAATCGCATTACCATTATCTGATTCACGTATACCAAAACCATCTAATATTAATAATATAACTTTTTTCATATATTTCTCCTGTAAATATTCTATCACAACATGGCAAAAGATAAAAGAAAAAAGTAGACATAATCTACTTAAACATTAATCATTTCAAGTCTTAACTTATCAGCAATCGTAACAATGAATTCTGAATTAGTAGGCTTAGCTCTATCAATATCAACACTATGACCAAATATATCTTCCATTAAATCGATATCTCCTCTTAGCCATGATACTTCTATCGCATGTCTTATTGCTCTTTCTACTCTTTGTATTGAAGTGTTAAATTTTATACTTAAGTCAGGATATAATTTTTTAGTGATACCACCTATAAAACTAGGATTATTGTATACCATAAGTATTGCACTTCTTATAAATTGGTATCCTTTAATGTTAGATGGAATACCAAGTGCGTGTAATAATTTAGTTACTTGTATTTGAATATCTTTACTTTCTAGTTCTATAATTTTATCGTTATTTTTCTTATTTGTTATTGTTTGTATAATTCTATTTTTTAAATCTCCTAAATCAAATGGCTTTAAGCAATAATATCTAACTCCATATTCACTAACGTCTCTTATAGTTTCTTCTTCATTATATGATGTCATTACAATAACTTTTTTATTTATTTTATGTACTTTCATATATTCAAGAACTCCAAGTCCATCTTTCTTAGGCATTATTAAATCTAGTAACAATAAGTCAAAATCAATTTTTTTACTTTCAAATATATCTACAGCTTCTTCTCCATTTGAAGCACTACCAACTATCTCAATATCTTTACTATCTGTAAAATACTCCCTAATTAATCCTACTAGTCCTGCATTATCATCTACTACTAAGACTTTAATTTTCATGTACTTTTTATTCTCCTTTTTATTTATTATACTAACAAGATTATACATATTTCTAGGTAGTAATTTGTCTATTAATGCATGATAATGTAGTTTGTTGTCGTAAAAGAAGTTTTAAGTTTTTTAGCCAGTGCTAAATGCTTTATTTACTCCATATTTTACAATTATTACTTATTTTAAGTTTGAATAATTACAATTATTTTTTCTAATATATAAACTTTCTTATAAGATAAAAAATTTGAATTTACATAAATTCAAATTTTAATATTCTACCTTAAGGCAGTTATTTCATAATCAATGCTTTTGTTT
>ENA-ORMX01002125-ORMX01002125.1-human-gut-metagenome-genome-assembly--contig:-NODE-2125-length-11905-cov-2.351308_pt1 | contig 11905 bp, 12 predicted proteins | sample MGYA00242108_ERZ509007 | MGnify/ENA primary metagenome ERZ509007 (study PRJEB26280, sample SAMEA2338745) | human gut metagenome | biome: human gut; feature: human-associated habitat; material: faeces...
ATAAAAGGAAACCAACACTATAAAGCACAAGATGTTTCTGTAGAAGGAGACTTTTCTCAACTAGCATTCTTTGCGGTGTTAGGCACTTTAAACAATACTCTTTCATGCTCCAATATGGACATGTCAAGTAAACAAGGAGATAAAGCCATTTTAGATTGTATTCCTAGTTTTACAAGTGACAAGGATACGATCACATTCACAAAAAAACAACCTGTACCACAAACTATCGACTTATCTAATTGTCCAGATTTAGGTCCAATCTTATGTGTCTTGGCCAGCTTCACAAATGGTGAAACCAATATTGTGAATGCAGCTCGTTTACGTATGAAAGAAAGTGATCGTATTCTAGCTATGGAAACAGAATTAAAAAAATGGGGTGTAGATATTACTTCTACATTTGATTCCATTCAAATTCACGGTAAAGAACACTATAAATCAAATAATACAGTAGAAATCTTTGGACATAATGATCACCGTATTGTTATGGCAATGACGGTATTCGTCCATCAGACCGTTCTCAAATTCGATGCCCATATCCTCATCAAATTCCTTGTCGATCTCTAAGAGCCACTGCTCTCCGTCCGGCTTCTCTACCAGCATCTCAATATAAGTATCCTGTGTCAGAAACTGATAATCAAAAATATCTTCGATCTCTGTATTATCTATGGCCAGTACTTTATCTCCGGGAGCAATCTCCAGTTCCTCCGCGATGCTTCCCGGCTTTACTGTTTTTACAATATGTTCTTTTTTCTTCATTCTAATTCACCTAACCATCTTTCTCCTACCCATTGTACAAGAAATTCCTTGACGTGTCACTAGCATAATGTTATAAATTAATTGTTATATTCAGAATAGTTCCGCAAAAATTAAGCATCGAAGATGCGCTTTTGCGAAGGAAGCTCTGCATATTTTTACGAACAATAAAGCTCGTCCGGGAGGGACATCATGCCTAATTTACACGAACTGGAAAATGCCATGCCTGTGGCTCCTTTGAAGATCATCGCTCTGCCTTCCGCAGAAAAAATGGGACGCCGCATCAATGACTACATGGTAGAATTCCGTAAGAGTATCCATAATGACAAAGTGAAAAACGATCCTGCCTTTCACGGCTATATCGAGAGCAACTATCTCGTAGACGTGGATGTGCCCCGTTTCGGAAGCGGTGAAGCCAAAGCGCAGATCAGCGAGACCATCCGCGGTAAGGATCTGTTCATTCTCACCGATGTATGCAATCATAGTATTACTTACAACATGAACGGCTATACCAACCACATGTCTCCTGATGACCACTACCAGGATCTGAAGCGTGTCATCGCCGCTTGCAACGGCAAAGCCAGACGTATCAACGTCATCATGCCTTTCCTCTATGAAGGCAGACAGCATCGCCGCAGCGGCAGAGAATCCCTGGACTGTGCTTATGCACTGGAAGAGTTACGGGATATGGGAATTGATAACTTTATCACTTTTGATGCCCATGATCCCAGAGTACAGAACTCCACTCCGCTGAATGGATTTGATAATTTTACCACCCCTTACCAGTTCATCAAGTCCTTGTTAAATTCCGAGGACGATATGATCGTGGACAAGGATCATCTGTTAGTCATCAGCCCGGATGAAGGAGCTCTGGATCGTGCCATTTATTTTGCCAGCGTTCTGGGTGTCGATACTGGTATGTTCTACAAGAGACGTGACTATTCCACCATCGTCAACGGCAAGAACCCTATCGTTGCTCACGAATTCTTAGGTGACAATATTGAAGGTAAGGATATCATCATCATCGATGACATGATCTCCTCCGGTGGAAGTATGCTGGATACTGCAAAACAGTTAAAGGCCATGAAAGCCAGACGCGTATATATCTGCTGTACTTTCGGCTTGTTCACCGACGGTCTGAAGAATTTCGACGCTGCTTACGAGCATGGTGATTTCGATAAGGTCATTACTACGAACCTTACCTATCTGCCGCCTGAGATCTACACCAGACCTTATTTCGTGGAAGCCGATATGAGCAAGTTCATTGCTTCCCTGATCGCCTTTATGAACCATGACGCTTCTCTGTCCAATGTCATGGCTACCACCGAAAAGATCCACGGTATTGTAGAAGCCTACAACAATCGTACGGAAATGAGCGAATTTCATTTTTAATTTCCAACAGATCTGACAACGCATTAAAAAAAAACGCAGAAGCCGTTATGGTTTCTGCGTTTTTCAGTTATATTGCTTATTTCAGTATTTCTTATTTCGCCATTTCTAAACCTCTTTCGACACGGTCTCCTTCAGCTGCTCAGTGGCGGGTTCTTCCGGCTTATGGTATTCCGGGAAATCCAATATAATCTTAAACAGATCTCCATCCAGCTGAATCTGGAATTCTCCGTGCTGTGCCTTGGTCAGATTTTTCGCAATATACAGACCCAGACCACTTCCCTCGGTAGTACGGGAAGCATCTCCCCGGATAAATCTCTCTGACAGTTCCTCACCCTTGAGATTCATGGGCCGGTCGGAAATATTTTTCAGAGAAGCGATGACTCTTCCGTCCTTTACCTGCATCTCCAGATAGACTCTGGTTCCCTCCAGGGCATACTTGCAGATATTCTGAAACAGATTTTCAATGATTCTCCACATCCTGCGGCTGTCGGCATAGATCATGCCGGCCACATCATTTCCGTCAAAGATCACCTGCAGCTTTTTCTCTTCCATTCTGTCGGAGAATTCTCCCACTGCCTGATTCAGCAGTTCCGTCAGGTTCAACTGTTCCAGATTCAGCACAATGTTACCGGAGGAGATTTTCGAAGCCTCCACCAGATCATCCGTCAACTGTTTCAGTCTCTGGGATTTGCTGTCCAGCACCTCAATATAGCTTCTGGCCGGTTCTTCCGTGATCTTTAGGCGTTTCAACAGATCCACATAATTGATAATGGAAGTCAGCGGTGTCTTAATATCATGGGAGACATTGGTGATCAGATCCGATTTCATCTGCTCATCCTTCATGCTGGTGCTTACCGCCTTGCGGATACCCTCTCCGATGTTATTGACTGCATCCGCCATCTCACGGTTGTCCCCATGAAGAGATTCCACATCCAGCTTATAATCCACTTCTCCATCACGGATCCTGCGGATTCCTTCCACGATATCGATCTGCTCCGCTTTTTGCTTGAACCTTAGTACCCCCACAATGCCGTCCAACACAATAGCCCCCAGTGCCGGAAGCACCCACAGAGCGCTTTTTCCCCGTAGCAGATAAGCTCCGAAAATTCCTGCCAGATTCACCAGTAGAAACAGATTATACGGGATCAGTGAGCTGATGGCGGAATTTCTGTGGGAAACCACAAAATGTACCGCCTTACCGAAGCTTGTGACGATCGAAGCTGCTCGTAAGCCAATGTAGGAAACTGTCACTCCACATATTGTGGGATTTGATCCTGCGGATCAGGCTGTACCAGAAAACATTGATTCCCATGCTTACGCAGAAGCCATACAGCGCAAAGACACCGTAGGCTGTCAGCCGTGTGATCTCCCGCCCCTGGATCTCGGAATGGCTGAGATATACCTTATTGGCCACATTCATCAGATAATCGTATCCGATTCTTCCGCCATAGATAAATCCCACCAGCAAAAGCGCCATGAACTCGATCCAGACATGATCGATACCGTTCAGGTACAGAACCGGCTCATCCTCCTCATCGTAAGCCACGCCGGCCGTTACGGTAAGATAAATACCCACCAGCAGCCACAATACTGCCAGCAGGATCCCTCCGCCGATCAGATACCAGATATTCGGAACGATTCTCTGGAACACCACATTGGCATTGTAAAAGGAATCTCCCTCCACCGGATAATTGGTATCCACTGCGATCCAGATATGAGTCATATCCGGATGCACATAACCATACTCTTTCAGATACTGATAGATCTGGCCCTCAGTCATTCCTGTGTTGCCGGTAAATTCCAGACTGTCCGGATAATAGATCAGATACCGTCTGTACTCCGAAAAATAATCCGTAATATCATTATCGGAACTGTTCTCAAACTCCGATACATTCGTATAGGTTCTGCTAACTCCATCTGTTGTCATCATACGGACCACATATTTCAGATTGCCCGCATCTTCTTTATACAGATCATTACAGTTCTGATACTGCTCATAGTTGGCTGACAACGTCTGGATCGTCATCTCCAGATTGCTCTGCAGCGCAATATATTCGATCCAGTTGTCCGCACAGGCTGTCAGCTGCTTCTCTCCGTCTACGGTGGCATAACGGTTCACCAGCATCGGGAAATATACCGTCAGCGTACCATCGTCTTCTCTGGATACCCGGATATCCTGTACACTCTCTTTCACAATGTATGTGAAAGCCAGGTCTTCCAGCCGATCGGTTCTCTGGCTCTCCGGAATTGCCTCGATTGCCTGTGCGACTGCTTCCTTCTGCTCCTCCGTCTGCTCTCCGCCTGCCACGAACACCAGCTGTCCGTCCGCATCCACGCGGAAGTTCGACTCCAGGTCTATCGGACCGAAATAATTCACGAAGTCCGACATACTCATAATACGATCTGTATATTCCGCACCGTATTTTCCCCATTTGATCAGATCTTCCAGCTCATAAACTGCTGTTACAGGGCAATCTGCACCGCCGGTTTTCCCTGAAGCAAATTCCGTGATATCAACATGCTTATGCGGATCAAAGCTTCCATTGGTTTCCATCTGTCCTTTGATCACCATAAGCTGGATAATATCCGATACCGAGCTCTGGAACAGATCATGGAAAATCACGGAATCTTCAAATTGCGTTTCCGCATCCAGAGGGGATAATTCATATACTTTTGTGCCATCCGCTGTGTCTACCGCCAGATAGGAATTGAACAAAACCGCCGCGATTGCCACCAGCAAAAGCAAAGCCGCCGTCTGCTGCACCAGTCCCAGCATCAGCCGTTTCAATGTAGGTCGTCTCATGCCTGCTCCTTGTCGATCTTATAGCCTACTCCCCATACCACTTTCAGATACCGGGGTTCCTTGGGATTGATCTCGATTTTTTCACGGATATGCCGGATGTGTACCGCCACGGTATTGTCCGCTCCGATGGCATCCTCATTCCAGATGCTTTCATAGATCTGATTGATGGAAAATACCCTGCCCTGGTTCTTCATCAAAAGTAATAAAATATTATATTCGATAGGTGTCATTTTTACCGGTTCATCGTCCACTGTCACCTGTTTGATATCATCATTGAGGATCAGTCCACCCACCTGATAGATTGCTTTGTTCTCACCGGTCAGGCTCCCCAGGGAGGTATATCTGCGCAAGTTGGATTTGACTCTCGCCACTAGTTCCAACGGATTAAAAGGCTTGCAGATATAATCATCCGCACCGATATTCAGCCCCAGGATCTTGTCCGTGTCTTCCGATTTGGCCGACAGGATAATAATGGGAATGCTGCTGTATTCCCGGATCTTCAATGTAGCCCGTATGCCATCCAGTCGGGGCATCATGATATCCATGATCAACAGATGGATATCCTCCTTGTCCAGGATCTGAATTGCCTGTTCCCCATCATACGCTTTATATATTTTATAGCCATCCTGACTCAGATAGATCTCGATGGCATCCACGATCTCTCTGTCATCATCACATACAAGAATATTTGCCATACTTCCCTCATTTCTCCGTTACTTCCCGGTTCCCCATCATTTTCGTTATTTCTATTTAAACATAATATTTTTAAATATTTTCGTGTTTTTTCTTAAATTTTCTTAATTCCCGTCAGGCACTCAGGAACTCAGGACTCCTTCAGCATTAAAAATGCCGCCAGATTTCCCCTCTGTCCGTGACTTGCCCGGTGGGAAAACAGATACTCCGGATTGTGGCAGGTACAGACGTTCGTTACCGCCATATGTTCCGGCGGGATCCCCACCCTTAACAGAATGCTCTGATTGGCTTTCCACAGATCAAGCTGATATTTACCCGGTGCTTTGCCCGGCTGCAGCACATCCTCCGGAAAGCCTTCCCGAAACTGTTCCGCCACTTCTTCACTCACTTCATAACAATCCACACAGATGGACGGTCCGATGGCCGCCACCAGCTCCTCCGGGCGGCTGTTAAAATGTTCCTGCATATATCGTACCATACAAGCTCCCATTCCCGCTACCGTTCCTCTCCAGCCGGAATGCGCCAGTCCGATGGCCCTGTGTACCGGATCCACGAAATACAGAGGAACACAGTCTGCATAAAAAGTCACCAGTGCAATTCCGGGGATATCCGTAGCCAGACCGTCTATATCGTCATAGACCGATGGTCTGGTGATCCCATTTCCGGCATCTGCTTTCGTCACCAGATGAATATTCGTGGTATGGGTCTGTTTCGATGCCACCATATGTTCCGGGTCTGTTCCCAGTACTTCGCCAATCCGTCTGTAATTCTCTCTGACACATTCCAGGTCATCTCCTCTGGAAAAACTCAGGTTCATAGTGGAATAGATTCCGTTGCTGACACCACCGGTCCTTGTGGTAAACAGATGTTCCACCACACCGGTCTCTTCCAGCTTCGGGAATACCAGATACTCCAGTTCCCCTTTTTGTCTCTGCTGTATACTGTCTGTGTCTCTGCTGTCTGTTCTGCTCAATGGATACATGTTTCTAACTCCTTGCACTATAATGATGTGGAAAAGCATTTGGAATCCAGTGAAGTGCCTCCCCCTGGATTGCCACCACATCATAGCGCACCCAGGTATCCTCCCCATAATGATGCAGATAACGGTAATAGTCCGCCACTCTGCAGATGGTTCTCTGTTTCGCCGTTGTCACGGCCTCCGCCGCATTTCCCTTTTCATCACCGGAACGGTATTTCACTTCCACAAACACAAGATATTTTCCGTCTCTGCCGATAATGTCGATCTCACCGTTCCTGCCTCTGCGGAAATTCCGTTCCAGGATACGCATTCCCTGTTTCTCCAGATAGTCCGCAGCCATCTGCTCATATACATTCCCCGTCTGTCTGGTATTCAACCCTTATGTTTTCCCCCGTTCGCCATACTTTCCTTTACCATGCGGTGATCCACAGCATCCACAAATACCAGAATCTCCGCCACCACTTCATACAACTCCGGCGGGATCATCTCGCCGATGTCCAGCCGGGACAGTGTATCCGCCAGCTTGTCATCCCGATGGATCGGCACACTGCTCTCCTGGGCCTTCTCTATGATCTTCTCCGCCAGAATTCCCTTGCCGCTGGCTATGACTCTGGGTGCCTCATCCGAGGGATCGTATTCCAGTGCTACGGCCTGTTTTACTTTCTTTTTCTCGTCATTCATTCTGTTTCCTCTATGGCCTTCTTAACATACATGGTTTCAGCCGCACAAAACATATACGTTTTCTCCGTGCTACGCACTCTCGAAATCGTAACAATCATTCGTATTCCGGACTATCGTCCTGCATACTCATGTTTGTCCGCTCCTCTCATAGGAAACATCCGCTGCCTGCTAGCAGTCACGTCTGTTTCCTATGGATGAGCTATGTTCTCACATCAAAGGCATATTGTGCTACCGGAACACTTCCTTCTGTCTTAAGAAGCGGTGCCATGGCCTGCGCCGTCTGCTGTAATTCGGTACGCAGTGTTGTCTCACATTTACAGTCATAGCCTCTTTTTTGCAGCCGCTCTGTCAACACATCCATATTAGCCTCCAGGTAATCCAGGATTGCATCATTCTGTACATAAAATTTGGTGCTGACTTTGGTATCTTTCAGAGTCACATACACATCAAGCGGTCCCAGATGTTCCATATCCAGATGTAGCAGTGCGCTGACCTGTCCGTCTTTTCTGGCAAGATTTTTCTTGTTGGTATATACGAACAGTTCTCCCGTCTTATGCTCTCCCTGCCGTAGATGCAGCGGCAGCTGGATATAGGCATAGGTCTGGTTGATCTGTTGCAGGAAATCCACGTTCTGGCTTAAATTCGTCACGTTCTGATAAGCACTTGAACCACGCTGTCCGTTTTCTTCCAAAAGATTACTCAACCCCTTCAACTGTTTTCCCAGCTTCTGGTAAAGTTCTTCCACCTTCTCCGGAGATTCCACATCCTCTGGTTTTATGCTCCACCGATCCGCCAGGAGTTTTGCCGGAAGCTCTGCCACTTTGGAATTATGGAGAATACTGCGCAGCAAGGGAATATCTTTCGTCTCCATCCCCTGCTTTAACAGTTTCTGCAGATTCTGCAGCTGTGGTGCCTCCTGTGTTTTTTCTGCACCGGGATTTTCTTTTATCGTCTGACCGTTGTCCGGTGCCGTCTCCGTCGGTTCCTCTATGATGGTCTTCTGCCCCGGCACAGCTTCCGGTGCTGTTGCCGAAGGCTGTACTGGCATCTGTTCTGCCTCTTCCGGGGTCACTGTCACATCCACGCCAGGCTCCGGCAGAGGTCCCTCGGTCTGTTGTTGTCCTGTTACCGTCTCTCCGGCCGCATCTTCGAAAGCCAACAGTTCCAGAACCTCACTGTAGATTGTGGCGGCCTGCTCTATGTCTCCGCTCTCTACCAGCCCCTGCAGCATATTTGTCAGACTTTCTCCGGTCTCTGCGATTCCTGCTGTCAGCTGATGTGTCAGATTGCGATAGGATGCCATCTGTGTGATATTTTCCTCCGTCACCGGAAGTTCCACTCTGTGAAGATTCACGAGATCCAGAATCTCCGCATCCGGGAACGCATTACTTTCATGCCAGATCTGCTGCAACGTATTCTTATCAATAGGAAGCCCCGCATCCATCAGTTGTTTTGTCATGGCTACCGTATTCTCGTTCACCGGCAGCGATGCCATATCCAACGCTTTCAGTACGGTTCCTTCTGTTGCCATATTGGTAAAAAGAGGACTCAGATTCAGTGTCTGCCCGTTATTTTTTACCTGAAAGGTAATGTTCTGCCCCAGTTCCAGACGGATATCCGCATCCACTTTTGCATCCACCAGGACATCCTGCAGAAGACGGATCTGCGCATTATTGCCCTCCCTGGAGACCACCTCTCCTCTGAGGGTCTGCCCGGGAACCAGTGCACGGATCTGCCGGTTTACCTGTTCGGTATTCGCATTATTTGGAGTCTGTACTCTGCTGTTATCCGCTATTTTATCCTGTGAGAACCATCCTGTCAGCTTCATATTTTCTCTCCCGGCACGCTAAAATGCCTTAAAATCCGAAATTTTTGATAAAGCTGTGTCTGTGGATCGGAGTCGGTCCATACTCCTTCAGTGCCGCAATATGTGCCGCACTGCCGTACCCTTTGTTGGACGCAAAATCATACTCCGGAAACACATCGGCATACTGCTCCATCAGACGGTCCCTGGTCACCTTGGCCACAATACTGGCCGCACCGATAGAAATGCTCTTGGCATCGCCCTTGATGATCGGCACCTGTCGGATCTCCACTCCGGGAATCGTCACAGCATCGTTCAACAACAGATCCGGTGCCGGATCCAGTTTGCCGACAGCCTCCCGCATGGCCTCATAGGTTGCCTGTAAAATATTGATCTCATCGATCCGCTCCGGAGAAGCATAGCCCACTGCCCAGGCCACCGCTTCCTTCGTGATCACATCGTACAGCTCTTCTCTCTTTTTTTCGGATAACTGCTTGGAATCATTAATGTATAAAATATCACAATCCTTCGGCAGAATGACAGCACCTGCCACTACCGGTCCCGCCAGAGGACCTCTTCCCACTTCGTCAATTCCGCAGATATAGGTATATTGTGCGTATTCTTTCTCGTATTTTTTCAGATTCTCGATCCGCTGACGTTCCTTTTCCAGAGCATCTATCTTTTTCTTTGCGCTAGACACTAGCTTCTGCACACCGCTTCTGGGATCATTCTCATATTCTGCTATAAATTCAGGCAGCTTTTCCATTGAAGCTGCCTGTAATATTTCCTTGATTTTTGCTGCACTTTCCATTTGTTTATCCCCATTTATGGTTATTGATGTTGTAATACACCGAAATCAGAAACCGGCCAGATCCGGAGCCAGGCTTTTCCGATGATATTTTCTCTTTTTATGTTACCCACCATATCCGTACGACTGTCGCTGGAATTGTTGCGGTTGTCTCCCATGACAAAATATTCATCATCCCCCAGTTCAATGGGTTCCGCCGCCCGGCCGATGGTCTCCGGTTTTATGACTTCCATGCCGTAGTTCTCTTCCAGCTTTTCCCCGTTGATGTAGATACTGCCATCATCCATGATCTGTACCGTCTCTCCCGGCAGTCCGATGATACGCTTGATATAATAGGTGTTGTCCTGGAATTGAAACGGGAAGACAATGATGTCAAAGCGTTCCGGATCATGAAAACGATAGCTTAACTTATCCACGATCAGATTATCCCCGTTGTGCAGGGTATTCTCCATGGAGGCTCCCTCCACTTCCGTACGCTGTCCTACAAAGGTGATCACCAGCCATACCGCTCCCAGTACACAGAGCAGGTAGATCGCTGTGTTTAATAATTCTCTCATGATTCTGTTCATCTGTCTATATCCTCTCCAGTGTTATTCGTCCCAGCTTGCCGCTCCGGAAATCATCGATCAGGATGCCGGCGGCTTTCCCCAGATCCAGTTGTTCTCCCTTTGCATAGCATTTGCGGCTCTCTGCCACTGCTTCCAGTATCTCTATGGGCTTGCCCGCAGGATCTGCCTCGTAGCGTTCCTGCAAAGCCTTCGGATAAAGCTCTTTGATGGCTCCGATCAGATCACAGGCCAGTTCATCCGGAATTAGGATCTCATCGTTCATGGATCCGATAAATGCCAGACGCATTCCTACCTGCTGGTCCTCGAATTTGGGCCACAGGATACCGGGGGTATCCAGAAGTTCCAGTCCTTTATTCAGACGGATCCACTGTTTTCCCTTGGTCACACCGGGTTTATTTCCCGTCTTGGCGCAGGCTTTTCCCGCGAAGGAATTGATAAAAGTGGATTTCCCCACATTGGGGATTCCCACTACCATAGCACGTACCGGTCGATTTACGATGCCTCGCTTTCTGTCACGTTCAATCTTCTCCTTGCAGACTTCCTGTACCAGCCCCTGGATCGACTTGATTCCCATACCGGTACGGGAATTGATTTCCAGTACACCCATTCCCTGATTTGAAAAATACTCGACCCATTTCTTATTCCACACCGGATCTGCCAGATCTGATTTATTCAACAAAATGATACGGGATTTACCTTTTCCCAGTTCATCGATATCCGGATTCCTGCTGCTGATGGGGATTCTGGCATCTACAAGTTCAATCACCAGATCTATCAGCTTGATATTTTCCTGCATCATACGCCTTGCTTTGGTCATATGACCGGGATACCACTGATAATTCATTTTTCTATTCTCCTACCATACTTTCTATTTGATAAAGCCGATGCCATCCGTCCCGGATTTTAAGTGGAACCAGGCTTTGCCGATCATATCGCCCTCCTCCACCGGTCCGATATTGGCGGATCTGCTGTCTTCGCTGTTATTCGGGTTGTCCCCGATGCAGAAATACTCCTTGTTCCCAAGGATGATCTCGTTTTCCGCTATACCCGCATCCAGGATCCGTTCCGTCACCCATTTGCTTTCCTGCCCGTTGACATACAGAGTTCCGCCCGCGATCCTTACCTTGTCTCCCGGCCCTGCCACAACACGCTTGACATAATAATGGGAATTTTCATTGCCATTCGGCAGAAATGCTACTACGTCTCCCGCCTTCGGAGAAGATAAAACATACAGAAAACGGTCAATAAATATCTGCTGTCCATTCTCCAGTGTCGGTTCCATGGACATGCCCACAACTCTGGTGGACTTTCCCAGAAAGATAACCACCACTGCAGCCAGAAAGACTGACAGTGCAATGCCGAAGATCCAGCTGAAAATTTCCCTGAGCAGTTCCTGACTGATCTTTTTCTTTTTTTTATAAAA
>ENA-ORMX01002127-ORMX01002127.1-human-gut-metagenome-genome-assembly--contig:-NODE-2127-length-11902-cov-2.435722_pt1 | contig 11902 bp, 9 predicted proteins | sample MGYA00242108_ERZ509007 | MGnify/ENA primary metagenome ERZ509007 (study PRJEB26280, sample SAMEA2338745) | human gut metagenome | biome: human gut; feature: human-associated habitat; material: faeces...
ATGAAATATAAAATTGTAGCAGACAGCTGTTGTGACTTGACAGCCGATATGAAAAACTGGCAGGATTTTGAAATCGTACCGCTTACACTTGAAATAGGCGAATACAGAATTTTTGATGATGAAAATTTTGACCAAGACGATTTTATTTCAAGAATGAAGGCAAACGGAGGAAATGCAAAATCTGCCTGCCCTGCACCTGATGCATTCAAAAAAGCGTATGAGGGCGACTATGATGCCGTTTTTGTTTTAACAATCACAAATCAGTTAAGCGGAACTTATAACAGCGCACTCCAAGGTAAAATGCTTTACGAAGAAGAGTTTGGTGATGATAAAAAAATCATTGTTTTTGACTCACTTGCAACATCCGGCATTGAAACAATTGTGGCAAAAAAGATAAAAGAACTTGCAGACGGCGGTAAAAATGCAGAGGATATACAAAAGGAAATTGATGCATATATTGTCAACAACACCGGCCTTTACTTCTGCCTTGAAAGTTTGGATGCGCTTAAATCAAACGGCAGGCTCTTTGCACTTGCGGCTAAGGTGCTTGAAAAAATAAGAGTTAAGCTTATTTGCAGAAGAACAGACCAAGGCAACATTTCACTTGCGGCTCAAGACATCACGCTCAACCGTGCTATGATGAAGATGAGTAACCTTATCGCAGGCGAGCTTGACGGCAAGGATTTGAGCGGTGAAACGCTTGTTGTTTCTTATGTCTGCTGTGAGGACAGAGCAAAACAGGTTGCCGCAAAAATCTGCGAAAAGGCTAAATTCGGCAATGTTGAAATACTTAAAGCGTCGGGTCTTAATTCACTTTATGCGTCCGACGGGGGCATAATCGTTTCATACAGTTTCTAAATCAATCGGGAGCATTGCTATGTTCCCGATTTTGTTATATAATAATGTTATGCGAGAGATTATATTTAAAATTGATGATAAAAACAGCGGACTGATGATAAGGGATTTTTTAAGAAATTTCGGTGTATCAAGTGCGCTGTTGACTAAACTTAAGCAGAATGAAAACGGAATAAAGCTAAACGGTAAATTTGCCAAAGCCATTGAAGTATTAAAAAGCGGTGACAACCTCACTGTCAATATTAAAAACAGCGGAAAAATGCCCGAAAAATTCAAATGTGAAAATGTAAAGGTTGCATATAATGACGAGGATATTTTAGTACTCAACAAGCCGCCGCTAATGCCCGTTCACGAAAGCAGAAATCACAGGGGTGACACACTTGCAAATGTTGCCGCCTGCTATATGGAGAGCGACTGCGCCTTCAGGGCAGTCTATCGCCTTGACAGAGATACAAGCGGCCTTGTACTTATTGCAAAAAACGAACTTGCGGCAAGCAAGCTTGCAGGCAAAATAAAAAAAGATTACTACGCTGTGGTTTCAGGCAAATTTGAGGGCAGAGGAACAATTGATTTACCTATCAGAAGAGTACAAAGCATTATTGAACGCGGTGTATTTGATGATGGTGAAAGAGCGATAACGCACTATGAAGCTATTAAAACCGATGGTGAAAACACACTGCTGAAATTAAACCTTGAAACAGGACGCACACATCAAATAAGAGTTCATTTTTCACATTTAGGCGCACCGCTTTTGGGCGATACTCTTTACGGCGGCAACTGTGAAAAGATAAACAGGCAGGCACTCCACTGCAAAACAATATATTTCACCCACCCTATAACTCACGAAAAAATCACTGTTGACAGTGACTTTCCAAAAGATTTTAAAGGACTGATTTAATGCCGGCATATTCAACCCACTATATTTTTGCCAAGGAACTGAAAGATACAATTGAAAATCAAGTCGACTTTAAATTAAACGAAGCGGCATATTATATCGGCACGCAAGGGCCTGATATATTTTTTGACCACAGGATTCTGCCCTGGATGCTCGGCAAATCATTAAGAAAGACGGGTTCAAAGCTGCACCGTGCAAAGCCGAGTGAAATTTTTGAAAATATGCGTGAATATATCTCAAAATCAAACCAAATTGAAATTGCGAAATCATATGCCGCCGGATTTATTTTGCACTATGTGCTTGACAGAAACTGCCACCCGTATGTTTATTTTTTGCAAAACAAAATGACTGATGAGTTTAAAAAACTTAACAGCCACACAGCACATAATATTATTGAGTTTTCAATGGATACTTATCTTTTATCAAAAAGAATGAATATTAAAAAACCGCATCTTTTTGACACTGCAGGCACATTAAACTTCAGCAACCTTGAGCTTGAAGAACTTGGCAAAATGATAAGCTATATTACAAACGCTGTAACAAAAAGCAATATAACACCAAACGATGCCATAACCGCAATAAAAGATATTAAATATATTCAAAAGCTTACGACGGATAAAACCGGCAGAAAAGAAAAAATAGTTAAAATAATTGATAATTTATGCGCCCCGTTTTTAAAAAACTTTAAATTTAGTGCTTTGATGCGCCCAAAAGACTTGGAAAATGCAAAAAAATATCATCATTTATATGTATACAGTGATGAATACCTGTACCCGGCGAGAAAAATGCTGAACCATATGGAAGGAAACCTTAACGAGTTTTTCTGCCAGCAGAGAAAGCAAAACAGCGTGGAAGGGTTTGTCAATTACATTACTAATAATAATGGATTTACATTGTGGGATCTGTTTTCCTACTGTGAAAAACACAATCTGGAGAACGGGGAAGATAACTGTGATGGAAACAGTTTCAATTACAGCAGTAACTGTGGCGTGGAGGGAAATACCAGAAAAAGATACATTGATAATCTGCGGAAAAAACAGGTTAGAAATGCGTTGGCAATGGAGTTTCTGGCACAGGGTGTTCCATTGGTTTTAGGGGGCGATGAGTTCTTAAACTCACAGCAGGGTAATAACAATGCCTACTGTCAGGACAATAAGACCGGCTGGCTGAACTGGAAGAAACAAAAGAAGGAAACCTGGCTGTCTGAATTCATAAAAAATCTGGCAGATTTCCGCAGGGAGCATCCGATCATCGCATCAGAACATCCGATGGAATTAAATGATTACGGCAGGAAAGGTTTCCCGGATCTTTCCTATCATGGGGAGAGCGCATGGATCTCTTCGATACCGGCTGACAGACAGGCGGCGGGGATTCTGTATTGCGGCGAATATGAAAAGAAGACAGATCAGACACCGGATGATTATATCTATATCGGCTATAATTTTCATAGCGGTCTGTCGCATCTTGCGCTGCCTAAACTCCCGCAGAACAAGAAATGGTATCTTTTGATGACTACGGCAGCGGAAAATTCGTTCCTGCCGGAAAAAGAAATCCTCGAGGATCAGCATCTTTTAGCAATCGAGGGTCAGTCGATCAATATTGTAATTGGAATATAAAAGTAGTAAAGAGGGTAAAAGAACATGATAAAGGCATGGAAACATTTATGCACGATCCTGCATCACAAAAATCTGGTCCGGGCAGGCTGTTTTAAGATCGGACTTTATAAGCAGGGACTGCTGCATGACATGTCGAAGTATACACCGACAGAATTTCTGGTGGGATGCAAATATTATCAGGGGACAATGAGTCCGAATAACGCAGAACGTGAAGATAAAGGGTATTCTGCGGCATGGCTTCACCATAAAGGACGAAATAAACATCATATGGAGTACTGGATTGATTATGGAGTCGGTGATGGAAGAGATGGACAAAAAACACATCGCGGGATCTGTGGCATGAAGATGCCGATTAAGTATGTAGCGGAGATGTATGTGGACCGCGTTTCTGCATCAAAGAATTATCAACGTGATAAATTCAAACTGGACAGTCCGCTCCAGTATTATCTGAAGGGCAGAAAATATTATATTTTAAATGAAGACACAAAAGCCATGCTGGAATTATTACTGGTGATGCTGGCGGTAAAAGGGGAAGATGAAGTGAATCATTTCCTCAAATATGAGGTATTAAAGGGAAAAGTTCCCTATGAAAAAGAATACCTCATAAATCTCAGGAAAAATCTGGAAAAAGGCAGTGCATATCATCTGGAAGAGGAGCAGTGAGAACAAAAGATTCTCCTGTGATGGGATGCGAAAACGTTAAGCGGTAGGAGTGAAGTGCCTGCCGCTTTATTGTTGTGTCCGTCGGATTGTAAAGAAAATCCCCGATCAGCGGATGTCCAATTGATTTTAAGTGAACACGGATCTGATGGGTACGTCCGGTCTCTAAATGCAGCGATAACAGGGACAATCCGTCATGATAAGCAAGACGTCTGTAATGCGTGATGGCGCGTTCTCCGTTTTCAAAGTCAATCTGCCGTTCGATTGTCGATCCGGCAACACGTCCGATCGGAGCATCAATCGTTCCGGATTCGGGTGTTTTTCCGGAGGCAATGGCAATGTATTCTCTCGATATTTCACGTCTGGTTGCCGCGGTACTTAAAATAGCGGAACTTAACATGTGCTTTGCGATCAGAGTGAGTCCGGTCGTGTCACGGTCAAGGCGGTTGACGCAGCGGAAAGTATATGGAATCTCCTGGTCATTGTAATAGCCGCATACGGCATTTGCAAGCGTATGATCGTAATGATTCAGAGAAGGGTGAACGGGCATTTGAGCCGGCTTGTTTACGGCGAGGATATCCTCGTCCTCATAACAGATCGAAAGCGGCATGGAGACCGGTAAAATGTGCGCGGAGGAAGTGCTTTCTTCCAAGCGGATAAAAAGTTCATCTCCGGCGGATAACTTTGTGCGCATATAAGCCCATATGCCGTTTAACAGAACACTTTCGGGTGTTTTTTTCAGTTGTACAAATACTGCATTGGGATAGCCTTTTAATGAAAGGTATTCCCGAATGGTAAAGGAGTCGTATTCCGGTTCTATCCGGTATGTGAATTGTCGAATCATACGGACATTATATAATAAAACTTAGGAAAAATAAATGGGGAAAAGCACGCACACCCTGGTCAAAACATAGAATGTATTAATAAAGCTTTTAAGGTGCGTTTTGAAAACATTCTTATCCCCACTTACGCCAGAGCAGGAAAACGAATGCCTGAAAAAATTAAAAAAAGGTAGCCTTGAAGCAAGAAACGAACTGACACTTCATAACATGCGGCTGGTTGCACATGTTGCGAAAAAATATCAGAATTCGGAAGAAGATATGGAAGATCTGATCTCGATCGGAACGATAGGGCTGATGAAAGCGATCGCAACCTACAAGGAAGATTACGGGAGCAGGCTGGCAACTTATGCAGCCAGGTGTATCGATAATGAACTTCTGATGTATTTTCGTGCAAAAAAGAAAGTGTCGCGTGAAGTATCATTATATGAACCGATCGGTATGGATAAAGAGGGAAACCAGATCCATCTGCTTGATATTGTAGAGAGTGAGGAGCCGGATGTTGTGGAGATGATGGAACGTACAAGACAGATTGAAAAGCTGCTTGGACTGGTTCCAAAAGTGCTGCAGGAACGGGAACTGTATATTATTGTACACCGGTACGGATTATTTGGAAATAAGGCGATGACGCAGAGGGAAATTGCTTCCGCGGTTGGAATTTCACGTTCTTACGTTTCGCGTATTGAAAAAAAGGCGCTGGATAAATTAAAAAAAAGTTTTTGCGAATAAGGTTGTACTTGCTACTATGAATGTGTTATACTTAGGCGACGGCGGATGTCGCCGCCTTATGTTCGGATTTGTATAAAGTCTAGGAAACTGAGCACAGACTGCTCAGTTGTCAGATGCACCGGCTGGCATATGCTGGTGCAGATCAGTTGCAGCATTTCTGCTGTGATCATCAGATAAATCAGAGGAAAAATGAATAAAAAGGAGGAGTACGTTGTATAGTATTGTATCAACGGCAATCATACACGGGATCCAGAGTGTACCGATTTCTGTGGAAGCAGATGTGAGTGATGGTCTGCCTGTGTTTGAAATGGTAGGATTTCTTGCTTCGGAAGTGCAGGAAGCCAAAGAGAGAGTGCGTACAGCATTGAAAAACTGCGGCTTTGCCCTGCCTCCAAAGCATATTACGATCAATTTTACGCCTGCGAATATCAGAAAATCCGGTTCCGGGTTTGACCTTCCGGTTGCGGTGGCAGTCCTTACCGCATTCGGGTATATCAGACAGGAAATGGTCAGGGAATATTTTGTAGCGGGAGAGGTTGGACTGAATGGAAAAGTACAACCGGTAAATGGAATTTTGCCAATGGTGGCGGAGGCAAAAGAAAGAGGAATGAAAAAATGTATGGTTCCATGGAAAAATGCAGGAGAGGCGGCATTGGTATCGGACATGCAGGTATTTGCCGTAAAAAATCTTGCGGATGCTGTGAATATCTTAAACGGAAATGGAGAATATTTTGATACTCCATATAATATAGAAGAAATGCAGACAGGGAGGATATTGGACTTTGCGGATGTGAGCGGTCAGGAGCTTGTAAAACGTGCCTGCGAAACGGCTGTTTCGGGAATGCATAACCTGCTTTTTGTCGGTCCTCCGGGAGCAGGAAAAACAATGATCGCAGAGCGGATCCCTGGAATTTTACCTTCGTTAAATACAAAAGAACGCATGGAACTTTCTAAGATATACAGTGTCTGCGGACTTTTAGAGCACAAAAGGGGACTGATGCAGGAAAGACCTTTTCGCGCGCCGCATCACACGATCACACCGCAGGGGCTTGCAGGAGGTGGTGCGGTGCCAAAACCGGGAGAAATTTCACTGGCGCATAAAGGAATCCTGTTTTTAGACGAACTGACAGAATTTCAGCGGGAAACTTTAGAGATATTAAGACAGCCGATGGAGGAGAAAAAAATCTGTATAGCAAGGCTGAATGCAAGTTATGAATATCCGGCTGATTTTATGCTTGTGGCGGCAATGAATCCCTGCAAATGCGGGTATTATCCGGACATGCAAAGATGTACCTGTACATCGGCTGCGCTTGACCGGTATCTGCGGAAGGTCAGCAGACCGCTTTTGGACCGGATCGACATTTGTGTGGAAGTTCCACAGGTCAGATTTCGGGATCTTTACAATACCGGAAAAAGTGAAAAAACTGAAGAAATCCGAGCACGTGTTGTGCGCACGCAGGAAATACAAAAAATGCGGTATCGGGGAGAAAATTTTTGCTTTAACAGTCATATCCCGTCTTCGCGGATTTTTGAATATTGTAAACTTGACAAAAAACAGGAAATTTACATGGAACAAATGTATGACAAATTGAATCTGACTGCCCGCACGTACCATAAGATACTGCGTGTGGCGCGTACACTGGCGGATATGGATGAAAGCGAACAGATAAAAATGAGCCATTTAAACGAGGCGCTTTGCTACAGAAATATTGATAAAAAATTCTGGGAGGGGATGGATTGATCAATTATGCATACTGGCTTTCTAATATACCGGGAATTGGAATACGCACCAGAAACAGACTGATCGGTGCAGCGGGAAGTGCGCGGGAAGTTTATGGACTGACAGAAAAACAGCTTCTTCTGATACCAGGGGTGGAAGAAAAGCATGCTGCAGGGATTATGGAGAGTAAAAAAAGAGATTATGATACAGAGTACGAAAGCATGGCGGAAAGAGGAATTTTCTTTTTGTCCAGAGAAGAACAGCTATTTCCACAACGTCTCACCGCGATTCCGGATGCACCGTACAGTCTGTATGTAAAAGGGACTATTCCACAGGAGTGGAATAATAAGACAGTGGCGATCGTGGGGGCACGCCGCTGTTCCGCTTATGGCAGATCAGTGGCAGAGAAGATCGCAGGAAGGCTTGCTGCATCTGACGCGTGGGTTGTAAGCGGCATGGCATCAGGGGTTGATGGCAGTGGACATACAGGTGCACTGCGTAAAAACGGATATACATGCGCAGTGTTAGGCTGCGGGGTAGATATCTGTTATCCGAAGTCAAACAGCAGAATATATCAGGAGATACTTGAAAAAAATGGTGCGATCATTTCAGAATATCCACCGGGTACAAATCCGTCTGCGCCACTTTTCCCGGCAAGAAACAGGATCATTGCAGGTCTTGCTGATGTGGTAGTGATCGTTGAGGCAAAAATAAAAAGCGGATCGCTTATTACAGCGGATTATGCGTTAGAACAGGGGAAGGATATTTATGCGGTGCCGGGGCGTATGTATGATGCTTTGAGTGAGGGGTGTAACAATCTGATAAGACAGGGTGCCGGGATCATTTTTGACGTAGATGAATTTTTAAAAGAACTCGAATTACAGGGGGAGATAAATACCGGAGAAGATAATTTGAAAAATTTATTACTTGAAAAAGATGAGCGACTGGTGTATAGTTGTCTAAGTTTACGACCGAAAAACGTCGGGGAGCTTTTAAAGAAGACTGGTATATCAGTGCCGGAAATGATGGACATTCTTGCCAGACTTCTGCAAAAAGGTTTTATTACCGAGACGGTTAAAAATTATTATATCAGAAAAATCTAAAAGAAATTGTTAGATATGACAATCCGTATAAGAAGAACAGGATTGTTGTCAGATGCAATAGGGATTGTGCGCATAGCGGACTGGTCTATTGTCAGAAATAAAAGGAGATGGATGCATGGCAAAGTATCTTGTTATTGTGGAGTCGCCCGCAAAGGTAAAGACAATAAAAAAATTTCTGGGAAAAAATTATGAGGTAGTAGCATCAAACGGACATGTGAGAGATCTGCCGAAAAGCCAGATGGGAATTGATATAGAGAATGATTTTGAACCAAAATATATTACGATTCGCGGAAAGGGAGATATTTTAGCAAAGCTGCGCAAGGAAGCAAAAAAAGCAGATAAAGTTTATCTTGCAACTGACCCCGACCGCGAGGGAGAGGCGATTTCATGGCATCTGAGCCAGGCACTGAAATTAGACGATAAAAATGCACAGAGAATCACTTTTAATGAGATTACACAGAATGCAGTGAAAGCATCCTTAAAAGAACCCCGTAAGATTGATATGAATCTTGTGGATGCACAGCAGACCAGAAGAATCCTGGATCGTCTGGTAGGATATGAGATCAGTCCGTTACTGTGGGCAAAAGTAAAAAGAGGACTTAGCGCCGGGCGTGTCCAGTCTGTTGCACTTCGCATTATCTGTGACCGTGAGGATGAAATTAACGCATTTATCCCGGAAGAATACTGGACACTGGATGCAGAATTATCTGTAAAAGGAGAGAGAAAGACACTGCTCGCAAAATTTTATGGAGATGAGAACGGAAAACTTACGATTTCCAGTAAAGAGCAGGCAGACCGCATCATGGCAGAGATGCAGAAAGAGGAGTTTCATGTTTTAGAAGTAAAAAAAGGAGAACGTGTGAAAAAGGCCCCATTGCCATTTACAACCAGTACGCTGCAGCAGGAAGCATCTAAGGCACTTAATTTCCCAATTTCAAAGACTATGCGGATTGCACAGCAGTTATACGAAGGTGTTGATGTCAAAGGACAGGGAACAGTTGGTCTTATCACTTACTTAAGAACGGATTCTGTTCGTATTTCGGAAGAGGCAGATGCACAGGCGCGGGAATATATTGCCGGAAATTATGGTGAAAACTATATCGCAGGCGAAAAAACGACGAAAAAGAATGGTGCCAAAATACAGGATGCACATGAGGCAATCCGCCCATCTGATATTAACCGTACTCCGGTCATGGTAAAAGAGTCATTGTCGCGTGATCAGTTCCGCCTTTACCAGTTGATCTGGAAACGTTTTACGGCAAGCAGAATGGCGCAGGCGGTTTACGAGACAACGAACGTAAAGATCGGAGCAGGAGAATACCGGTTTACAGTGTCTGCATCGAAAATCGCATTTGACGGATTTATGTCGGTGTATACAAGTGATGACGATGAAAAAGCAGAGAATAATGTTCTGGTAGGTTCTATTGATGAGAATACAGTGCTTAATTTAAAAGAGTTTGATGAAAAACAGCATTTTACACAGCCGCCGGCACATTATACAGAGGCATCTCTGGTAAAAACATTGGAGGAACTGGGAATTGGACGTCCTAGTACCTATTCTCCTACCATCACAACATTGCTCGGCAGACGTTATATTGTCAAGGAAGCGAAAAATTTATATGTGACAGAACTTGGAGAAGTGGTAAATCAGATTATGAAAGAATCATTTCCAAGTATTGTAGATGAACATTTTACTGCAAATATGGAATCGCTGCTGGATGGAGTTGAGGAAGGCAATGTAAACTGGAAAACAGTGGTGCGTAATTTCTATCCGGATCTGGATGAGGCGGTAAAAGCGGCACAGAAAGATCTGGAAAAAGTAAAAATAGAAGATGAAGTGACAGATGTTATCTGTGATGTCTGTGGCAGGAACATGGTAGTAAAATATGGGCCGCATGGTAAATTCCTTGCGTGCCCGGGATTTCCGGAATGCCGGAATACAAAACCTTATCTTGAAAAAATCGGGGTTACATGTCCGAAATGCGGCAAGGAGGTTGTACTCCGCAAAACGAAAAAAGGCAGAAAATATTTCGGGTGTGAGGATAATCCAGAATGCGATTTTATGAGCTGGTCAAGGCCTGTTGCAGAGAAATGTCCAAAATGTGGCGGTTATATGGTGATTAAAGGAAACAAAATTGTATGTGCAGATGAACAATGCGGTTATGTGACAGATCGTAAAAATGTTGAAAAAGATTCCGAATAATGAAATAATTTTATGGAAAATATATTAGAATATTGAATTTTCAGAATTAACGTGATAAAATATAAGATATCATGAAAGACATATATGTAGTCAGGAGGCACGTATTATGAGTGTTCAGTTGTTAGATAAAACAAGAAAAATCAATAAATTGCTTCACAATAATAATTCTTCCAAAGTGGTATTTAATGATATATGTGATGTATTAAAAGAAATACTGGAATCAAATATCCTGGTCATCAGTAAAAAAGGAAAAGTACTTGGAACAGGAGTACTTCAGGGTGTGGAAGAGATCAATGAATTGATTGTGGACGAGGTAGGAGGTTTTATCGACCCGCTTTTAAATGAACGTTTGCTTGGAATCCTGTCCACAAAAGAAAATGTGAATCTTGAAACACTTGGATTTGTGGATGATGTAAAAAAATATACAGCAATCATCACACCGATTGATATTGCGGGAGAACGACTGGGAACATTATTTGTATATCGCGAGAACCGTCAATATGATATAGATGACATTATACTGAGTGAATATGGAACAACGGTGGTCGGACTTGAAATGATGCGTTCTGTAAATGAAGAAAATGCAGAAGAGACAAGAAAAGTACAGATTGTAAAATCTGCGATCAGTACATTGTCTTTTTCAGAATTAGAGGCAATCACACATATTTTTGATGAGATGGATGGCAAGGAAGGGATCCTTGTTGCGAGCAAGATTGCAGACCGTGTTGGGATTACAAGATCTGTAATCGTAAATGCACTACGGAAATTTGAAAGTGCAGGTGTGATCGAATCAAGATCTTCGGGAATGAAAGGAACATACATCAAAGTATTAAATGATGTTGTGTTTGATGAACTGGACAAAATAAAGAAAGAGAATCATAAGAATAGTTAAAACAAAAAGGAATTTGTTATGTTATTTGTTAAACATAGCGGATTCCTTTTTGAGTCGTACACCTGAAAGTGGAAAGAATACAGATGAATGCCATTCGTTGTATGAAACCTGCTGTTTCATATCCCTAAATTTGAAAAATCGAATGATAAGATAAAAATCTTCTTGAAAAATTTTCATTTTCGGGGATGTTTTTGCGGAAACGCTGGTGTTTCATCTGAAGAAGATGCGCGCAAAAACGCGGAAAATGTCGAAAAAGAGAGAAATATGAAAGATAAGGACAAATTGTAGTACACCAAATCATAAAATAATACAAAATACGGGAAAAAACTACGAAAAAAAATAAAAAACTCTTGTGTTTTTTTTGAGATATTTTATAATAAAATAGAATAA
>ENA-ORMX01002129-ORMX01002129.1-human-gut-metagenome-genome-assembly--contig:-NODE-2129-length-11891-cov-1.838121_pt1 | contig 11891 bp, 6 predicted proteins | sample MGYA00242108_ERZ509007 | MGnify/ENA primary metagenome ERZ509007 (study PRJEB26280, sample SAMEA2338745) | human gut metagenome | biome: human gut; feature: human-associated habitat; material: faeces...
ACTTGGGATTCGATATGGAACTTTGGAACGGGAAGGTATCTGTCGTGTATGATTGGTACAAGAAGCGTACGGACGACTTGTTGTTTAAGGATATCGATATACCGTCTTCTTCCGGTTTTGCTACTTTGACCTACAAGAACGTAGGACGGATGGACAATGACGGTTGGGAACTTACAGTCAATTTCAACAAGGTGGTGGAAAAAGGCAAGTTCTCGTTGGATATCAATACGAACTTTGCTTCTAACAAGAACATGATCCGAAGCCTTGATCCGAGTGTATTGAACAACTTCAACAATCATTCGGCCTTTGGGAACGGTGCTTATTATACCCGTTTGCAGGAGGGAAATTCTTTCGGTTCTATCTATGGATTCCGCTACAAAGGTGTGTATTCTTACAGTTATGACCGTTATGACCAAGCTGTTGCCGAGGGGAAGACCTGTCCGGTGGCCCGGGATGAGAACGGTGTGCCGATGACGAACTTCGACGGAACGGTGAAACCGATGTACTATTACCACAGCACGACCAAGTACCAGTTCCAAGGTGGGGATGCCATTTACGAGGACATTAACCACGACGGTAGTATCGACCAGTATGATGTGGTTTATTTAGGAAACTGTAACCCTAAAATGCAGGGTGGTTTCGGGTTCACTTTGCGTTATGACCGTTTCTCCGTGAATCTGTTCTGCAATTACCGTTGGGGCAACAAGATTGTGAATATGGCCCGTATGAACGCCGAGAACATGTATAATGCCTACAATCAGTGTACGACGGTGAATTGGCGTTGGCGTAAGGAAGGTGATGTGACCGACATGCCTCGTGCCGTATATAACCAAGGGTACAATTGGTTGGCTTCCGACCGTTATGTGGAAGACGGATCGTTTCTTCGTGTGAAATATATCACTTTCCGTTACCGTTTTCCATCTAATTGGGTAAAGCGTATCGGAATGACGAACCTGAGTGCTTATCTCACAGTGAACAACCTTTGGTGTTTTACCAAATATTCCGGTGTAGATCCAGAGATTTCTATTTGTACGGATACTGCCAAAGACTATTATGGCATTGCTGTGGACAACTCCATGACTCCACGTGCCAAGGAATGGACTTTCGGACTTTCAGCCACATTTTAATTAAAAAACGGAAATGATGAAAACAATGAAATACTATCTGAAAAATATCTTGTTGGCAGCCTCATGCCTGTGGGCTTTTACTGCATGCAACGATTTCCTGACACTTTATCCGGAAGATGACATCGTGGACGATGAATATTGGGAGACTGGCGAGGACGTGCAGAGCGTAGTGGCCTCTTGCTACCGTTTTATGTTGGAAGACAATGTGATTAGCCGGATAATCTATTGGGGGGAGGCGCGTTCGGACAATATGGATTATTCGACATCGGCTTCTACGGACGAACAGTATCTGAAAGATGCCAATCTGCTGTCCTCTAACGCATTGGTGACTTGGGGCGATTTTTATAAAGTCATCAATATCTGTAACAAGGTTATTAAGTCGGCTCCTGCCGTACGTGATCGTGATGCCAACTTTACCGAAGAACGTTTGCACAATTATCTGGCAGAAGCATATACCTTGCGTGCGCTCTGTTATTTCTATTTGATACGTAGTTTCGGTGATGTGCCTTACGTGACGGAACCCAGTGAAAGTGAACAGCAGGATTACCAAGTGGCACAGAGTTCGGCTGACGGTGTTATCGTACCGGCCATGATAGAGGATTTGAAACTGGCGGAAAGTTATGCTCCAGAGGAGTGGCCCACGGAGCAGTACACTCGTGGACGCATTACAAAAAATGGTGTGAGTGCGCTTCTGGCCGATGTATATTTGTGGAAAGCTTCCGATGTAGGCAATGCCGATGCACGTGCCGACTATCAAGCTTGTGTGGATGCTTGTGACCGCGTGTTGCGCAACGAAGCTTTATATGAGACGGAGATGATGATGGTGGAGGGAAACCGTATATATAATTCGGTCTTTTATACAGGAAATTCCACCGAGAGCATTTTCGAATTGAATTTCGACAGCGAAGGGAAGATGAATGGTGCTACGGCCAATCTGTATGGTAATAGCAGCAAGGGTAAGAGTGCGCATTTCGAACCGACAGCGCAAATGTTCAATGCTTATCAGGACGTGCAATATGATTACCGTGCCCGTGACTTTGTGGCAGCTACCGTGGATGTCGGGTCGGACGGTGCTGTTGTTCCTCCTACGAGTTTCAAAGTGTTCAAGTATGAAGGGCAGTCGCCGGCATCGGCTTTGGTGCCCCATTCTTCGGGAGAATATGTTTACCGAAGTTCTACCAGTACGGCTAATTGGATATTCTACCGTCTTTCCGACATTTATTTGATGAAAGCGGAAGCTTTGGCCGAAATGGCTGTGACGGATGATGAACGGAAGACGGTTATCTCGTTGTGTAACGTCACTTACAAGCGTGCCACGATGGGAATGGATTCATTGGAGTATGCAGATTATCCTACGATGGATGACGTGCGTGCGATGGTTCTGCAAGAACGTCGTCGCGAGCTTTGCTTCGAGGGTAAGAGATGGTACGACCTGTTGCGCAAGGTGCGCCGGGAAGGGTCAACTTCAAATTCGTATGCTTTGTTAGAGGAGGCGTATGCCCGTGAGATTTCTACTTACAAGGCTCGCCTGTCCAATCCGTTGGCTTGGTATCTTCCCATATCGTTGACGGAGATGAACGCCAATACCCAATTACACCAGAATTCATATTATGCAACAAAAGAACAGTAATTCCAAATGAAGGACATCATGAAGAAGATTATGATAAAAATATCGTTTGCCGCCGGGGCATTGGCCGTTATGGCCGGTTGCCAGGATAACCTGTGGGACGAGCATTACGGTTTGAACGGGACCGTGGAGACCCGTAACCTGATGCAAGTGTTGGAGAGCATGCCGGAGTACTCTGAGTTTTGCAGTGTGGTGAAACGTGCGGGACTGGATTCCGTATTGGCCACGGACCAGACCTTTACGGTATGGGCTCCGGACAATAAGGCTATGGCCGGTTATACGGTGAATGCGGAAACGAAGTCTCAATTCTTGGAGAACCATATTTCCCGTTACCTTTATGGCGGGGTAGACTTGGCCGATACTTCTTCCGTGAGGGTGAAAATGCTGAACGGGAAATCGCAGGACTATGCCCGTGAAAACGGAAACTATACTTTTGCCGGAGTTCCGGTAAAGGCAGAAGAAATTCCGGCCGGAAACGGACTGGTCCACGGTTTGTCGCGGATAGCCCCGTTCTATTATAATCTGTATGAGAATATCTGCCAGGAAGGAAATGGGACGGATTCGCTTGCGGCATTCCTGACTTCTTTTGACGAATACACGTTCAATGAGGAAAAGAGTACGGCTATCGGCAAGAACGCTTCGGGACAAATCGTGTACGATTCGATTTTCGATTTCAATAATGATTGGTTGCGGCGGTATGGCCACTTGCATTCGGAAGACAGTGTGTACACGATGATTGTTCCCTCTGATGAGGGATGGAAAAAAAGCCGGGGGCGTATGGCAGAGTATTTCCGTACTTTTGGCGAGACGTTGAAAGACACCGTGAAATCCTTGATTATTCCAGACAGGGAGTATGCCGTAAGTACGGCCTTGTCGGACTCTTTGTCGGAAGCTTGGATGAAGCAAGCCATTTGTATGGATTTGGTATTCCGCAAGGATGTTGATTTTTCCTCTGTTCCCGGTGATTCTTTGGCTTCCACTTCGGGCAATGTATTCCATCATCCTTCTTACCTGTTAGCCGGGGCCGTTGAAGAACCGGTCAGCAACGGCCGGATTTGGAAAACCGATGACTTGCTCCATAAGCCGGAGGAGTCTTGGTTGAAGACCATCGTGGTCGAGGCCGAGAATACTTCGGGACGCGAGTCCAATTATGCGGTTATCAGTTCGCGCAGCTCGTCCGCTACGCTGTTTCGGGATTCTGTATCAGAACAACGTTTTATTGAGGTGACGGCTACCAGTGAGAATCCCCGCCAACAGCCTATTGTACAGTTTACCGTGCCCAATACATTGGCAGCTCGGTACAACGTGTATTGTGTGTTTGCTCCGGCTTGTGCCTATATGGAGGGCGTGGAAGCTGACAGTACGAAAGTGAATTTTTATTTGAATTATGTGCATGAGGATGGTAGGATGTATGAGGATGAGGTAATCGTGGGTGAGACTCCGACGAATGGCAGTACCATGACGAAGATGTTCGTCACCCAAATCAAGTTGCCTTATGCCAACTATTCGGAATCTCCGTTTACTGGTCCTGAAACTCAGGATAATGATTGCGTGAAACTGCGTGTGCAGGCGAATGTGGCCCGGAATGAGACGACGAAATATACCCGTACCATGCGGATAGATTGCCTAATTTTTGAACCTGTAATAGAATAATGCGATGACGGACATATTAAAATATGCCATGATGACCATGGCTTTGGGATTTGTTTCCGCACAGGCCGGAGAACTTTTCGGACGGGGAAAAGAGGTGCGAGAAATGTATGTGAGTGGAAAGGTGACAGACGCACAGACCGGATATCCTGTGCAAGGAGTCAAGGTGGCGGCCGGAGCGTGGTCTTCTTTGACGGACGAAAATGGTAGGTATAGAGTGCGTGTACCGTCTTATATGGTACAATTGACGCTTTCTTCGGAAGGATACTTGCAGCGTATCGTGCCTTTGCAGGGTGATTCAGTGAAGGAGGTTTCTGTGTACAGTGATGCCTTCTTGACGTTGAAAGGGGAGGATGCCTTTACCAATACGCAAGCCGTTTCATTAGATGATGTGTTGGGGGAACGATGGGGAAGCGATGTGCGTACGGCTACCCGAAGTGCTGTGGGCGGTGAAGGTTCCAACATGTTTATACGGGGATACAATTCATTAAATGTGAACGCACAGCCTTTAATCGTTGTGGATGGTACGATATGGGATACTTCTACGTTGGTGGAGACCGTTCATGACGGCTTTTATGAGAATCCGTTGGCTTTTATTGACGTGAACGACATAGAGTCCGTACAGGTTATCAAGGACGCGACTTCTTTATACGGCAGTAAAGGAGCTAATGGGGTTATCCTTGTGTCGACTAAGCGTGGACGCAGCATTACGACCCGTATCGCAGCCGACCTGTCTTTCGGTTTCCAACAGGCTCCTAAAGCCATGAGGGTGATGGGGAGCGATGCCTATCGTACCTATTTGAGTGAGATGCTGAAAGGCAGCGGGCAGTCTGGCAAGTGGGCTACGTTGTTCGATGGATATTTAGGAATGAATCCGGCAGCAGCGGACTATTCCACTTACCACCAGCATAATGATTGGACGGATAATGTGACCCGTAACGGCAATATGCAGCATTACGGCATTAATGTGCAGGGCGGGGACGATATTGCCAAGTATTCCATTTCGTTGAGCTATGACGGACAGAAAGGCGTAGTGGAAGAAACGGACTTTTCCCGTTTGAACGCCCGTATCAATTCCGATGTGTTCCTGACCAAGACTTTGACTTTGGCTACGGATGTGTATTTTACGAATCTGAATTATACGCTTCAGGATGACGGGGTGAACAAGACCACCTCGCCGCGTTATCTGGCGTTGATTAAGGCTCCTTTCTTGGTGGGATACAGCTACACTGACGATGGGACTCAGTTGACGAACACGCTGAATGACGTGGATGATTTGGGTGTGTCCAATCCGTTGGCTTTGTTGGCCAATGCCGAGAATACGAACAAACAATACCGTTTCGGGGTGAATTTGGCACCGAAATGGGACATAACGGACAACTGGTCAGTTGAGGGGCGTTTTAGTTATAGCTTCAATAACTCTAAAAGCCATTATTTTTCCCCGATGGTAGGCGTGTCTCCGCAAGTCGTTGGCAATCAAGTGTGGGAGAATACGGTGAAGGACCAGACGGTAACACAGAACAACTTGTTCGGTGAGGCCAAAGTGTCTTATCATAAGTTGATTCACAATGACCATTTTGTGGATGCCTTTGTGGGATACCGCATTATGAATTCCTCTTTCAAGAGTGTATATGAGGACGGTCATAATACGGGAAACGACAAGGTATCGAACATGAATAATTCTTTGTCTTACCGTACGGTGGACGGCTTGAACACCGATTGGAGTTCCGTGGCTTTGTATGCACAAGGAAAATATACCTATCAGGAACGTTATACTTTGTAGGCGGCAGTTTCCATGGATGCTTCTTCCCGTTTCGGAAAGGATGCTCCCGGAAGTTTCCGGATGTGCGGAGGCACGTGGGGGACGTTCCCGAGTGTAGGTGGCTCATGGTTAGTCACTAATGAACGTTTTATGCGTCCATTGGCTTTTGTCGACCGTTTGAACCTAAGAGCCAGTTTCGGTATCACAGGGAACGACAACATCGACGGTATGTATGGCTATTCTTATCTTTCCGGAGTGAATTATCTGGGTTCAGCCGTGGGGCTGAAGTTGGCGAACCTTGCCAATTCAGCCTTGAAATGGGAGACGACACGCAAATGGAACGTGGGTGTGGATTTGGCTTTCCTGAACGACCGGTTGGGCATTAGCGTGGATTATTACCAACATCGGACGAAAGACTTGCTCACATGGAAGCAAGCAGATACGGAAACCGGTTTGGAAGATTTCCTGCAAAACGGAGGCGAACTTTCCAACAAAGGAATCGAAATAGCCTTTTCTGCCAAAGTGTTGGATACCAAACCGTTCAAATGGAATACGGAAATAGGCATCGCTCGCTATAGGAATGAAATCACGGCCTTGCCGGACGGGGATTACACTACGGAGATATTGGGGGGAGAAGTCTTGACTTCTGTAGGCCGTCCTGCCGGAGTGTTCTATGGTTATGAGGCTCACGGGGTGTATGCTACGGAAGCCGAGGCGCGTGTTGCAGGATTGAGGATACAGAATGAAGATGCCTCCTATAGCACTTTTCATGCCGGTGATGTACGTTTTGCCGACTTGCACGCAGACGGGGTATTGGATGATAAGGACAAAACGGTCATAGGTGATCCGAATCCTGATTTCACTGGTTCGTGGGGAAACCGTTTCACGATGGGGCGTTTTGCTTTGGACCTACTCTGTACGTTCAAATGCGGCGGTGATATATACAATTATCAACGGCAGACTTTGGAGAGCATGTCCGGTACGTTCAACCAGACTCAGGCGGTCATGAACCGTTGGCGCTACGAAGGACAGGTGACGGATATGCCGAAAGCGGTGTATGGCGACCCGATGGGGAACAGTCGTTTCAGTTCGCGTTGGATAGAAGACGGCAGCTTTTTCAAGTTGAAGGATGTACGTCTGTCTTATCGTTGGCCTATCAACAACATTTATATCCAAGGCGTAACGTTTTGGGCGGGTGCTTCCAACCTTTTGACCTTGACCAAGTATCTGGGGCCGGATCCGGACGTGTCCATGCAGTCCGGTGTGTTGTACCAAGGTATCGACAATGGATTGTTGAGCCACGGTCGTTCTTATCAAATCGGTGTGAAACTTAATTTGTAAAAACCATGAAGAAGATTTTGAGATATACCTTATTATATATAGGTTTTGGATGCGCCGGATGGTTGTGCGCTTCTTGCAGCGACTTTTTTGAAACGGATTCTGATGCCGTGTTGAAAACCGATGGGCAGCGTTACGAGGACGAAACAGCAGCCCGGGCCGGGTTGTTCGGCCTGTTGCAAGGGTTGCAGGCTGTCGGGGACAATTATGTGATTATGGGCGAACTCCGGGGGGACCTGATGGATGTGACGGAAAACTCCTCTCAGGAATTGCATGACATCTGTGAATTCAATGTGGATGAGGAAAATTCTTACCTGAAAGAACGCGAATATTATGCGTTGATTAACAATTGCAATTATTATATCCACCGCTTGGATACCACTATTACCCGTAGGGAGGAGGATAAGAATTATCCTGTCAAGGTGTTACGTCCTTATATGGCACAGGCCAAGACGCTCCGTGCTTGGTGTTACTTGCAGTTGTGTTTGGATTATGGACGGGTGAAGTATGCTGACGATGCCTTTTTGGATGTGAGTCGTCCGGTGGAGATGCGGACATTGGATTTGGATGGTTTGTTGCCTGTGTTGATTCAGGATTTGGAAAACGTGTTGCCTTGGATGGTATCGGATGACACGCCGACAAGCAATGGTTGGGTGATGGGAAATGCCGATCCTGGTTTTGCCGGTTCCGTGCGATACGAGAATTATACGGCCAACCAACTGATGTTGCCTGTACGTTTCGTGTTGGGCGAACTTTATATGTGGAACCGTGATTTCTTGAAAGCAGCGCAAACATATTATGACCTGATATATTGGAACCGTTTGACGACATCTTCTTATGCAAATTCCTACAATGAGTCCACGTTGTTGCCTGCCGGAATGAATTGGCCGACACAGTTCTCAGGGTTCGCGTATTCCGACATTTTGACAGCTATTCCTTTTACTGACGAATATGCAGGGAACTCTTCCGGATTATCCAAAATGTTCAATTCTTCGTATGTTCTGGCTCCGTCCCAAACCTTGATTGATTTGTTCAATGGACAGGCTTATACCATCAACACCAAACCCGTGAGCGGGGACTTGCGTGGAGAATACGGTACATACGTCCGGGAGATGGAAACCGTGAACGGGAGTGAGACGGAACGTCCGTATGTGGACAAGTATAATTATATGGAAGCCAATGACAACGCTTACGTTGTCTTGTGCCGCACGGCTTTGGTTTACCTGCGTTATGCCGAGGCCGTCAATCGCTTGGGAAAGCCTAAACTGGCATTCTATGGTGTGCTGAAATATGGCCTGAACAAGGATACTTATGAAATATACAATGACTTGTTGAAAGACGAATTGACCGGTGAGCCTTGGATCGATTTCGGGCTTACGTATTCGGGAAATGTGGGCTTCTTCTCCGGGAACTACGGTTTGCACGGGCGTGGTTGTGGGCAACAGAACCTGCAGCTTGACCCGACGTATGTCATCGAAGAATGTGCTACGGCCGAAGATACCCTGCAATTCGTGGAGGACGAACTTCTTGCGGAATATGCCTTGGAGACGGCATTGGAGGGTAACCGTTTCCATGACCTGATGCGCATTGCCCGTTATCGGAACGATCCTTCTTATTTGGCAGACAAAGTGGCAGATAAGTTTACGGGTAGCGGACGCGAGGCCATACGCGCCAAACTGAAAAATCCGCAGAACTGGTATTTGCCTACGACGGTGAAGTTAGACGAAAAATAAAAAAGGAGGATGTATGAAAAAGATGATATTATTGTGCGTTTGCCTGGCCGGACTGAATGCCATGGGGCAGCAGCGTGTGTTTAAGCATCCCGGCATATCCTATACACAGGCTGACATCGACAGGATGCGGGCCATGGTGGATGCCGGTCAAGAACCTTATTATTCGGCTTTCCTTGAATTCAAGGAAAGCCGTTACACGACTTATCGTGACTATGAACGTCCTTTGCCTGTCCACGAAGGGCAGCCTGTCATTTGGGATAATCCTAATTTGTGGTTGGATGAGTTCGGACAGGTGGCTTTCCATAATGCCATGATGTGGAAGCTGACGGATGAAACGTCCTATGCGGACAAAGCCGTGGCCGTGCTGAACCGCTATGCTCCCGTACGTAGTATTAAACCTTATGGGACGAATTGCTTGGATGCTTCCAAGGCTACCATGCTCATTGAGGCTGCCGAATTATTGCGTGATTATGAGGGATGGAAACCCGAAGACCAACAGGGGTTCAAGGATTTCCTGGTGAGTCCCGGATATAGTACAGTGGAAGATTATTATGCCAAATACTCCTCATCCGACACGTTGGAAAACCGTGTGACGGTGTATTGGAATATTTTTCAAGGTGATCCGGGACGACATGGCAACCAAGGCTTGTATGGTTTGCGTACCCTGATGGCCATGGGAATCTATTTGGACAATGATACCATCTACGACCGGGCTTACCGGAAATTGTTGAGTCTGTCCCATCGTCAGGATGACCTGCCTTATCCTAAAGGTCCGAAAATACCGCACGGTACCCAGTCGCACGTGAATGATGAATACTATATTTTATATGACGCAAGCAAGATTACGGTGGGCGAGGAGGAAGACTACGGTTATGACGATGAGTTGAAGTATTGGATTTGGGAGAACGGCCAGTGTCAGGAGGCTTCTCGTGACCAAGGGCATATCATGGACGGCATGTGTAATATGGTGGATATCGCCCGTACGGCATGGAATCAAGGCGATGACGTGTTTTCTGCCTACGGCGGGCGAATCTTGCAGGGCATCACTTATGCGGCCAAGTACAACTACGGTTGGTATAACCGTGAACAGATGAAGAACAAGTATTGGCCGGAAGAAGAACTTTTCGAGCCTACGGTGGAGAATGGGCAATTTATCCGCCGCATGGCGCGTTGTGCCCGTTGGGAGAGCCTGAAGGTCAATCCATGGTCGGAAGGAAACCAAACGGATTGGACGAGAGGGAAACAGTTCCACAGTCCCGGTACGATGTGGGTGCAATATAAGGTACGTATGGGATTACCGGCAGATAGTTTGCTTTGGGTACAGCGTGCTTTCGATGTGAAGAAGGCGGAGGATGGCAGTATGCCCGGAGGTTTGTTGGATTACCGTACGGTTTGGATGGCCGGAGATGGCGGGACGTTTGTGGATAGTCGGCATGTGTCCGGGCTTCCGGCCTTGCCTGGAACGATACGGGCCGTGGATTATGACTTCTATAGTTTGGCCGCAAACGGTGAAGGGCTGACTTACCATGACAAAGGCACAGAAAAATGTAAGTTGTATCGTACGGACGGTACCGTGGAAATAGAAACGGTGGGCGATGGTTATGTCGTAACCGGGATGGAAGATGGTGAATGGATGAACTATAGTTTTACCGTAGCCAAAGATGGGTATTATCGCATTTGGGCCGATGCTGAGGTGTCGGTGGTTGGAGGTGCACTGTATGCCGCAGTGGATAATGGCACGGCTGTTGGGGGCGAATTGCCTGTGGGACAAGGATTCCAAGAACATGAGTTAGGTGTGTTGAGGCTTCGTGCGGGTGCCAGTGTGTTGCGTATGACCGTAAAAGGAACGGATAATGCAGTCCGTCTGCGTTCTATCCGTGTGGAGGAGACAGCCCGTCCTTCGGAAGAAACCGATTATGTGTGGAACTCCCGTGATTATTCTACTCCTATAGGGAAAGGGGAAATTCTGACAGACCAGAGTGACAAACTTTTGGTTTCCAATCGTTATGCGAGCGAACTTGTACCGACTTTTACCGTGGTGGGCGAACCTATGGAATATCATATAACTTCGGATAAATTGTACTTGGCTATCCATGGTGTGAACTTGAACATGGTGGCATTTCAAGAAGCAACCTATCGGTTACCCGGAGGAATGGATGACGAGACGAAGGCCAGTACGAGCGGGCAGGCGGCAACCTATTCCGTGAAAGGATGCGGAGCGGATGGAGACGAACAGTTGTTCGTCTGGCAGTTGGATTCTTCTGCCAACCGCCGTATCGAGCCTTTATTAGGGGATTGCTATGCGGAGGGCGTAGAGGCTTACACATTGAAAGGTTTGTGCTTTGCCGTGAATGGGGAGTCGCTGTATAAAGACACGAGAATAGATGACATTGGCTTTTATACCTTGGAAGAGTTGATGGCACACTACGGTGAGGATTTGAAAGACACCCCTCTTAGTGTGCCTCCCATACCAATGGAACGTGAAGGTACTTCTGCCGTTTACCGTATAGACGGTACTCGTGTGCCGGTGGATACCTCCAGGCCGGATTGGTGCGTGGCCTTGCCGGGCGGAATCTATATAGTGGACGGTAAAAAGTTGGTTTTGCCATGAGGTACGGAATTTGTGAAACAGTAAATAAAAGCTATGACACACA
>ENA-ORMX01002132-ORMX01002132.1-human-gut-metagenome-genome-assembly--contig:-NODE-2132-length-11876-cov-4.768632_pt1 | contig 11876 bp, 8 predicted proteins | sample MGYA00242108_ERZ509007 | MGnify/ENA primary metagenome ERZ509007 (study PRJEB26280, sample SAMEA2338745) | human gut metagenome | biome: human gut; feature: human-associated habitat; material: faeces...
TTAAGTTATGGATAAGAAAGAATTTTGTAAAATATATTTAATTTCAGAGTTTTTAAATTATATAAGAAATAAGAATTATTCAGAGAATACAATTATATCTTATATAAATGATTTATATTATTTTCATGAATTTGTTAAGATGGACTTTGATAAAGTTAAATATGATGATGTTCGTGATTATTTAGAATATTTAAATCTTAAGAAAGAGAAAAGTACTAGTGTATCAAGAAAGATAAGTTCTCTTAAATCGTTTTATAAGTTCTTATATAAAAATGATTATATCGATAAAAAAGATTATCCTCTTGTAAAAGTTACTTATCCTAAAAAAGAAAAGAAATTACCTAAATTTCTATATTATAATGATTTACTTGAAATAATAAATGAATCATCTAAAGATAAAGATGGAATAAGAGATAGACTTATTATTGAAATGTTATATGCGACAGGTGTTAGAGTTAGTGAACTTATTAATATTAAATTAAGTGATATAGATTTTAATAATAAAAGGATTATAGTATGTGGAAAAGGTAATAAAGAAAGAATAGTTTATTATGGTGATTATGCTGAAGAAGTACTTCTTAAATATTTAAAAACTCATATAAGAAAAGATAATAATTATTTATTTTTAAATAGTAAAGGAGAACAAATTACTGATGGTGGTATTAGGTATATAATAGATAATATAATGAAAAAATTATCTATTAAAGTTCATGTAACACCACACGTATTAAGACATACATTCGCAACAGATATGCTTAATAATGGTTGTGATATAAAAGTTGTTCAAGAGTTACTTGGTCATTCTTCACTTAAAGCTACTGAAATATATACACATGTAACTAATGAACATTTAAAAGAAGTTTATTATAAATGCTTTCCAAGGAGGGATAAGGATGAGTAAATTATATTTTAGATATGGAGCTATGAATAGTGGAAAAACTACATTATTATTACAAGTAGCACATAATTATGAAGAAAGAGGCATGAAAGTAGTAATATTAAAGCCAGGCATTGATACTAAAGGAGATAATAAAATAGTTACTAGAATAGGTCTTACTAGAGAAGTCGATCACGTTGTTAAAAGTGATGAAAAGATTATTAACTATTTAAATAGTCTTCCTGAAGATGTTGTTTGTATATTAATAGATGAGGCACAATTTTTAACAAGAGATCAAGTTGATGAATTATTTATGTTTACTAAGCTTAAGAATAAGCCTGTTATATGTTATGGACTTAGAAGTGATTTTAAAACAATGGCTTTTCCTGGTAGTTTAAGATTATTTGAAGTATGTGATAGCTTAGAAGAATTAATTACAATATGTAGATGTGGTAAAAGAGCCAAATTTAATGGAAGAATAGTTGATGGTAAGTTTACATCAAGTGGAGATCAAGTAGCAATAGATGGTGAAAATCATGTAGAATATGAATCATTATGTGGTAAATGTTATTTAGAAAAAGTACTTGGTATAACGTCTTTGGATGAATAAATATATATTGAAGAAGTAATTCTTCTTTTTAAGTGATTTTTTTGTAAAAAAATTTAATATTTTTCTTCTTATAAAAGAGACTATATGGTATAATATTTAAGTCATAGCAAGATATTGTTTAGACAGGGAGGAGATTTATTAAATATGAAATATGTTTACATGTTTAGTGAAGGAAATAAAGACATGAGAAATCTTCTTGGTGGAAAAGGTGCTAACTTAGCAGAAATGACAAGTATAGGATTACCTGTTCCAAGAGGATTTACAGTTACTACTGAGGCTTGTACTGCATATTATGATGCTGGAAAAGTTATTAGTAAAGATATCATAGATGAAATCTATGAAAAGTTAAGTGAACTTGAAAAAATCACTGGTAAAAAGATGGGTGATATGGAGAATCCATTATTAGTTAGTGTTCGTAGTGGAGCAAGAGCTAGTATGCCCGGTATGATGGATACTGTTCTTAATCTAGGACTTAATGATGAAGTTTGTGTATCATTCGCAAAAGCAACAAATAATAAGAGATTTGTATATGATTCATATAGAAGATTTATTATGATGTTTGCTGATGTTGTTAAAGGATATTCTAAAAATTCTTTCGAAAGAATATTAGATAAATATAAGGAAGACAAAGGTGTTTCATATGATACTGAATTAGATGAAAATGATATGTATGATATCGCTATGAAATTTAAAGATGTATATAAAGAATTATCTGGTGTAGAATTCCCACAAGATCCAAAAGAACAATTAATTGAAGCAGTTACTGCTGTATTTAGAAGTTGGAATAATGAAAGAGCTATTTATTATAGACGTATGAATGATATTCCATCTAGTTGGGGAACTGCTGTTAATGTCCAAGAAATGGTTTATGGTAATAAAGGTGACGACTGTGGAACTGGTGTTGCATTTACAAGAAATCCAGCTACAGGTGAAAAGAAACTTTATGGTGAATACCTAATGAATGCACAAGGAGAAGATGTTGTTGCTGGTGTTCGTACTCCAAAAACAATTGATACTTTAGCAGAAACTATGCCAGAAGCATATAATGAATTTGTTAAGACTTGTGAAATATTAGAAAAACATTATAAAGATATGCAAGATATGGAATTTACTATTGAAAATGGTAAATTATTCATGCTTCAAACTCGTAATGGTAAGAGAACTGCTGCTGCTGCATTAAAGATAGCTGTAGATTTATATAATGAAGGTATGCTTACTAAAGAAGAAGCATTATTAAAAGTTGAGCCTAAACAATTAGATCAATTATTACACCCTAATTTTGATACTGAAGCATTAAAAGAAGCAAAAGTTATCGCTACTGGTTTAGCTGCTAGTCCAGGTGCTGGTTGTGGTAAAATTTACTTTACTGCTGAAGAAGTAACTGAAGCTGCTAAAAGAGGAGAAGATACAATATTAGTTAGACTTGAAACTTCACCAGAAGATATTGAAGGTATGAATCTTGCTAAAGGTGTTCTTACAATTCGTGGTGGTATGACTAGTCATGCTGCAGTTGTTGCTCGTGGTATGGGTAGATGTTGTGTTTCTGGTTGTGGTGAACTAACAATAAGTGAGGAAAATAAAACTTTAACTACTAAAGATGGAGAAGTATTTAAAGAAGGAGATTATATTTCAGTAGATGGAAGTACTGGTAAAGTATATGGTGGAGAAGTTAAAACTGTTGAACCAGAAATCAGTGGTGATTTTGAAACATTTATGAAGTGGGCTGATGAAGTAAGAAAATTACAAGTTAGAACTAATGCTGATACTCCAAGAGATGCTAAACAAGCATTAAAATTTGGTGCTGAAGGAATCGGACTTTGTAGAACTGAACATATGTTCTTTGAAGAAGAAAGAATATTTGCTATACGTCAAATGATAGTTTCTGATACAGTTGAACAAAGAGAAAAAGCTCTTGCTAAGTTATTACCAATGCAAAGAGGAGACTTTGAAGAACTATATAAAGAAATGAAAGGATACCCAGTTACAATTCGTTTCTTAGATCCACCTCTTCATGAATTTGTTCCACATACAGATGATGAAATTAGACCACTTGCTAAAGAACTTGGAATGACATTTGAAGCATTAAAAGATAAAATTGCTACATTACATGAATTCAATCCAATGATGGGACACAGAGGTTGTAGACTTGCTGTAACATATCCAGAAATTGCTAAAATGCAAACAAGAGCTGTTATGGAAGCTGCTATTAATGTAGATAAATCAGGTATTAAAGTTGTTCCTGAAATTATGATACCACTTGTAGGTGAAAAGAAAGAACTTGCTTACGTTAAAGGTATTGTAGTTGATACAATTAATGAAGTATTTAAAGAACAAAATTATAAATTAGATTATAAGATTGGTACTATGATTGAAATACCAAGAGCTGCACTTACAGCTGATGAAATTGCTGAAGAAGCTGAATTCTTCTCATTTGGTACTAACGATTTAACTCAAATGACATTTGGATTTAGTCGTGATGATGCTGGTAAATTCTTAAATGATTATTACAACAAACAAATCTTAGAAAGCGATCCATTTGCTAGAATAGATGAAAAAGGTGTAGGTAAGTTAGTTAAAATGGCTGCTGAAATGGGACGTAAAACAAGAAGTGATATTCATCTTGGAATTTGTGGTGAACATGGTGGAGACCCAGCTACTATCGACTTCTGTCATAGAGTAGGACTTGATTATGTATCTTGTAGTCCATATAGAGTACCTATTGCAAGATTAGCTGCTGCTCAAGCTGCTATCAATAATAAATAGTTTGCCTGATATTTAAAGACAATTAGGACGATAAAGTATATTTTAAAGGCAAAATAAAATATACATGATGCGGAGAAACTTATATAAAATAGGTTTCTCTTTTTATTTTGAAAGGAGAAAATATGAATGAAATAATAAAAGAAAATCAAAAAATTGTAGATATTATTTATGAAGTAAGGGGAGTACAAGTTATGTTATCATCTGATATTGCAAAACTTTATCAAGTAGAAACAAAACGAATTAATGAAGTAATTAAAAGAAATATAAATAGATTTCCCAAATCTTTTTGCTTTCAATTAACTAATGAAGAAATTACTTCATTATCTTTAAGGTCGCAAATTGCGACCTTAAACAAAAACATGAACATGAGGGGACAACATCTTAAATATTTGCCTTATGTTTTAACAGAACAAGGAATAATGATGTTATCTGGACTTCTTAAAAGTGATATTGCAGTTAAAGTGAATATACAAATAATAGATGCTTTTGTTAAAATGAGAAAATATTTTGCAAATACAATAATTACAAATGAAATGTTAATTAATCATGAAAATAGAATATTAAAATTAGAGGAATCTTTTGATAAGTTAAATGAAAAAGAGAAGATTAATGCAATATTTTACGAAGGACAAATATATGATGCATATTCACTATTAATTGATATATTTAAAGAAGCAAAGAAAGAAATAATTATAATAGATAATTATGCAGATAAAAGTATTTTAGATATGATTACGAACCTAAATGTAAAAGTAACTATTGTAACTAAAAAATTTAATTTATTAAAAGATATAGATATAAAAAAATATAATAGGCAATATCATAATTTAAAAGTAATATACAGTGATAAGTTTCATGATAGATTCGTAATACTAGATAAAAAGGTATTATATCATTCAGGTGCATCATTTAAAGATTTAGGTAATAAATGTTTTGCAATTAATAAAATAGAAGATAATGAATATTTAAAGAATATACTAAAAAAGATAAAATAATAAAAATATGAATTTAACAAAATATGATTTGTTTAAGTTAAACTTGAGGTCACAAATTGAGACCTCAAGTTGAAGTTTAAAATTATTGCATCTATTTATTTCTAAATATTTTTTTAACCTTAATGTAATTAAATACAGTAACATAGATTATATTTACAACTGTAGCAATTACTAAAGGATATAATCCAATTTTGAAGAATGATAAAATAATAATTAATGCAATTTTTATAATACTTCCAACGAGAGTACTATGCATTGCATCTTTTGCTTTATCAAGTGCTTGCATTACAGATACTAAAGGAGTTTGAATATATAATAGTAAGAAAAATGGTGCGAGTTTTCTTATGTATGAAACACCTTCATTTTTGTTATATATAAGTTTCATAAAAATTTCAGGGAATATCATTAAAATTATAGTAAAGAATAATCCAATAGCAAATGATAATAATAATGATTGCTTAATTTTTTTCTTAACATAAGGTATTTTATTATTTGCGTATCCATTTGAAATAACAGGTAATGTAGCTTGACTTATTGCCATTGTAAAGAAAGATGGAAGAAGTAGTAGAGGCATAACATATCCAGTTAAAACGCCATATTCATATGTAATATAATTAGTTGTATAACCATTCATTAAAAGAAAACTAGTTAAAACAATTGGTTCTAAAAAATAACCAATAGTACCAATTATTCTAGAACCTGTTGTTGGAATAGAAATATTTAAAACATCCTTAATAATAATTTTTTCAGGTTTTAACATTTCTTTAGTAACTTTTATTTTCCTAGGTAAGAAGAAATATAAAATTATTATAGATGTTGTTTCACTAATTACATTTGATAAAATAAGAAATGTAACACTTACTCTTGGTTCATAATTAGATAATAGTGGCAAAAATATTATATTTAAAATAATTCTAACGACTTGTTCAAAATTATTTGAAAGAACATGTGGGAACATATTTTCTTTTCCAAAGAAATAACCTCTTATTATTCCAGATAAACTTATAAATGGAAGAGTAAGACCAATACACATTATTGGAAATGAGAGACTATCATTATGAAGAAATTTTGCGATTAATGGAGATATAAAAATAAGAAGTATCATTAGAAAGAATGTAGTACATATTGATATAAAAATAGATGAAAATACAATTTTTTTATTATCTTTTTTATTTTCTGATACTATTTTACTAACAGATATAGGAAGTCCACCTTGAGCAAGTGTTATAAACAAATTAAATGTTGGCATTATAAGCATATAAAGTCCAAGAGTTTCTGTTCCAATTATTCTAGTAGTTATTATTTTTATAAACATTCCAAGTACTTTAGTCAAAAATCCACCAACTAGTAAAATTAAAGTACTTTTAATAAATTTACTCATTTTCATTAATTTTGCCTCCAAAAATAACATTTATATAATAAATATATGCTTTTACCTCTTTAAAAATGGGTAATTTTTTTGTATAATTATATTGCGAGGGCAAAAATGGTGACTAAATATGGATATTGAATTTAAAAGTGCAAGAGAATTATATATGAAAGTAATTCCTGCATTAAACACAAAAAGAAGAATATTAAATAAAAAAGGAATAAAAATAAGTGATAAAGAAATATTTGAATATCTAGTAAAAAACATATGGTCAACAAAAGAAGGATTAGCACTTTGTGATATAGTAAATGATATACTTAGTACTAATGATGATGTATTTAGGAAGGTGAAAGAATGAATGTAATGTTAGTAATTTTAATAAGTTTAATTTGCTATTTAGCGCTATGTTTTGTCTTGTCAAAAATATTTGAAAAAATAAATATTAAGAAAGGATATGCTTATATACCATTTTTTAACTTTGTTAAGTTATTAGAAAAAGCAGATTTGAAGTGGTATTATATATTTGGATTTTTAATTAGTCCTATTAATATATGGTTTTCTGTATACTTTAATATAAAACTTGGTAAAAAGTTTAATAAAAGTAATGGATTCATAGTAGGAATGATATTACTTCCTATAATTTTCTATATAATACTTGCATTTAATAAAGATAAATATGACTCAAAAGTAGTATATGAAAAAAGTGGATTTAAACTTGCAACTGTACTTGTTTCAGTTTTAACAGTAGCATGTTTTGCAACAGTTTCAATACCATTTATCTTTAATAGCATTACAAAAGGTCTTGATTTAGCAGGTGGATTTGAAATACTTTATAAAGTAACATCAGCAGATGATAAAACAAAAAAACTAACTAAAGAAGACTTAGAAAGTGCTTATAAAACAATGGTTAGAAGAATTGATAAATTAGGTGTATCAGAACCAGAAATATCAATTGAAGGAAATGATAAAATAAGAGTAAAACTTGCAGGAGTTAAAAATCCAGATGAAGCAAGAGATTATATTACTGTTACTGGTGAATTAACATTCAGAGATAGTAGTGATAATAAATTAATGGATAAATCAGTTATATCTGGAGCAAAAGTTTCAGCAGATTCTGATGGTAATCCAGCAATACTTTTAAATGTAAAAGATAAAGATTTATTTTATGAAACAACAAATAAAATAAGTCAAACAAGTGATCAATTGATAGTTATATGGCTTGACTATGATAAATCATCAGGTGATAGCTATAAAACATCAAAAGACAAATGTGGTGACTTTGAAGATGAAAATACAGTAAAATGTTTATCAGCTGCCACAGTTAAAGAAGGATTTAGTAGTAATGTTATAATACAAGGTAACTTTACTTATGATCAAGCAAAAACACTTGTTGATTTAATTAATTCAGGATCATCAAATGTTAAATATGAAGAAATATCTTCTAAAACAGTAACTGCAGAATTTGGTACAAATTCACTTTATAAAACAGAAATAGCATCTATAATTGGAGTTGCTGCTATTATAGTATTTATGATATGTTTCTATAGATTTTCAGGACTTATATCATCACTTTCAATACTTATTTATACATCACTTGTATTCTTAGTATTCTATTTAATAGATGGTGTACTTACTCTTACTGGTATAGGAGCATTAGTTCTTGGTATTGGTATGGCAGTTGATGCGTGTGTTATTACAAATGAAAGAATAAAAGAAGAATTAAGAAAAGGTAAAAGTCTTAAAACAGCATTTATTAATGGTAATAAAGAATCATTCTCATCAATATTTGATTCGAATGTAACAACATTAATAATCGCACTTATATTATTTGCATTTGGTGAAAGTTCTGTAAAAGGATTTGCTACAATGCTTATAATTAACTTAATAATGACAATGCTTATAATTGTAATTATTAATAGATTTATTACAAAATTATTTATTAATACAAAGTTCTTTGATAATAAAACAAAAGTATTTGTTAATTATGATCCAAATAAAGAAGTAAAAAAGAGCAAATTTAATTTTGCAACTAACTTTAAATCACATTTTATCGCACCAATAATTGTATTTGTGTTAGCAGTAATAGTAACAATAATTACAGGTGTAAACCTTGGTGTTGATTTTAAAGGTGGATCTGACATATCAGTAGTATCTAATAGTAAAATAAATCCAAATGAAGTTGAAAAGAGTGTTCAAGATTTAGGATACAAAGTATCAGATGTAACTACTCAAAATGATAGTACAGTATACGTTAAAGTAGAAGATGTATTAACTGAAAATGAAATTAAAACAACACAAAATAAATTAGAAGATAAATATGATGCAAAAATAGAAATTGCAGTTGTATCAAATGTTGTAAAAAGAGATTTAATTAAAAACGCAATTATAGCATTATTATTTGCATTTGTTGGTATAGCACTTTATATTTCATTAAGATATAAATTTAGTTATGCAGTTAGTGCTCTTATTGCACTTGCACAAGATATAATAATGATGTTCTGTTTATTCTCAATATTTAATATTGAAATAAATACTATGTATATTGCAGCTATTCTAACAATTGTTGGTTACTCAATAAATAATACAATAGTAATATTTGATAGAATAAGAGAAAATATGAAGATAATGAAACTAGAAAATAAAAAATCAAAAGAAGATTATGACAAACTAGTTGATACAAGTATTAAACAAACATTATTTAGATCAATTAATACAACTATTACAACAATGCTTCCAATAATAACATTATTACTATTTGGAGCAAGAGAAATATTTGAATTTAACATTGCTATATTATTTGGTTTAATAGCAGGTGCTTATTCATCAGTATTCTTATCAGCACAAATTTGGAGAAGAATAGAACTTAGACCAAAGAAAGAAAAGAAAAATTCAAAAAAAGATAATAAAAAGAATAGTAAAAAAGAGAAAAAACAACCAGAAGAATTACTAGTTAAAGGAATAAATTCTTAAAACAAGGGAATGATTAAATGAAAAAAGAAATAAGTACACTTGATGAGTTAATTGAAGCAGCATCCTATATAACAAATGTTGATGAAATTGATACAATCAAAAAAGCATATGAATTTGCGTACAATGTTCATAAAGGTGAAAAAAGGCTTTCAGGGGATGATTATATTTTTCATCCTCTTAATGTTGCTTATATTCTTACAAGTTTATATGCAGATAGTGATACACTAGCAACTGCGCTTTTACATGATGTAATTCATAAAGGAAATAGTACAATAGAAGAGGTACAAAAAAACTTTTCAAAAGAAATAAGTACGTTAGTTGAAGGTATTACTACAATTAATAAACTTTCATTGTCTGCTGAAAATGAAAGTATGGTTAATTACTATAAAAAAATACTTGTGGGTCTTACAGAAGATGTTAGAATAATTATTATTAAACTTGCTGAAAGATGTCATAATATGAGAACACTTTGGGCAATACCTAAAGAAAAACAAAGATTAAAAGCAAAAGAAACTCTTGAAATACTTGCGCCAATTGCGCATAGATTAGGTCTTTCATATATAAAGGCAGAACTTGAAGAATTATCTTTAAAATATTACAAACCAGAAGCCTTTGATCAAATAGAAGAAGAACTAAATAGTACAAAAGAAGAAAGAGATAAATCTGTTGAAGAGATGAAAAAAAGAGTTTCTGATATTTTAATAGAGAATAATATTGAATTTGAAATAAAAGGTAGAGCAAAAAGCATATATTCAATATATAATAAACTTCAAAAAGGTAAAAAATTATCAGATATATATGATATTTATGCACTTAGGGTTATAGTAAATACTAAAGCTGAATGTTATCAAGTTTTAGGTTTAATTCATGCAAAATATAAACCTTTACCTAAGAGATTTAAAGATTATATTGCAAACCCAAAAACAAATATGTATCAATCACTTCATACAACAGTATTTGGTTTTGATGGTAAACCATATGAAATACAAATTAGAACGTTTGAAATGGATAAGGTTGCAGAAAGAGGTATCGCATCACACTGGTCTTATAAAGAACAAGGTAAAAAAATACAAAACTCTATGGAACAAAAACTTCAGGTATTTAGAAATATAATGGAACTTAATTTATATGATGTTTCTGATGAAGATTTTGTTAAATCTGTACAAAATGAAGTACTTGGTGAAAATATATATGTATATACTCCAAAAGGAGATGTATTTGAACTTCCTAAAGGTGCAACTCCAATAGATTTTGCATATAGAGTTCATACTAAAATAGGTGAAACTATGGTAGGAGCAATTGTAAACGATAATATTGTTCCACTTGATTATGAACTTCATACGGGTGATATAGTAAATATTAAAACAAATAAAAACTCTAAACCATCACAAGAATGGCTTTCTATTGTAAAATCTAGTCAAACAAAGAATAAGATTCGTGCATTCTTCTCTAAAATAGATAAAAAAGAAGCAATAGAAAAAGGTAAAGATTTATTATTAAAGGAAATTAGAAGAAAGAAAATATCAATAAATGAATTTAATGAAACTATTCCAGATATTTTAAAAGAATTAAAAATAGAATCAGAAGATGATTTATATTATTCTATTGGTACTGCAAAACTTTCACCTAATACAGTAATAAATATATCAATAAAAGAAGAAATAAATAAAGAAGAATTTATATTATCTAAATTATCAAAAAGAGAAGTTAAAGATATAGAACTTAAAAATGATATTTTAGTTAGTGGTATTGATAATATAAAAGTATCACTTGCGAACTGTTGTAAACCAGTTAAAGGTGATAAAATAGTTGGTTATATATCAAGAGGTAATGGAGTTATTGTTCATACTAAGAATTGTTACAATTTAAGACATATGGATGATAGAATTATAGATGTTAGTTGGAATAAAGAACAAGTGCAAAAGTATAAGACTAATATATCTATAGTATCAGAAAAATTAGAAAATGTATTGCTTGATATAATAACTAAGACAAATAACTTAAATATAAGTATTACAAAAGTTGATACAAAACAAAAAGAAAATGAAACTATTTTTAACTTAATAGTTGAAGTAGATAATGTTGATACTTTAAATAAATATATGACACTTTTAAAACAAAATTCTAGCATTATAAGTGTAGAAAGAATAATGAATTAATGTACTTTTTTAAAAGTACATTTTTTTGTGTACATTTTTATGTATATAGGTTTAAATTTTTCCCTTGACAAAATGCTCCCGGGGGGGGGTATACTTAATATGATAGGTATATAATGGAGGTAAATAAAGATGA
>ENA-ORMX01002134-ORMX01002134.1-human-gut-metagenome-genome-assembly--contig:-NODE-2134-length-11870-cov-11.094202_pt1 | contig 11870 bp, 8 predicted proteins | sample MGYA00242108_ERZ509007 | MGnify/ENA primary metagenome ERZ509007 (study PRJEB26280, sample SAMEA2338745) | human gut metagenome | biome: human gut; feature: human-associated habitat; material: faeces...
ATACCGTGAGCTTCCTTGCCTACCTCATCTGGGACCCGGTGCATATGTACAATGCCACCACCAACGGCTGGACGAATTTCGAGCATCAGATCACATTTGATGTGCGCCAGCCGAAAACCCACAAATATTCCATGGAGCGTCTGCGGAAATTCATTGCAGAGCATCCGTATGTGAACGTCATCCGCTATACCACGTTCTTCCATCAGTTCACCCTGATCTTCGATGAACTCAAGCGGGAAAAATTCGTGGACTGGTATGGCTATTCTGCTTCTGTCAGCCCCTATATCCTCAATCAGTTTGAGCAGGAAGTGGGTTACAAGTTCCGCCCGGAGTATATCATCGACCAGGGCTACTACAACAACCAGTATCGTGTGCCCAGCAAGGAATACCGTGATTTTCAGGCGTTCCAGCGGCGCGAAGTAGCAAAGCTGGCCAAAGAAATGGTGGACATCACGCACGAATGCGGCTGCGAGGCGATGATGTTCCTGGGCGATCACTGGATCGGCACCGAGCCTTTTATGCCGGAGTTCAAGACCATCGGGCTGGATGCCGTGGTGGGCAGCGTGGGCAACGGCTCCACCCTGCGCCTGATCTCTGACATTGAGGGCGTGAAGTACACCGAGGGCCGTTTCCTGCCGTACTTCTTCCCCGACACCTTCCACGAGGGCGGCGACCCCGTGCGGGAAGCCAAGGAGAACTGGGTTACAGCCCGCCGCGCTATCCTGCGCAAGCCCATCGACCGCATCGGCTATGGCGGCTATCTGAAACTGGCCTTGCAGTTCCCGGAGTTCGTGGACTACGTGGAGAGCGTCTGCAACGAGTTCCGCGAACTGTACGAGAACATCAAGGGCACCACACCCTACTGTGTCAAGCGAGTGGCCGTGCTGAACTGTTGGGGTAAAATGCGGGCTTGGGGCTGTCACATGGTGCATCACGCCCTCTATTACAAGCAGAACTATAGCTATGCCGGTGTCATTGAGATGCTGTCCGGTGCGCCCTTTGATGTGAAGTTTATCAGCTTTGAGGATATCAAGAACGACCCGCATCTGCTGGATTCGTTGGATGTCATTATCAATGTCGGCGATGCCGACACCGCACACACCGGCGGCATCTGGTGGGAAGACCCGGAGATCTCCTCCGCTATCCGCAAGTTCGTCTGGAACGGCGGCGGCTTTATCGGCGTGGGTGAGCCTTCCGGTCACCCGTATCAGGGCCACATTCTCCAGCTTGCCAGCGTGCTGGGCGTGGAGGAAGAAAACGGCTTCACCCTCAACTACGACAAGTACAACTGGGAAGAACACCCGGACCATTTCATTCTGCAGGATGCCGACCGGCCCATCGACTTTGGCGAGGGCAAAAAGAACATCTACGCCCTCGAGGGCACCGAAGTGCTGGTGCAGCGAAACAAAGAAGTGCAGATGGCGGCACACGACTTCGGCAAGGGTCGTGCCGTGTACATCAGCGGTGTGCCTTACAGTTTTGCCAACAGCCGCACCCTTTACCGCGCTATCCTGTGGAGTGCCCACAGCGAGGAGGAACTGCATACATGGTTCAGCTCCAATTATAATGTAGAAGTTCACGCCTACGTCAAGAACGGCAAGTATTGTGTGGTGAACAACACGTACGAGCCGCAGGACACCACCGTTTACACCACAGACGGCAGCAGCTTTGCTCTGCATCTGGATGCCAACGAGATCAAGTGGTATGAGATCTAAGTTCTCCTTTTCATAAACGAACACAACGGGCAGCTCTGTTACCAGAGCCGCCCGTTGTGTTTGCTGTATCTGCCGATAACTCAACCTGTGTCAATCGAACGCTGCAATGGAGATGGCGGAGAACAGTTTGCGCGTACGAGCGTTCAGCTCAAGCAATGCTTCGTTCTCTCAGCACATCTTCATTGTAGCTTAGGTTTGGGCATCTGTATAGCTCACTGGCAGTGAACTTCTCAGAACCAACACCATTGTAGCAAGCAATGCTTGTGGAAGAAAAGAGCCGTAGCGTTGAAACGGCAGAAAAAGAACCTCCTTTTGCTATAATTAGAAGCGGGCAACGCCAACCGCATACGAAAGCAAAAGGAGGTTCAATCCATATGGACGAGAAGAGTTTATCACATACGAGCTGGAATTGCAAATATCATATTGTGCTAGTACCAAAGTATCGTAGAAAAACAATCTATGGAAAACTGAGAAAAGATATCGGTAAGATATTGAGAATGCTTTGTGATTATAATACCACTTCTGGATGCCATGTGGGCATGGGGCGAAGGGTATAAAAGCAGACTGGAAGAGAAGGTGGAATCTGTCTGAAAAATAACCGCCCGCTTCAAGTTGAGCTTGAAAGCAGACGGTCTCGATTACAAAATGATTCTTAAATTTGGAAAGTACGTTGAGAGGCTTCTTAGCGCCAGCAATGCAGACGTATATATATCTGCGAACTTGTTGGGGCAAGGCTCCTCCATCTGCTGTCGCTTAAAAGCCCCACTGGGGCTTTCGTTGCTGCGCTGGGATCCGCAAACGTGAATTTTGCTCTGCAAAATACTTGTTGGGAGCACCCAAACCCTTAAACTGCACCGTGTCGATGCAGACTGCGCGATGGCGTCGCTGAAAAGACCACCCCGGCAGCTTCGCTTTTGAAAAGCTGTCGGGGTGGTTCTCGTTTTCCTTATTTATTTTTTACCAGCAGCGCCTGATAGGGCTCCAGTTCCACATCTGCCAGCCAGACGGAAGTGCCCTCCGGGGTGTGATACGCGCCGCCCAGAGCGTCCAGACTTGCCCCCGCCGGGTACTCGGTAAAGTTGAACAGTCCCACCAGCGTTTCCTCGCCGCGCTTGCGTACCAGCGCCAGCACGCCGGGGTTGTGGCTGTCCCATGTGGTCACCCACGCATCCGGGGCAAAGCAGGGGTCTGCACGCATTTGGCGCAGCTGCTCCATGCCCTGCCACAGCTGGTTTTGCAGTGTGCCCTTTTGGGTGCGCTGCTTGGCATCTTCCCAGTTGAATTTGCTGCGATGCAGATTGCGGCTGTCCTCCACACGGTCGGGGTCGTTTTTGTAGTCCCAGCCATTGAGTTGTGCAATCTCATCGCCGCAGTTCAGCATGGGGAAGCCCTGCAAAAACGCCATGGCGGTGTGCAGCAAAAGGTCACGCTTCACCGCATAGTCCAGTGCGGTTTTATCGCCTTTTTCCAGTGCCTGCTCCACGCCGCACAGGCTGGCGGTGGTACCGCAGCTCCGGGCATCGCCGGTGGCAGGGTCGTAATTGTACAGCTCACCCTTTGCCCAGCTGCCGGGGAAATTGCCCTCGTAGAAGTGGTACAGGTATTCTTTATGTTTCTGCGGGTCAATGCCGAGCCGCTTCTCCACCGCCTCGTCCAGACCCCAGCCGATATCATCGTGGCAGCGCAGATAGTTCACAAACCAGCAGTTGTCCGGCAGGGCGTGCAGGGCATCCAGCTGCGCTTTCAGCAGCCGGGTGTCCCGGCTGGCAAGGGCACCCCACAGGTTGACCATGGTGGACACGTTGTAGAGCATATGGCATTCCGGTTTTTCCGGGGTACCGAAATAAGCCGCCAGCTCCTTGGGAGCCATGACCACCTCGCCTTTGAGGATGACCGCCGGGCAGACGCATTCCAGCACCATGCGGAGCATCCGCACGATGGTGTGCACCTGCGGCAGATTGCGGCAGGTGGTACCCAGCTGCTTCCAGATGTAAGGCACTGCATCAATGCGGAACACCTCCACGCCGAGGTTGGCGAGGTGCAGGATGCTCTTGGTCATGTCCACGAACACCGCCGGGTTTGCGTAGTTCAGATCCCACTGATAATCGTGGAAGGTGGTCAGCACCCACTTGTGCATCTCCTCGCACCATGTAAAGTTGCCGGGTGCGGTGTTGGGGAACACCTGCGGCACGGTCTGCTCGTACTGGTCGGGGATGGTGCGGTCCTCGTAGAGGTGGTAATAGGCCTGAAACCACGGGTCTCCTGCCTTTGCCGCCATCGCCCAGCGGTGGGTGCTGGCGGTGTGGTTCATGACAAAATCCAGACACAGGCTGATGCCGGCTTTCCGCAGCTCCCGGGTCAGGTTTTCCAGATCCTTGTTAGTGCCAAGGGCCGGGTCTACGGTGTCAAAATCCTCCACCGCATAGCCGCCGTCGTTGTGGGGATGGGGCATCTGCAGCAGGGGCATCAGGTGCAGATAGGTCAGCTTCTGCTCCTTGAGGTAGGGCAGCTTCTTTGCCAGTTCTTTCAGATTTCCGGCAAAGAGGTCGGTGTACATGGTCATGCCGAACATATTGCCCCGCTTGTACCACTCCGGGTCGGCAGAGCGTGCCTTGTCCAGCGCTTTCAGCTCGGCGCTGCGGGCGTTGTAAGCGTCTGCCATCTCCCGCTCCAGAACTTCCAGACCTTCCCGGTTGTGGTACAGTTCCATGAACAGCCATTCCAGCTCATCTTTATGTTTGGCGAATCGGGACGCAAATTCCTGTTTTGCTGCCATGGTTCAGCCCTCCACTTCTGCAAGGGTGGGCATGGCAGGGATGGCACCATGCCGGCTGGTGGTGATGCTGGCCGCTTTGTTGGCAAAGGCCAGAATGCTTTCCAGCTTGTCCACCGTCAGGGTGTCCAGCTCCTCCTTGCAGAGCTTGGACAGGGCAGCCCCAAAGAAGGTATCGCCTGCGCCGTTGGTGTCGCCCACCTTGCAGGGAACGCCAGCCACATGGCCGGTCTTGTCCCCAAAGCGGTAGAATACGCCGTTTGCACCCAAGGTGACGAAAATCAGCCGGATGCCGTTCTGTGCCAGTTGTGCCGTGCCGCTTTCGCAGTCGGTGGTGCCGGTGAGCAGGGGCAGCTCTTCATCGGACACTTTCAGAATATCCACCAGCGGCAGGGGTGCTTTCATCTGAGCAATGGCATCCTCTTTGTTCTTCCAGAGGTTTGCACGGTAATTGGGGTCGTAGGTGATGGTAGCACCCAGCTTTTTGGCACGGGCAGCAGCGTCCAGCGTGGCAGTGCGGGAGGGGTCAGCGGTCAGGCTGACAGAGCCGAAGTGGACGATTTTGGCAGCTTTCAGAGCCTCGTCCGAAATGTCCTCTTTGCTCAGCATTACGTCAGCGTTGGCGCTGCGGTAGAAGCTGAAATCCCGCTCGCCGGTGGCATCCACCGAGACCACCGCCATGGTGGTGGGGTGGTCTGCATCCACCGCCATGCCGGAAACATCCACTTTGTTCTCTGCCAGAACCTCTTTCAGGTAGCGGCCAAAAGCATCTGCACCCACCTTGCCGATAAAGGCGGTCTGTGCCCCCAGCCGGGCAGCTGCCACCGCCAGATTTGCCGGGGCACCGCCGGGGTTTGCGGCAAACTGCGGAATGCCGCGCGCATCCTTGCCGGTCTGGGTCAGGTCGATCAAAACTTCACCAATCGTTAAAATGTCCATGATACTTCTCCTTATTCTTGATGTGAAACCCAACGATCACCGCTGGAACAGATAATGAATGTAAGCGGCTGCACGCTCCGGGTGCGGTGCATTCTGCACTACCCCAAGATAGACCTTGCCAGAAAAACCTGCCTGCCTGACAAACGGCGTGTCCGAAATATCCAGCACGGTCCCACCGGCGTTCAGACCCGGCAGTGCATGGAAAGACGCATCCAGTGTCCGCAGATCGAGAAAATAATCATCTGCCAACAGTCGATCCCGTGCATATTCGTCCATCAGAACAACATCTAACCGCTGGGCACTGACTGCACCCAGCAGCTTCATCTCCGAAGCATATACATACTGCTCCTCTGCATGTTCGCTTTCGCTGAGCAGCAAGCCGGACAGCAGATCGACCTGTTGCTTTTTGGTCAGACCCTGCGCCTCGGCAAAGCCGGTGGTAAGCTGTTCCGTCAGATCAGACCCGGCAGTGATATTTACCAGACCAAGGTAAAGCACATCCTCTTTTTTCGTCACATGACGGTAGGCTGCATAGCCGAGGATATAGACGACAATGAGCACGATCGCAATGGGCAGCTTGTAATATGCCCAGATGTGCTCCCACTTTTTGCGCCCATGGAGGGAGCGGAGCGTATCCCGGTCAGTTTTCGTCATGGTCGGATTCCTCGTGTACTGCATCAGGGTCTCCACCGATCAGATAGAGGATCCGAAGCATCAGAAAGGAGCAGAGCATGGCGCAGAAGCCCATGCCCAGCAGGAATGCAGGCGTGAACACAAACACTATGACGTACCCCATGATGCCATAGATCGCCGCCATCAGCAGGGTGCAAAACAGATACCGGACACCCACGAGAAACGCTGTTTTCAGGATGCCGAAGGTGGTGTTTTCAAACCGTGCCAGCAGAGGAAAGGCATACAGCAGAACGATGCCGTACAGAATTGCCGCACCAATAAGCACTGCAGTGAGCAGCGTCCAGAAAATGTTTTCGCTCCACATTCGGCGCAGCACAAAGCCATCCACAGCCAGGAAACTGCCGACTGCCAGCAGGATAAGCCAGAGTTTTGTGGCGGGCTTAAAATTTTCCCGGAACGCCTTAAAAAACATCCGGGTCAGGCCATCGTCCCGATCTTCCGCCATTTTGAGGGTGACGTAGAACAATGCGGTCGTAGAAGCCCCTATGGTAACGATGGGCAGGCTGCACACGAGCCATAAGATGTTCAGGTAAGCACTGTAAGTCAATTTCGTCAGCACAGCAAACAGCGGTTTGTCCGTATTGCACAGGTCACGCATGGGGGGTCTCCTTTCGCTCAATCTCCTGTGGATTCGCGCAGGATCAGGTTGGTTTCCGTATAGACGGTGCGATAGTTCAGCGATGGCTCTTCGATGCGGGTCATAAGCAGATTGGCAGCGGTGTAGCCCATGATCTGTCCATGGATATGGATTGAAGTCAGACGGGGGGCAAAGTAGGAAGCCTCCTGACTGTCATCGAAGCCGCAGACCCAGATATCATCGGGAACCGAATACCCCAGCTCATTCAATGCCTTGACCAGATCCATGGCAACAAAGTCATTGGCGCAGACAAAGGCATCCGGCATCGTTTTGAACCGACGTATGGTTTCGTACAGGGATACCGGATAGTTCTGCTGTCCAGATGGCATCGCACAGGTGCTCAGGCCTTCTGTCAGACCAAAGTACTCCACTGCATCCTTATAAGCCATATAACGCTCAAAGAAGGACTGACAGTGGTTTTTATCCCCCGCAAAGCTGATGCGTTTTTTGCCGCGCTGGACCATGTGGGCCACTGCATTCTGGATCTCAATGCGGTTTTCCATATAAAGGCGGTCGGCTTTAAGGGGCGGACGCATATCCATCACAGGGGTGTCTACAAACAGCAGCGGAACATCCAGATCGCACAGCATCTGTGCGTAGTCATAGTCGAATACTTCAAAGCAGATGATGCCGGCTGTGCGCTGGATGTTGAGAGAAGATGGAAGTTTTTTCTCTTTCAGCTCTATGGGAGAAATGCGATGAATGGTCATGCCGCTGTGCAGATGGTCGATTTCCGACTGGAAACGATCCAGCATCATGGAGGAAAAGTGAGAGCTGCTCAGAAACTGGGTCGTCAGCATGGCGATCTCCCGTTTGTCACTTGGCAGAATGGAATGCCCTGCTGTTTTTGCAGCGTCTTCCTGAAACAGCGGCAGATAGGCGAACTGCTTATAGCCCATTTCGGCGGCTTTGCGCAGGATCTTCTCCCGTGTGGCATCTGCCAGCACACCGGTGTTGTTGATGGCCTTTGAAACTGTGTTGCGGGAAAGCTGCAGTTCGTTTGCAATATCCTGAATGGTGACCTTGGTTGCCATAAGTCATCCTCTTTCTTTATAATACAGGGGCGGATGCTTTTTCTTTTATAGATAAAGTCTGGTGACGGATCTTATTCTTTGCGACTCCAGTATAGTGCAAATGCACAAATTAGTCAAATGCAAAAATGCAAATCATCATTTTGCATATTAGCGCACTTTTGAATTTGTGCATCTGTACAAATCCACAATAATTTTTGATGTATACCATGAATTATCGTTGACATTCGCTTGCTTGAGTGGTATAAATGAATTACAGAAGTTTACATTTGCACAATAGAAATGAAAAAATGTAAAATTCAAAGGTGCAAATGTAAAACACAAATCAAAAGGAGGAGAATGATTCATGAAAGCAAAGACGGCCTCGCCGGAAACGGCTGTGCTGACGGCAGAACGCAAGCTGCACAACACATGGGTCTACATCAAACGGCATTGGCAGCTTTACCTGTTGTTCCTGCTGCCTGCCGTGGCGCTGACGCTGGTGTTCAAGTACGCTCCCATGGGCGGTGTGCTGATCGCGTTCCAGAAGTACAATCCCTTCAAGGGCATCTGGGGCAGCGAGTGGGTAGGCTTCAAAAACTTTACCCGCTTCATGTCCTCGCCGGACTTCCAGCGTTATCTGATCAACACCCTGAAGCTGAGCGTCTACGGTCTGCTGTGGGGCTTCCCGATCCCCATCCTGCTGGCATTCCTGCTCAACCGTATCGAGAGCAAGAAGATCAAGCAGAAGGTGCAGCTGGTGCTGTATATGCCCAACTTCATCTCGGTCATCGTGCTGTGCGGCATCGTCCGGGTGCTGCTGAGTGTCACCGGTCCGGTGAACGGCCTGCTTCACACCAGCATCAACTTCATGACGCTGCCGGAAGCATTCCGCCCCATCTACATCATCAGCGGCATCTGGCAGGGTGCCGGCTGGGCATCCATCATGTACACCGCATCCCTTTCTAACGCCAGCAAAGATCTGAAGGAAGCTGCGATGATCGACGGCGCAAACCTGATCCAGCAGATCATGACGGTGGAGTGGCCCGCCATTAAGGATATGGTCGTGATTCAGTTTATCCTGCAGGCAGGCAACATCATGAGCATCGGTTTTGAAAAAGCCTATGCCCTGCAAACTGACCTGAACCTGAACACTGCCGAGATCATTGCAACGTACGTTTATAAAAAGGGCCTGTTGGACGGCGATTACAGCTTTTCCACGGCAGTCGGTCTGTTCAACACCATTGTCAACGTCATCCTGCTGATCGCAGTGAACAAGGTCGTTGCCAAAATGAACGATGGCAAGGGCTTGTAAGGAGGGGTTTACCATGGCAAAACAGAAAAAATCAAAAATGGCCCTCTACACCAGACAAGATAAGATCATCCTGTACTGCGGCTACGCACTTCTGGGCTTGTTCCTGCTGGCGATCATCGTTCCGATGATCTACATCGTCATCGCGTCCTTTATGGACCCGGTCACTCTGCAAAACAAGGGCATCTCCTTTGATTTCAGCAAGTGGAGTCTGGATGCTTACCAGCGTGTCGTTTCGGACAAGCAGATCTGGGTCGGCTTCAGGAACGCAGTGCTTTACTCGATCATCTTCACCATCATCTCGGTAGCTGTGACGATGCTTGCCGCTTATCCCATGTCGCTGCCGGACTTCAAAGGCAAAAAGCTCTTCAATACCTTGTTTGTGATCACGATGTTTTTCAGCGGCGGTCTGATCCCCACCTACCTGCTCATCAACAATCTGGGTCTGCTGGATTCCATGTGGGCGGTCATTCTGCCGGGAGCATTCAGCGTGTGGAACATGATCATTGCCCGTACCTATTATCAAGGCATCCCGCGTGAGCTGCGTGAAGCTGCGGATGTGGATGGAGCCAGCGAGATGCTTTACTTCTTCAAGATCCTGCTGCCCGTCTGTATGCCGGTGGTGGCAGTTCTGGCTCTGTGGCAGTTCGTGGCCATGTGGAACAGCTACTTTGACGCCATGATCTACCTGAACAGCGCATCGAAGCAGCCGCTGCAGCTGGTGCTGCGTTCCATCCTGATCCAGAGCCAGCCGGAATCCGGCATGATCGCAGATATCCAGAGCACTGCCGAACGTGCGAAGATGGCAGAGCTGCTCAAATATGCAACCATTATTATTTCCAGTCTGCCGCTGCTGGTGATGTATCCCTTCTTCCAGAAGTATTTTGATGCCGGCATCATGGCTGGTTCCATTAAAGGCTGAGGATATTCCAGAATTTTATAAGCAGGTACGCTCATCTGTTACACGAAAAAAGAAACATGAAAAAGGAGAAAATACCATGAAAAAGCTGATCTCTCGCCGCAACTTCCTCAAGGTCTGCGCTCTGGCGGGCTCTGCCGCTGCTCTGTCTGCCTGTGGCGGCAAATCCACCGGCAGCGGCGATTCTGCTGCCGCAGCTGTGGACGTGACCGGTGCCGTTACATTTCCGCTGTCCGAAAAGGTCACCTTTACCGGTATGACCAGCTTCCCTGTGGGCAGCGAACCCGAACCGAACAACCGCACCATCTTCAAGCGTCTGGAAGAGCAGACCAATGTGCACATCGACTGGACCGCCATCCAGTCCGACCAGTGGAGCGATAAGATCACCCTGAATATGTCCAACCCCAACACCCTGACGGATTTTGTTTTTACTGCTGATTTTACCGACAGCAATCTGCTGCGCTACGCAGATCAGGGTGTCATCCTCAATCTGGAAGACTACATTGACAACAATATGCCTTATCTCCAGAAGGTCTTTGAGCAGTACCCGGAGTACCGCACCATGTGCACCGACAGCGATGGCCACATCTGGGCACTGCCCTGGATCGAGCAGCTCGGCTCAGAAAAGACCGCCATCCAGACCATTGGCAACATGAGCTTCATCAATACCAAGTGGCTGAACTTCCTCGGTCTGTCGATGCCCACCACAGTGGACGAGTTTGAGCAGGTGCTGATGGCATTCCGTGATAACGCCGCTTCTATCAAGGCAGAGTATGGCATTGACGGCGACATCATCCCCATGTCCTGCATCGTCAACAACGGCGATCAGGACCCCAGCATCCTCATCAATGGCTTTGGCGAAGGCTACGGCGATGCAGACAAAGACCGTCATATCGCCGTTACCAACGACCGGAAAGTTATCTGTGCCGCCACCCAGCAGGGCTACCGCGATGGTCTGGACTGGCTGCACAAGCTGTATGCCGAGAAGCTCATCGACCCGGAGTGCTTCACGCAGGAGTGGTCCACCTATGTTTCCAAGGGCAAGGCTGGCCGCTATGGTGTCTGCTTCAGCTGGGATGTTGCCAACATTGACAACCTGACCGACTGGGAGCCGCTGCCTGCCCTGACCGCCGATACCCGCAATATCACTCCGCAGAACGGCTCTTTCACCAGCGGCTTTGCCCGCGGCAGATGCGTTGTTACCGCAAAGGCGACGAATCCTGCACTGGTTTGCGCATGGCTGGATCAGATGTACGCACCCCTCCAGTCTCCGCAGAACAACTGGGGTACCTATGGCGATGCGGAAGGCTTTAACATTTTTGAACTGTCCACCAACGATAAGGGCGAGCCCATGCTGAAGCACGCTCCTCTGGGCGATGCTTCTCCCGTGGAAGTCCGTGAAGCGCAGTGTGTCAGTGGACCTCTGGCGGTTCTGGATGATTACTATGGTGTATACGTTACCTGCCCGGACGATGCACAGTATCGTCTGGACTGGATCAAGGAGATCTACACCCCGGATATGAACAACGATTATGTCTATCCCAATGTCTTTATGAGCAACGAGGACACCGAGCAGGTCTCTAACCTGCAGGCAGATCTGCAGACCTACATGAATACGCAGAAGGCCAACTGGATCATGAACGGCACTACGGATGCAGAGTGGAACGAATATCTGAGCAAGCTGGAAGACTACGGCCTGTCCGACTATCTGGGCATTATGCAGAAATATCTGGATGCTTACTACGCATAAGAATTCTTTCCTTTGGAGGATTCCATGAACGATTTGACTTTACAAAAAGCCCGTGCCTACGAGGCCGAGCACGGCGCTGCCATTTCCCCGGCGGAACGCCCTGCTTACCACATGACCCCTTA
>ENA-ORMX01002137-ORMX01002137.1-human-gut-metagenome-genome-assembly--contig:-NODE-2137-length-11849-cov-18.792013_pt1 | contig 11849 bp, 8 predicted proteins | sample MGYA00242108_ERZ509007 | MGnify/ENA primary metagenome ERZ509007 (study PRJEB26280, sample SAMEA2338745) | human gut metagenome | biome: human gut; feature: human-associated habitat; material: faeces...
AGGACTTCGGGCAGGGTTTTTATTCTCTTTGGAGTTTTAGCGGACAGCAATAATAAAGTTTGAAGTTCTAAGATAAGTGGTGCCAAATTGTTCTTGTCAATTTTGTTTTGTATATGAAGTCTGTTGGTACATGTCCATTTCATCCACCACCATTTGATTTGTTCTTTTAATTTGCCAATTCCGTGAGTATATTTTACATACTTATCATCTGTCCATGTTTGGCAACTTAGCCAAATGGATAAGATACGCTTTGAATTGATATGGTTTTCTAATTCTATATTTTCATCAATACCATTGTTCTTACAGAAGTGTTTCCACTCCAATTCTATCGTTTGTTGCTCTTGCAATAGTAATGCACGTTCATTCTGTAATTCATAAACCTTGTCTAAGTGTTGCAAGGTAGTATGTAAGTGCTGTCTCACTTTAAAATAGGTTGTGAGTTCTAACCCCCACGTATTAAGATCTGTGGGTATTATGGGTTGATTAGCAATGAATGCAGTTTTATTGTCTTTGTTACCAAGTGAGGCTGCTATAAAGCCAATACCATATTTTTCCAGTTTCTCAAACACATTTGCTGTAGCAGAATTGTTGTTAGAGACAACAATCACCGTTTTACCTTGTCTAATGATATTTGCGATAATGTTCAAAATGGTTTGTGTCTTACCCGTACCAGGAGGACCTTGGATGACACTTATTTGATGTTCAAAGGCATTAGCTACAGCAATCTTTTGGCTGGTATTACATCCAAAAGGAAAAACCAAGTCGGCATGACAACGTTTCTTAGGCTTGTTGTTAGCAGGGTTGAGGTAGCAAGCAGCTGCTGTCTCTTTATCAATAAAATCTACACTGTTATAAATCTGCGATAGTGTTCCCTCATGATTCTGTTCATCTCTGCCTAAAGGATTGATAGTTGCCACGTTTTTCATGTAGGTAAGGACATCCTTTGCGGCTGTTTCTTGTAGGCAGGATTGTGCTACTGTGATTTTTCCAGAAGCATCATCCAATACAAAATTATTGTTAAAGATAATTCTCCAATAGCTATGTTCGTTATTGTCGAAGCGCCATATTTCTCTTATATTTTGTGTCAATGTTCCATTTATATATACCTTACATTGTGTGGGGTCTTTCCACTCAGGAGTACTGAGCCAAGTTACTTTGCTATAGGCATAGTTATATGTACGTCCGTTGTTTTTGAAACGCACACTATAACCTGTATTCCCATTTTTTTGTATGGTGTCTATTTGTAAGGTCTTAGGCTCCCCATTGAGTAAAACAAAGTGTTTTGATAAGTCCATTTTGTTACATTCTATTATTTATTTTTCATCTTCTGAAGCGTTCTCTTCTGAGGCTTCCTGCTTTATTTCAAGCAATGTGCGTTCATAAACCTCCTGCAACTGGTAACTTGCCACACCTAACGGAGTCGTGATGCCACGCAGAGACCATTCGACAACAGAAGAGTCTTCTATGTCGCATTTCTCAAACAGATAACGCAAACACGCTAACCAATATTTTTTAATTATGCTCGGCGCTTGCCTTTCTGCGTAAGCTGTACTTGCCATGCTTGTCGAACACGAGCCAGTAGAGTATAGGCAGAACGGTGGCGATGAGCACCATTGAGATGAGCGTGCCGAAGAAGATGACAGCGCCCATCGGCGACCATAGCGTGTTGTTCTCGAGCATCATCGGCAGCACTCCTACAGAAGCCGCAGCCGAAGTGAGGAAGATTGGGCGCATGCGGCGTTCGCCTGCCTGGAAAGCAGCATCGCGCACGGAGAGTCCTTTCTCGCGTCGCAGTTCTTCGGCATAGTCGAGCATGATGATGCCGTTGCGCACAAGGATGCCCATCAGACTCACTACGCCGAGCACGCACGTAAGGCTCACGTCATAGCCCGTTATGCACAGGCCGACGGCTGCACCGAATATGCAGAGCGACATTGAGGAAAGGTTCACCAGCGCCAGGCTGATGCGCTTGAAGTGGAAGAGCAGGATGAAGAAGATGACAAGCACGGCTATCATCACGCCCGACATCACCTGCGGCAATGTCTCGGCGTCCTTCTCCACCATTCCGCCCATCTCCCAAGTGAGAGTAGGGCAGCGCTTCTGCAGCTCGTCCTCAAGCTCAGCCGACAATTTGTCGGCATTGTATCCGCGCATCGGCTCGCCGATGATAGAGATGGTGCGCACGCCGTTGCGACGCACTATGCTTCCGTCCTGCCAGTCGGGCGCAATCTTTGCCAGTTGGCGAAGCGGAACGCTCGCTGTGCCGCCCATTACGGGTATGTACTCGTTGTTAAGGTCGCTGTCGTTCTCCGACTTCAGCACCATCTTCACCGGATAGTCGCCCTCCCAAAGTGTAGACATCGGCAGACCGTCGCCGAAGTGTATGGCAAGATTGGCTGAAAGGATAGTCTTGTTCACGCCCAGTCGGTTTGCCTCGGTCTCGTCGGGCGTTATCCTTACGCAAGGCTGCGGAGCCTCGTAGTTGGTGCGCACAAGATGTATGCCCTCGATGCTGCGCATGCACGCCTCCACCTTCTTTGCCTCCTGCTTCAGACGTCCTATACTGTCGCCGCTCACCCTTATCTCGATGGGGTAGGTGGCAGAGTTGTAGTCCATCTGCTTGAAGCGTACGTAGCAGTCGGGGAAATAGTCGGAGTATCTGTCGGCATACTTGTCGAGCACTTTCTCCGTAGCGTCGTTGTTTGCGGTGTTCACGATGAACTGTGCGAAGTTCGGTCCGCCTATCTGCGGCGCGTAAGTGGTGTGGAAGCGCGGCGATCCCTGCCCGATGAACGTAGTCACAGACGTTACGAGCGGGTCGCGCTGCAGTATCTGCGCCATAGAGTCGGCCACTTCCGCCGTGCGCTTCGCCGTCGTGCCGTTAGGTAGATAGAACTCCACGGCAAACTGGTTGCGCTCGGCTACCGGCATCATTCGCTGCGGCTGCTTTACGAAGAGCACAGCGCCTGCGGCTACCAGCGCCCCACCCGTAGCGAGTGTGGCGCACGGATGTGCGAAGCAGCGATTGAGCAGCCATGTGTAGCCCGTCTGCAGATAGTCGAGAGGCTTCTTGCGCGCGTCGGGCTTGGGATTGGTGTCGATGCCCTTATGTATCAATGTGTACTGCAGGTAAGGCGTGAGCATTATCGACACCGAGAGCGAGATGCTGAGGATGATGAACATAGCCCAGGGGAACGACTTCACGAAGTCGCCCATATCGCCGTGCATGGTTATGAGGAAGGGGAAGAAGGTGAGCGATATGCTCAGCGTGGCAGAAAGCACCGACATGAAGAATTCGCGGGGGGCAGCGATGGCTGCATGCCAGCGCGACATGCCGTGCCCCAGTTTCTCCATGTAGTTGTCGATGATGACTACCGAGTCGTCCACCACCATGCCGAGCGTCACGATGAGTGCGGCGAGCGTCACCGTGTTCAGTTCCATGCCGAAGAGATAGAACACGCCTACGGAAGAGAAGATAGTGATAGGAATGCTCAGCGCCGACACCTCAGCAACGCGGCGCGGCATGAGCAACGCTACCACCACAATCACCGAGACAACCGAGATGAGCAGCTCGCGCAGGAAGTTGAGCACCGACTCGCTCACCACCCGGCTCTGGTCGGTGATGGTGTTGAGGCGCACATCGTCGGGCAGCGTCTGCTCGAACTCGGCAAGTGTCTTGCGAACGTCGTTGCCCATCTTCACGATGTCGTTGCCCGGTCGCATCTCTATCGACAGCAGCACACATTTGTTGCCGTTGCTTTCTATGTATTTGTCCTGCTTCGGATATTCTCGCGTGATGCGTGCTATGTCTTTCAGTCGCACGATGTTGCCTTTGGCGTCCGAGTATACAATCTGTTCAGCCACATCGCGCTCGTTGTTGTACGAGTCGTCTACGTGTATAGGCATGTTCAGGCTGCCCGTATCTATACTTCCGCTCACGGCGGTGAAGCCCTGCAGCGCCAGGTCGTTCAGAATCTTGAACGGACCGGTGCCGTACTTGGCAAGCTTGTTCTGGTCGAGATATATGCTTATCTGCTCGTTCTGCAAGCCGTACGTGCGCAGGTTCGATATCGCGTCTATGCGCCGCAGGCGGTCCTTCAGGTCGTCTATGTACGTGTTCAGTTCGCGGTATGTCTTCTGCTTGCTCTCCATCGTGATGAGCAGGGCCGAGGTGTCGGCTATGTCGTCTACGGCTTGCAGCGCCAGCACGCCTGCCGGCAGCTGCGCCTTGAACGCCTGCAGGCCGTGCTTGAACTTACTCCAGAAAGCGTCGCGGTCTTCCACGTTGTCGTTCAGCTCGATGAACACTATCAGCATGCCGTCCTTGCTCTGCGTGTACGTCTTCTTCTTGTTCACCTCCTTGTAGCCGAAGATGAAGTTCTCGAGCGGTTTAGCCACCCGCTCTTCCACTTCCGACGACGTGGCTCCGGGGTAGACTGCCACACATGCGCCCTGGCGCACCGTGAACTGCGGCATCTCCTCCTTCGGCATTACGGCGAGTCCGGTCATGCCCAACACGACGAGCATGCCGACAAGCAGCAGCACGATGTTGTGGTTGCACATAGCCGACTCGATGAACGAGCGCTTTATCATGCGGTTAGGTTTCCTTGTCAAGCGTCGCTTTATATGAAAGCGTAGGGCCGACTCCTGTTTGCTTGTTTCCATGTGTCTCCTCCCTTCGCTTTATCTTTCAACGTTCTTGCCGGCGCATACCCTCATGCCTTCCGACACCTTCTGCTGTCCGCCGACAATCACCTCGTCGCCAGCGCCGAGGCCTGAAAGAACAATAATGTCGTTGTTGCAGAAACCGCCAACCTCAACGTGTTGCTGGTGGGCTCTGCCCTTTACGACGGTCCATACAAAGCGGGTGTTGTCTGTATCGAGCTCAATGCATTTCGCCGGAATCGCGATCTGTGCCGGCTGCGTATCGCCGCTTGTCACCTGCGCGTTGCACACCATGCCCGGCAGAAGGCGTCTGCCCGTGTTCTCTATGCCCACCTTCACGTCGTACGTGTGCGAGATAGGATTGGCGTCGATGCCCTTTTCGCTTATCGTGCCCCAGAACACGGCGTCGCCCAATGCGCCAACGCTCACACGCACCTTGTCGCCTATGTGCAGATGCGATATCTCTGCTTCCGGCACCGAAAGCTTAGCGTTCACAGCCTTCACGTCGGCTATCTTCAGAACCGGCTGCCCCGGCAGCACGTACGTGCCCATGTCGGCTTGCTTCGAGGCTACCACCCCGTTGAACGGCGCCCTGATGCTGGTGTGCGTGAGCTGTTGGCGAGCTATGGCTTCGGCGGCTTTCGCCTGCTCCAGCTTGCTCTCTATCTCCACCCATTTGATGTCGGATATGGTGCCCGCCTTGTGCAGCGGCTGGAAACGACGGTAGGCGTCCTGCGCCTGCTTCAGCGTGCTCAGCGCTCCGCGATGAGTCTCGTTGAGCGTAGTGGGGTTGATGGTGGCGAGCACCTGTCCCTTGCTCACTCTGTCGCCTTCGTCCACGTGTATGCTCGTGATGTTGCCGCCCAGTTCGAAACTAAGCGTCGCCCCCGTCTTCTCTTCTATAGTGCCTACGTAGTCTTTTGTCTTGCCGCTGGCGTTGGATCCTCCTACGGTGAGGGTCTCCACCTTTACGGCGGCTTTCTGCGTCTTCTTCTTTTGTTCGGAGCAGCTCGTCAGCACCGAGCAGCCAACGAGCAACGCCACTAACCATCCTATTAAACAATCAGTTCTTCTCATAATATATTTTTGAAAATCTGTTGTAAAACTACACTTTTCAACATGCACAACAAAAAAAAGCGCTCGCTTTCTTACCGCCGTTAACCTTATTTAATCAATCTATTCAGAACTAAAGGCTATCTGTCAAGCGACTTGAACATCCTTGAGATGCACTTTTTCTTTTGCTCCATATTGGGGTGGACATACAGGTTGAGCGTTGTTGTTATGTTGGCATGACCTAACAACACGCTCACCGTTTTATAGTCGCAGTTGCTCTCTATGCAGCGTGTGGCGAAGCTGTGGCGCAGTCCGTGGTATTTCAACCGAGGAATATCAAGATGCGCCATCAACCGATGATAATAGTTGCGGTAGGTGCGTGGCTCGGTAGGCTTCTCCTCGTTTGTAAGCACATAGAAACCCTCGTTCACCACCTTTTTCAGCGGCTTCACCATCGACAGCAACTCCTTGTTCATCGGTATCTCGCGACATGAGTTTTTCGTCTTCGGCGTGTTCACAATCAGTTCGGTATGCTTCTCTTCGCCGTCCACGATATAGATGCGCTCAATGGTGCGCCTCACCGTAATCGTGCCGTTGTCGGCGTCTACGTCAGCCCACTTCAAGCCGCAAATCTCGCCGATGCGCAGCCCCGTAGTCAGACTGATGTATATGCCAAGATTGCGGAACGTGAAGTTCTGCCTAATGAAGTTCAGAATCTTCTTGTGGTGCGCCACCGTCAGCACCTCTATCTCCTTGCCGCCCTCCGTCGTCGGATACTTTATGTCCCACTCGCAATAGTTCATGCACTCGTTCTTCACGCCGAACTTCATCACCATTTTCAGCACGATAAGGATGTCCTTCACGGTCTTCACGCTCAGTCCGCCGTTCAGTTTCCTCAGCACAAACTCCTGCACAATTTTCTCACTCAGAGCCTCACACTCGCCGAACGCAGGCAGAATGTGGTTCTCCAGCACTAACACGTAAGCAGCATACGTCGACTGCTTCACATAGCGTTGCTTGTCAATCTTCCAAGCCAACGCAATCTCTCTGATTGTTTTTCCTTTCATTCGATCTGTTGATTTAGGTTTACAACATTGTCAACCGATTGTAAAATTAAGTATTAACCCCGTCAACCTGCTTTATAATCAAGACATAAAGTAGTAGGCTGAAAGCTTTAAACTACAGACATAACCTGTTTCCGCAGCGTGGGACTTCAGTTTCCGCTACGCGGTAACGATAGTTTTGCTATGCGGTAATGGTGTTACCGGTCTGCGGTAATCGCATTCTTTTTACGCTGTATCGATTATGCAATAGCGTTGTACATGTTTAGTCGCAGCATTATGCAGGTTTGCACGTAGCTTCATGTTCTTTTGTTGTCGTGTTTTTCAGCTTTGAACGTGGCGCTCTCGCCACGGCAGGCTGGCAGATAGGTTGTTGAGGCTGGCAGATAGGCTGGTAGATAACCCGATTTCTGAGTTATCTGCCAGCCTTTATGTTGTTTATACACAGCGTGTTATGCGGAAACTGGAAGATATGGCAGATTTTTTCACGTACAGACTTATTATGCGTATAAGTGTAATAAGTCTGTAACTTGGTGAAATCATTAAGGAAAGATAATAGTTTTAGTCTGCGATTATTGAAATTGAATATACGCCTAATGCTAAAACCACTTCGCATATAGGCGATGTCATTGAGCAGATTTCTAAGCGTAATAAAAACAATGCGATTCAAAACGTTTTGTCAGTTAGCAATCGTCAAGGGTTCATAAAGCAGAGTGATCAATTTGAAAATAGGAATGTTGCAAGCGAAGATACTTCTAACTACAAAATCGTAGAAAAGAACGACTTTGCCTTTAATCCAGCACGAATAAACGTTGGTTCTATTGCTCGCCTGACAACTCTTGAAAAAGGCATCGTTAGTCCTATGTATATTTGCTTCCGAACCCAAGAAAACGTAGCACCTGAATACATTGATTACTTTTTTGAATCGAAGCATTTCTATTGTGAAATACAAAAGAGATTGGAGGGAAGTGTTAGACAATGCTTGTCTTTTGAAGGACTATGTAATATTCCTCTTTCTCTTCCCTCTTTTGAAATGCAGCAACGAATAGGAAAGCGCCTATTCACATTGGGGCAGAAGATAAAAACGGAAACAGATTTATTAGAACTATTGAATAAACAAAAGCAGTATCTTCTCCGCCAGATGTTTATATAAACATTTGGCGGAGAAGGTGCTGCTTCTGTTTTAATAAGCATGAGGCATACATTTCTTCATTTTCGATTCTATTTTCAAACACCTTAATAGTTCTCACGATATGGCGTTGTTGTTCTTTTAGCGGAATAACAATTTTCATGTCAAGCCACTCGTCTACATTTATTGAACGCCCATCACGAATACCATAAGTAACGATAACGAGTGACTTGATAAATTGTCGTGAAGTGAAATAATATGATAGATATCCATATTCCAATAAGTCTTTAGGGCGCATAATTGTATATGCAGGACTACACACACCTACTATATTTGAAAAGGCAAAGCCTCCTTGAAATGAGCGCAAATGAATTACATAATCACCGTTTCTTACGATTTTATAAGTATTGATGTTGCTCCGTTCAAACTTAATATCTAAGTTCAAATCTTCCCTACTTACCATTCCTCTTTCTTGACTTGCAGAAAGAACGTTTGAAAACTCTAATCGGTTGTTTCGTTCATTGATAATCTCAAAAAGTTGTCTGTACAAATATTCTTTCCCTTGGATTTCAGAGTACAACTTTTCAATAATCGCAGACCTACAAAATATTAATTCCTTAATTATATTAAAAGATATATTCCCTTTAATTAAAAGCACATGTAAAAATAAAAACTCATGTATTTTGTTTGATTTATCAAATATTTCATGTATTTTTGTAGCAAAACTACGAAGTCAAGCAAAATATTCAGAGTATGATAAGAAACTTTTGGGTTAAGAACTACTTATCGATAAGCGACAAACAGGAACTGAACTTTGTAACGAAGGGTTCGGCTTCAGAGCTTGCTGTGGAGATGCCAGATGGTACATGTCTCTATAAATTAGGCGTTCTATATGGTTCCAATGCTTCTGGCAAATCAAACATGCTTTGGGCGTTGGATGAGGTGTTTCATCTCTTGACTTATCCAAAGGCAAATGCCAACATGAAGATTTCGAGATGTATTCCATTTGTCTTGTCAAAAGATGAACCAACGGAAATGTTTGTCTCTTTTTATGCCGAGGGAATACGCTATGACTACCAGGTGAGTTTTGACGCCAACCACATTCATAGCGAAGAATTAAATTACTATCCTAAGGGTTCAAAGGCTCTGTTTTATGAGCGTTACTATAAAGGACAAAACCTACAGGCTGAAATCAAGTTTGGCGTAAGTCTGCGTATGTCACAAAAGACCCAAGACAGCATTCGTGAGAATACACTTAATAATCATAGTGTGTTGTCTGTTTGCCTGAAGAACACTTTCAAGGAGGACATAGAGCCATTGGCGAAACTGCATTCTTACATTATGTCTCACTATCATAACGTGGATGGTGACACAGAAAGCAGAGGGATAGTTGAAATTCTGAAGAACGCTTATAGAGATGATAACAAGCATAAGTTTTTCCGCCAAATGCTAAAAAAGGCAGACTTGAACATAACGGACTTCCGCCCCATATTGGAAGATCATTCTTTCAATCAAGATTTCCGTGAACATGTTCAGAACGAAGACTTTCCGACATCACTCAAGGAGGATCTGTTGCGTCCAACCGTAGAGTCGGTTGTGTTTGAGAATCATTCGGAGAAAGGAGTGTTTGATGTTCCTCTTAAATTGCAGTCTAAGGGTACGATTAAGTTCATCCGCATCTTGGACACGCTATATGATTTGATAAGTGGCAATCACATATATTACTTGGATGAGTTGGGAGAAGATTTACATTATGACTTGTTGTTCTATTATCTCAACATATTCCTTTATAATTCAGACCAGTCGCAACTGCTAATCACAAGTCAAGAGACGACCTTGCTGTCGCAAGACATAATTAATGACAATCGTGGTGTTGTATGGTTCGTGGATAAAAACAAGGACACCGCTTCTTCTGAATATAGCCGTGGAGACTCTTACGGCTTGCACAAGAATCTCTCGCTTTACAATTCTTATCGAATAGGTAAATTGGGAGCAAAGCCAGAGTTGGGTTCTATCTTTGTAGACTTGGAGGATTAAGGTATGGGGAAGCAAAGGAATACGATACTTATATTAGGAGAGGGACCAACAGAGTTCTTCTACTTCAAATCGCTATGCGACGAACTGAATGGTCTAACCATTAAGCCCGACTATCCTAAACATACAAGTCTCAAGGAGTTGGAACACAAGATAGAAGAAGGCGTTTCGCTTGGATATAACCACATCTTCTGCGTAATAGATATGGACACTAAGGACAGAGAACCTGAACGTTCACAATACGCTCGGCTGAAAAAGAAGTATGCTTCTCCAATAAACAAGCCAAAGAAAGGTATCTTTTGTGAGGTGAAGTTTTACGAGACTCATCTCTGTACGGAGCTGTTCTTCCTCTATTATTTCCGTTACACCTCAAAGATGTATATAGAACAAGAGTCTTTGTTAAGAGAATTGAGTCTGTGTTGCGATTACCGCAAAAAGATAGACTTCTTTATCAAATGTAGAGGACTCCATCCTTACTTCGAGAAGAATGGAGGAAGATTGTCCGTTGCTATAGACAATTCCAACCATTCTATTGATGAGAGAAATTCAGGAAATCGAAATTACACTTTCTCTGAATTAGGTCGTATGATAGAAGAACTCAGAAAACTAAGACCGTAATCTGTACTCCGCCAAATGACTATATGAACATCTGGCGGAGTAAGTATTGCTTCTGTTTTGAAAACAATGTTAATAATTTATTAGCTTGATTCAGTTTCGTTGTTATTCGTGAAATCAAGACAGCGATAAAATCTTGTTCTTCTTTATTTGGAAGAACAATAGGCATTTTTAAGAATGTATCTTCTTTCAATCGCTTAGAACCGGTGCCCGTTGTGAGTGATTCTGCTGGTTTGTAATATTGAGGCGCCAATAGTTGTGTCAGCAAATACAACGGATTACATTTTATAGTATTGATATCAAAGGATGGTATATCCTTAGAAGTTATACCATTATTCAAAGTTTGTGGAACAATGCCGATTGCTCCATTATGAAAGTTCTGTTTTCCATAAATAAGTTGTCCTGCTTTCCTATGATAATATTGTGTAGATCCTAATTGCAGATTCTCCGCATTACTCTTACATACCCCTTTGCCATGTAATCGAACAGTTATTATATCATCTATACTTGCTATAGCTCTTATTTGTTCACTGACTGAACACACATTTCCAATAGTAGAATTTTTAGACTTACAACTTATAGTAGAATCTACAATTCCACTGATTAGAGACTGCAATCTGTCAATGATTTTGTTTTGGGTAGCAATACGCTCGTCTAACAGCCGAAGTAACGTAGCAATTTTCTTCTGTTCTTCTTTTGAAGGAATACCGATGTAACATTCAGAGAAGTTCTTGCTATTGATAGAATATATCTTTGTTCCTTGGGCAATTCTTCTGATTTGATGATGAAATGCCATAGAGGAAAAGGCATACCCTTTATACCCAACAACAGTTTTCTGCTGGTTGTCTCTTCCGTGGATAGTATGTAATCCACAAATCACATCTTTGCCATTAAGTTTATAAAACTCAACAGCTTTGGCAACCTCGTTTGTATCTTCTGAGGCATCAGCAAAAGCAATATCACCTTCTTGACAAAGCTCATAGTTTTTGGGGGTGTTGCCATTTGTGATATTGGGCAGCTTGTCTTTGCTAAGGTCTATCATAGTAGGCAGTCCAACATGAATTAAGCCATAATGCAAATTTTGAATAGCATCCGTACCATACTCCAGTTTATCCCAACTAAGTGAGTTTGTTGAGTAGAAATCCAATAAGTCAGAAACCTTACACTTCTCCCACTCCCCCTGAAACTCAGGGAATCTGAGATTTGGGACATTGAGTTTATTATGTTTGTTATTTATTCAATACTCTGTTAATAATCACGTAATCGTTTGAATATGAGCAAGTTAATTAACA
>ENA-ORMX01002139-ORMX01002139.1-human-gut-metagenome-genome-assembly--contig:-NODE-2139-length-11835-cov-10.043209_pt1 | contig 11835 bp, 4 predicted proteins | sample MGYA00242108_ERZ509007 | MGnify/ENA primary metagenome ERZ509007 (study PRJEB26280, sample SAMEA2338745) | human gut metagenome | biome: human gut; feature: human-associated habitat; material: faeces...
GCCAAGATGTCATATCCCTGACCCTTCTCAGCAGAATAGACAGGCTGCGCCTTCAACATATCAATATCAAAAGTCTGGGCATTGGCGGCTACCGTAGAAGCCAGTGCCAACAGACTAGCAAATAAAAAAAATCTTGCTTTCATATTGTTTATTTCATTTAGTTTCTATAATTCTTGTCTATTTCTGCAAGGTAATACCCATCAATCCAATAACCACCTCATTACTGAGCGCCCTCAAAATTAAACGCTTCAGTTTCTTCTTTCCGTCTAACGGCATATCTAGCAAAATAGCCGCTCCACCATCTACTTCAGCCACAGCTTTTTTGAATCCCGGCACATCAGCCATATTTCTGTTAGCTTCCAGATGAAGATCACGGAAGAGATGACGACTCATCTTGCCCGATGCCAGACCTACTCTATAAGGACGAAGTTCCGGCTGCGGAAAGGCAGTGGTATTTTCCAGGAAATCCTGCTCTATCGGACACCAGTTGACCGGTGGAGTCAGCATCAGTTCATTCCTGGTTCCATCAGCATATTCTACTCTTATGACCGCATTTTCTATAGCATACTGCATCGGATTGGTAGAACCAGCCATCAGGAGATAAGCATGAGAAGCCTTACCCTTCAACATGATGGAGATGCTGTCAGGATAGTTGTCCCAGAGAGAAGTATAGACAATATTCTTGCCTTCCTTTGGAGAGCGGAACGGCAAATCGCCATCTACGTGTGCCCAGAACACACCATCCTTGATAAGACTTCTGAACTTCGTATCATCGATGTTTGCCGTTTTCTTGGTAGAACACCAGTCGCCGATGCCCTGGGTTGGCACACAGAGTGTAGTATATGGCGAACGAGGCGAGAGATACTGATTCTTGAAGATATCGCTCACGTTTGCATTAAACACCTTGTCCATGTTCACCTTTCGGCACTCCTTCGGGTTTACTTCGGCAAAGCCGTTGCCCACGCCCTTGATAGAAGCCCAGGCATCCACAGCTTGCTCAGCAATGCTTTCTGACAATGGATATTTTCCAACCATATCCTTTTCATCTTTCATATCCCTTTCTTCCTTTGGCAGGATGGTTGGCATCTCGATATGCTGCACCTTATCTGCAGAGAAAGCAGTATCCTTATACTTGCCGCCTCCCAGGTTCTGGCGAATCACTAGTTTCAAAGGTCGCTTGAAGTTCTGGGTAACATCGAACACATCCTTCCCGTTCACCCGCTTAAACGAATAATCGAGATAAGGAGTATGCACCGAAGCACTATCCCAGGCAGCAGGAAAGCCCGGACGGAGGATACACTCACCCTCCAAAGCGTTAGGTGTGATACCATACAAGCCTTGGATAAGGGCACGGGACGAGATGCCGGTAACATCGGCAAAATCACGATAGCCTTCACCTGTGGCAACATCCATCTTCGATAACTGTCCGAAGTTGGCAGGACTGCTGCCAAGATACATGAAGTCGAGAATATTTGCCTTCAGCAACTGATAAGCCTCTTCCGTTCTCCCCACCTGGTAGTAAGCCAGAACTGTATGCATCACTTCAGCCATCGCCACATTGTTGATGCTCCATTCGTAAGGAGCCCAGTCAGAAGTGCTCAGGGTCTGATATTCCACATTATTATATAAATAAGGGATGTGCGGAATATGCCGGTCGATATATCTGGTTGCCCGATAGTTCTGTTCAGGAGTTCCTGCTCCACAATCTATCGGGGTATAGATGCTCCAGAGAGCCGCATCCCGATGCACACGTTTCAATCCCATGAAGTCCAGATATTCCGCCCAATGTCCAGCATCCTTCAGCCATAATCTTTCGTTCATGGCTTTCAGAATCCTATCAGCTTCCTCTTGATAAGGTTGCGGATTCTCACCGATGATTCCGGCGATGCGAGCTGCCAGAAGATTAGCCCGATAGTTATAGGCGGAAGAATGGGTCACGGCACCGCTGTTGTATTGCAGGGCATCACTCGCCCAGATACAGCAATAAGCATCATAAAGGCCATCATTGTCGGGATCCCAAGCCTGCTTTTCCCAAGCCAGATGACTCTTGATGACAGGCCACATCTTGCGCATATAAGCCGTATCTGCATCAAACTGGAAGTGCCAAAGCAATTCATCTATATAAACCAGGTTCATGTCATAATGATGGAACTGATGATTTTTCTCCGGATTCCTGCAGATATAGCCATTACTATACATAGGAGTACCCCATTTGTAGGTACCGCGAGCCTGATTGTTCTTCGCGTCCATGAGATGCGGTTCGGTAACAGGCACATCGGTTACCTGACTCTTGGCATACGCATCGAAGTGGATACGCTGGCGGTCTTGCATACCGAGGAAATCGCCCATATAGGCACCTCTCCACCCAGGCAGCGACATGCGCCAGCCCACAGCCCCATGCTGCCACACCTTACCATCCCAAGCTCCATCAGCAGCCATTACCAAAGCTCCTCCTACCGTATTGATATAGGCATCAGGAGTCTTGAAAACCACAGAAGAAGCCAGCTTGTTTCTCCACGTCTCAGCAGCATCAAAGAGTGGTTGCATCTGGGCATTCTCTGCCGTAGAAAGGCGATTTGCTCCATCTACAGAGAAATAGAAGATTTGCTCCGAAGAGGAGGAAGAATGAGAAGAACGAAACAAACGTGATGAACGAGCAGCAGGAAAAGATTTCGAAACCGAACCCAGAACTGCCGTCTGCGATGCCGCAGGCTCAAAGGTTCCCGGTTTCAAGAAGCTTCCGATGTCGCCCGAACGTGTAGGTTTAGGCACAGCGGTTTCGCTCAGAATCGCCTCTACTTTCATTTTTCCTGCCCCGAATCCACGAGCCGTAAAACGCCAAATGGCGCCTTCCGCATCGTGGAAAGCCAAGAGAGAAACTATCAACTCCCCCATATCCCATCGCTTGTCTTTCAAAAGATAGTCACGACGTCCTGCTTCATAACTCGCCTTGCAATATTCAGCTTCATCAAGCCACATCGTCTGTCTCCCATCCGAAATCCGGAATCGGATATTACCCGTCTGGTTTTTCTTGTAAGTAGCAAAGATAGGACGGTCACTGGTCTCCACTCGCCATTCTGCCGTACTCCCATAAAGAGCACGAGTATAGCGATTGTTACCATTCACGCAAACAAAGGCATTGCCTTCCGGATAATAGGAGGATTGACGGACAACCTCCGCAGAAACCATCGGCAAAACCATGTTCGCCATCAATCCCAAGATTGCTATTTGCTTCATATTATTTTTTATTTAACTTGAATTATTTAAGATACTTAGCCAAAGGACTCTTCATTTTCTTCAAGCCCTTAGCCACACACTTGGCATTATGCTGGGCACCCTTCAAACTGGTATGAGTATGATCTTTCTTGTAATAAGCCTTCACCTTTTCCTTACCTATCTTATCGTAAGAATCAGCAGCGATGTTGTGGAGGTCGAGGAAAGCAACGCCCGTTTCGGCTACCACCTCACGATACCACTTGCCGTAGGTATCGTTGCGGCGCTCCATCTTGCCATGAGGCCACTCGTTGCGAGGAGTCAGGGACACGAGGATTGGGGTAGCTCCCTTCTCTCGCACATCCTGGATGAACTTCTTCAGGTACCAGCCGAAAGAATAAACCACCTCATACTGCTTGCTTTCTTCCATCTGGTAGACATGGCAGGTATCCTTGGCACTAGGTATGGAACCACGCATCTTCTTATCGGTCATAGAACAGATGTCATTATGACCGAACTCGATGAGTACGTAGTCGCCTGGCTGAAGACTATTATATACCTTTTCCCATCTTCCTTCGTTGAGATAAGAACGAGAACTGCGACCAGCCTTGGCTGCATTCACACAGGTAATCTTCTTTGGGTTGAAGATGGTATAAGCCTGAGAGCCCCAGCCCCACATGCCGTCTTCTTCCTTATCGGCATTCTTCACAGTACTGTCTCCCACCGTAAACAATACAGGATTCCCCTTTTTACGGGTAGCCCCCGTAACCGTATCTTTTTCTACCGGTTTCAAATAACGAGCCAGTTCCAACCCTTTATAATTACGGATTCCTTCGGCTGCTGATTCTGCATTGACACGTGCGCCAAAAGCACTTGTGTGAATGCGGTCCAGATAGAACATATACTTTACTTTTTCTTTGCCGAATTTCTCAAATTTGCGCGCCGAGATATCATTCAGATCTATAAAAGGAACTCTCGCTTTTTTAGCTACCTGCTTCGCCCATAATCCAAATGTCTGATTCACCCGGGTGATAATAGTGCTGTCTGCATCTTCCCAAGCGTTGCGAGGAGTCAGGGACATCAAAATAGGATGAGCGCCTTTTTTCTTCACATCATGAATAAAACGACGCATATATTCCCCATACGTATATACGGTCTCTTTTGCTCCTGTCTCTTTAATAGTCACATTCAGACTGTCTTTGCCAATTCCCGGAATAGAGGCACGGGCACGGCCACTATCGTACGGACCATTGTCATTATGTCCCAATTCTATGATAACCCAGTCACCTTTACGAACTCCTTTCAACACATCAGGCCACAACCGGTTATAAAAAGTACGGCTGCTGGTTCCTCCCAATGCGTGATTTTCAACGGTTATCTTATTTTCATCAAAATACTCGTGTTCAAAATATCCCCATCCCCATTGACCGTTATTTCCATTGCCCAACGTACCGGTACGCATCGTTGAATTTCCAACAAGGAACAACACCGGATTATCCCCTTTCCGGCTGGAACCTGAAACAGGACGGGCGGAACGCGCCACATTCAAACTATCAAGTGTATTATCAACGACTTGATTCACATCCTTCATCGGAGCAGCTATTTTATTTTGAGCATGTGCTCCCAATCCTACTCCGGCAGCTAACAAAAAGCATAAACAAAGTTTGTTTCCTTTCATGACATTTATAGTGTTTTTCTTTTATTGCATTTCAAATTTCTCACAAAAATAAGATGAACGAACAAACCGGAGAATAGAAATTCATTCATTTTCCTGTTTATTCGTTCAACCAATAGTACATATATCCTAATCAGAGTAGCGACAAGGCTAGAAACTAGAGTGCGGCGGTTGGTTATACGCTACATTCTGCCAAGCTATCGCCAACCTGTACTGACGGTCATTCATCCATGTGGCACGTCTGTCCACAGCCGGTATGGTAGTAGAATAAATACGTAATTCCGTCTGGTCTTCGGAAGGCCAAATGACCTCTTCTCGCCAATCTCCTAAAATATCACCCGACAAACACGGATTACCTTTTGTTCCATTATTGGAAACAACTCCCTCGGCTTTCAATAATAAATCCGTACTTTCCGCATTCCAATTCCATTTACTGATGGAAACATGATCCAGTAATTCCGCTAAGGGATCAGCGTCCCAATAAATGGTAAAATTACAGGAGTCAGGCTTTCTATTACTGATTATTTCTCCGGTATCCCCTCTTCTCAAACCTCCTATATTGCACCAACACTCTGCTCCATCATAACGCGGATCGATATCGGCAGCTACTCCACGGCCGGCATCTTGTCCCAAGCCATCCTGCCAGATAATTTCTCCGGTCGCTCCATCAAACATAGCTACGGCAGGAGTACGCTTTACAATTTCATTATCGCCTTCATTTTCATGCACGCCAAAAACCTGCATACCTTGACGGGAAGGAATAAAACGTCCGGCATGTAAAGCATCCCCGTGACGCAAGCCCGTAGTAAACAGTCCTTTACCGTCATGGTCTACAGTCATAGCCCCCACACAGATTTCGTCACAACCATCACCATCAAAATCCGCTACGGTCACACTATGATTTCCCATACCCGAATAGGTCTCCCAACCCGGTGCCGCGCTATCAAAAGTCCATGTATGTTTCAATGCCCCGTTTGTAAAAGTCCATGCAGCTACCACCGTCCGTCCGTACCATCCTCTTACCATGACAGGTGAAGGCGTTTTTCCATCCAGAAAAGCTACTCCAGCTGTAAAACGGTCTGAACGACCACCAGTATTGTCATTACCACAATTGCCACCTACACCTCCCCAACCATCCAAAGGATAACGGGTTGGAATATATTCTTTCGAATCCAGTTCTTTTCCGGTACGTCCCTCAAAAACCGTGAGGTATTCCGGGCCATTTACTATCTTACCATACGTAGGACTTTTTTTATCCCATGTCCTCCAGTCGGCTTGGGCATCTCCTATCCGATGTCCCAGCCCATCGACAGTACCATCTCCTGTCTTACAACAGATTTCCGCACATCCATCTCCATCAAAATCAAAAACCAAGAAATTAGTAGTGGCTGCTCCGGAACGTACATTCGGTCCCAAATCAATACGCCACAATCTTCTTCCATCCATTTTATATGCGTCCAAATAGGTATTACCGGTAAAGCCACGTTGTGGCGGTCGCTTTGAATTAGAAGGAGACCATTTTAAAATAATCTCATACTCTCCATCACCATCCAGATCACCTACACTACAATCATTAGCTGTATAAGTGAATGATTCACCTGCTATTTCTCCGTCCTCCGGTTTACAAACAGGAATACTTAAATAAGGATTCCGTTTCTCTCCCTTCAAACGGGTCCAGGTAGCGACTTCCCCGGTAGTTGCTTTTAAAGTCCAACGATTATCCACCGTATAATCAACCGTACGGTCTAAAAAATCGGAAGTCCGATCTATCGGTTCTTTATTTAATTTTACCTCCGCACCTCCACCGGAACTACGGTATAAATCAAATTGTAATCCGGCTGCATCCTCCAAGGTCATGCGCCAGCTAAAATACATTCCTTCCTCTGTAGGAATTCCAATCAATCCTCTTGAAAGCTTTTCTCCACTATAAGGTTGGGAGAAAGCGAATATGCTTCCGACAAGCAGAAGCATATTCATCATAACCCAATGTTTCATCTAACAATTTATAAAACCTTAATACAAGCGGGGAGTTTCCCCGCCTATCTACTTAAAAAAGAAACTCCTGTCTATCAATCTTTACCTCTAAAAAATATCCACATCTCTATTGCCACAAATTCTCTTTAAACTCAATTTCAACAATGCGTAACTCGTGATTGGTTTTATCGCCATTTTTTGCCTTAAACAAATCCAACTCACCCGCAGCAGGGGCAGCAACTTCTACAATTTGTCCGAAACCGTCACCTTCCTTGCTGGCACCTTTCAAACGAATGGTTATCTCATTTGTCAATACAGGTTTTACATTCAGGTGGATATATCCCAAACTCTTTTCAGTTTCACCACTCCAAATCAGTTCATCACCTGCATATATTTCCAAAGGATAGCTACGCAAACGCCAACCGGTAAGTTTCATGCAAATTTCATCCACACGGGCCGCACGTTCCAAACTATAAGTTATCCATGCACTGTTCAGTCTGCCATCATTCTTCCATTCACTCAATTCATTATCATCGAAACTTTTTATCGCTTCATCCTGGTTGGCTCCGGCAACCGCCGATAAGATATTCACATCGACTTTCGTATCCTTGTAAGAAGGAGTCAACGGAGTTTCTCCACGGGTCAGCCTGCCCTCCAGTTCATCTCCCGGAATATAGTTACTCAAGCCATTCTTCACTTCAACCGGTGCGGAAGAAAAACTGATTTCGGCAGATTGCAATCCATCAGCCTTGGCTGTTATACGAACTGTTCCCGGAGTCGTAAGAGAGCGTATCAAAGCCCGGTTGATTCCACATTCTACAGGCAAATCTTTTGAAAGAATATAATTATCTTTGCCCTGTGCTATTCCACCACGCCATTCAGCCGGTCCCTCTACGTCAAAATGTATCAGATCATTAGCCAGCGGGCAACGTCTGCCATCTTTATCCATCACTTCCACTTGAAGCAATACCATATCAGCTCCATCCGCTTTCCAGCCTTTAGGACTTTGAATCACACTAAGTTTAATCTGTTCCGGCTTGCCGGCAGTCTGCAATTCAGCGCGACAACATTCTTTTCCATTCTTATCATACCCTACAGCTTCCAACTTGCCCGGAACAAATGCCACATCTTTGAAAGTATACAAGAAATGATAATCTCTTTGACCGTTTCCTAAAGATTTGCCATTCAGGAACAATTCCACTTTTTCTGCACTGGATACCACATAAACAGGTTTTACCACATCTTCTTTATAGTTCCAATGACCAACGATATGAATACGGGGATTCTCTATATCCACCCATCCGTCCCACATCACCTGATGTGCATAGAAAGGATCTTTAGGGATACGCATGGCATCTGTCACACCACTACGACGATAATTCTCCACACCACGATAATGTGTATTCGTATCCGAGAAGATGATTTTCACACCTCCTGAGCTGACACGGTCACCTGTACCCGGGCGTTCACGCCAATAATCAAACCAACGAATCACATTCTCAATAGTAAAGGAATCCTGATTGTGATTATAAGCACGGGCATCCACCTTTTTCTGGACCTTATTAGTCATTGCAGAACGGAATGAATTATTTCCTTCCCCATTTTTATGATATGGATAAGAATATTCATCCCAATATTTACGCAGACCTTCATCACGGCAGTATTCCATGGCCCACATCGGATGATGTTTGCTCTTATTGATATAAAGCATCTCGCCACCATATTCGGCTTCACGAATATCAAGCATTTCACGGGAACCGATGGCACGGCCTCCATGAGGGTCATACTTATCACGAATCGCTTTCATTTCTATCATGTGTTCACGACTGATTGATTCGTTTCCACATTCATAGAATAAAATACTCGGATTATTACGGTTGTAAATAATGGCATCACGCATCAATTCTGTACGTTGTTCCCATTGACGGCCTTCACGGTCCTTTTCTGCATCACCGGCCTGCATCGCCTGAATCAATCCGACACGGTCACACGATTCAATATCCTGCTTCCAAGGGGTGATATGCATCCAACGAACCAAGTTGGCATTATCTTCCACCATCAGACCATTACTATAATCACTCAACCATGCAGGAACACTCATACCGACTCCCGGCCATTCATTACTGGTACGCTGTGCAAAACCTTTCATCTGAATCACCCGGTCATTCAACCAAATCATTCCTTTGCCGAAACGAGTTTTACGGAAACCGGTACGGGTAGCCACTTCATCTACTTTTCTGCCATCCACCCATAAACTGGTTTTTACTGTGTACAAATATCCGTATCCCCAACTCCAGAAATGAAGTCCGTCTATTTCTGCTGAAGCTTCCAAAGTCGCAGTTTCACCCGGTTTTACTACCGTCTGAGTACCCTCAAAACTTTTTATGCTTTTCCCGTCACGATCAAGCACTTCAACCTTATAAGCGACTTTCTTATCCCGATTATATTCATTTTTTATTTCAGACTCTGCATGAACCACAGCCTTACGAGACTTCACACGGATATCTTCCGCATAGATATAGACACCGGTCGTTTTTAAATTACTATACAAGGGAAGTGTCTGATAAACCTTATCGGTTACATGAAGCCATACATTCTTAGGTATACCTCCATAATTGGCGTTGAAATTACGGTCACTCCATTGATATTTGGTGCCGGTAGCACGTTCCTTATAATTCCAATTGTTATCAATGCGGACCGCCATTACATTCTCTTGTCCATATTTAATATAAGGAGTCAAATCGAAACCTACAGCCATCGCACCATTTTCATGCAAGCCGATATATTCACCATTGATATAAAAATCAGCTCCTTGACGGACCCCTTCAAATTCAACAAAGACTTTTTTGTTCTTGCTATCGGCAGGCAGACGGAAATGTTTACGATACCACATCACAGTATCCGTCAGTTGTTCTATACTTAAACGAAAAGCTTCATCTTCATTAAAAGGACGGGGTAATGTTACTTTCTTCCAATCCGTATCCTGAAAACGTACCTCTTTGGCTTCCGGTATATCGCCGACATAAAGTAACCATTCAGAATTAAAATTGTATTTATCACGGACAGCTGATGCTGCCGCAATCTGACTTATTCCTATAAAAGTCAATAAAAATAAAAGAATTTTGTTTCTCATAGCTATCTCAAATTGTTTGTTGCAAAACTAGCATAAAGTTCCCTCTCTTACCATAGAATAAGATACATTTATATAGAAATTCGTTCAAAACGAAATTTCAGGGTATTCATGTTGCGCATATTTACATATCACATTAATAATCAACACATTACACAAACGCCCTGAAACATTTATTCTATAGGTTGCAACATCAGGACTATATAATTCATTGCTTCACCATAGCCGGAGTCAACGTTACAGGTCCCAATAGCCCTGAAGATTTTGGTTCCCAATCAGAAGCATCAAAGATACCATTTTTCACATTTTCCTTTTTTCTTGCAGACATATTTACATTATAGAAAATCTTCCAGTCCACTCCCTTCTTATCCATATAAGCAATTCGATTCGCCATAGAGTTGGCTACTCTGACAACTAACTCATCCTGTCCTTTGAATTTTTCAGCAGGGATATACAATTGATAAGGAGAGTCAATCACTGTACCGATATAATCTCCATTCAAATAGACAGATGCATTTTCCGCTACAAAGCCAAGATCCAATTTGATCACATCCGCTACAGGCACCTTATTTATAGTAGTCGTATAAACGGCTGTTCCAGAAAAAGCCTTATATTCATCCCCTGCGAAATCAGTCCATGACGCCAAGCTGTCCACTGTTATGGAAGCAGGAAGCTGAGGACCTCCTTGAACAAAAGAAACAGTCCAACTGTCGGAAACAGGATTTGGCTCACCTGCATTTTGATAATAAGCATAGGCATCTCCTGTAAAATTCTGACTGGAAGTTGATACAATGACAGTTTCACCCGGATTCAATTCCAGGTAAACATCTGTTTGCCCGTCATTGCGTTTCATAGCAGCCAAACCACTAGCACCAGTCATTGGATTAAAAATCGCCGCACTCCGAGCTTCTGTACAAAGTGGAATCCAATCCTCTATTTTACGGTCGCTACTATTTTCTATAAAGTAATATTTTCCCGTCGCACTATTTCTTCGGATACATTGCAGACCTGCCTGATACATTTTCTCAGCACCCACATTCGCCACATTCATCAGAGCATTAATATCATCTGACAAACAAATCTTCCCCTTACCTACACGAGCACATTTAACAGCACCTTCAGCATGAAAGTCCAGAGCATCCAGCATTTCTTTAAAATGAGCCTGTTTCTCTTCCGAAAGAATCATTCCGGCCATATCTTGAGGAATTCCCTTATAAAACACAACGGTAGCACCTTCATCAGCCAAAGCCATCAGTTTTTCCATTGTTTCATAAGGAATATATTGCGCCGCCGAAACAAGGACGGTTTTATATGCAGCACCGGGCGTTACAATCATTTCTTTCTCAATATTAGTTTTAAGAAGTTGCTTGTCAGAAATCATATCCCACGCATAACCATTCTCTGTTAAAGTTACCGCACTTTCTCTGACCGAAGATTCCAACATATTACGATCCAATCCGCTAAAGTGTTGAAGGCTTCTGTTCCCTTGTTCAGACATCACATCAGCTATGTTATAGTATAAAAGAACATCATTGTCAGGAGTGCCATCCTGTAAAAATGACTGCACACGAGTAACATACTGATTCAAATATTTATTCGGATGAAAATGGACTGCCGCATAAAATAACCATCCCGGCCAAGGAGCCTCCTGCGGACTGAAACAAGTGCCATGATAAAAAATATGATTCACCCCACCCAGAAAGAAAAGGTCAAGCGCTTTCTTTACATCTCCCAGATTCGATTGAAAATGTTCATCCAGCCAAGTCGCACTTTCTGAAGATGAGAGTTTCTTTCCTTCCGTATGAGCTACAGACGGAGCTGCTTTTATACTGACTAAATCACG
>ENA-ORMX01002148-ORMX01002148.1-human-gut-metagenome-genome-assembly--contig:-NODE-2148-length-11796-cov-4.226131_pt1 | contig 11796 bp, 13 predicted proteins | sample MGYA00242108_ERZ509007 | MGnify/ENA primary metagenome ERZ509007 (study PRJEB26280, sample SAMEA2338745) | human gut metagenome | biome: human gut; feature: human-associated habitat; material: faeces...
GGCGAACCGCAAATCCATTATTTTTTTCCGTGTCCTATTGACGGGGTGCACACCACACGGGATCCTTCCTCTTTTTTCGTGCCTTCCGTCTTCAGACCTCCATTCTCAGTCCTCGTGGAACTCTGCCTTCCAGAGGCCGTGGAGGTTGCAGTAAGCAAACGCCGCGACCGGCTTTTCGCTGCCGGCCAGCATGAATACTGCCTCCGGCGTCTCACCCGGTTTGAGGTGCTTGATCTGTGCGCCGTTCTCCGTCTCGAGGTGGATCCACTCGATGAAGTGCTCCGGCAGCATCGGATGTGCGACCGTGCCGACCTGTACTGTGACCTCACCGCCCTCGCGGTCCAGCGTGATGACCGGCACGTGCTTCTCAGCAGCCGCATCGACCGTATTGGGGATGAGTTCCTTCATCGGCTGGCCGCAGCAGCTCAGCGGGCCGCCAGCGTCCTTGATGAGCCCGACGATGTTCCCACATTTCTCACATACGAAAAAACGCTTTGCCATAAAAATACCTCCCCTGATGAATCGATCTTTTACAAACTTACACCTTTATTGTAGCGAATCCAAACGCATGTTGCAAGGCGGATCACTTGCGGCGTGCGTTGAATTTCTCGATCATCTTGAATGGCTTGTACGATTCCTTTGCTTTGCGCAGTCCCTCGTGGCCCATATCCTCCTCGCGGTTGATGTAGGTCATCGCGCCCCAGGCGTGCTCGACGAAGCCCTGGTTGATGGCCGGGTACGCGCCGCGGATATTCGGGTCCGCCTTCTCGACGTGGATGACGGCCGTATCGGCATTGAGCGCCTCGCCGAACGTGAAGGCGATGATGCGGTCATCGAGGCGGATGGCGCCGCCCTTGAGCTTGAAGTAGTCGAAGTCGTTGAAGATTTCAAGGATAGCCTTGCGCTCCCAGCCGATGAAGGGGTCGTCCGGCTCATCCTGGATGCGCAGCTTGTACCAGTTGTTGAGCTCGATCTTGCAGGCCGTGATGATGTCCTCCGTGATGGGCAGGTACTCGGCCTGCGGGTACATCTTGCGGAAGGCGTTGAGATGGTTCTTCTTGGAGTGGAGCTTGCGGCCCGAGAGACTGATGAGTTTCTCTGCCTCGTAGACGTAATCCCAGTTGTCGCGGTCATCCTCGATCTCAAAAGAGGCACCGTCGTACTGCTCGAGGAACTCTGCATAGGCCTTCTCGATGCCCGTGAAGAGTACGGGGCGGCCCTGTTCTTCAAAATAAGAGAGAATCTTCGCCGTCGCCTCAGGCCACTTCTCCTCTGCACAGAACGGCTGGATGGCCATGAGCTCGCCTTCCCACTCGCACGTCATGTAGAGCACATCGCCATCCTCTGCCCATCTGACATGGTACGGCTCGCGCCACATGAAGAAGTTCGTAAAATTGAAGTGGGAATTCTCGTAATAGCCGCTGGAAAAATGACGGTCCAGCACCGGCTTTTCTTCTTTCGTCAAATCCTGGAAATCGATGATTCTCATCCTCCCGATGCGCGCCGATGGGTCCCAAACGAAACGGATGCCGAGCGCGCGCGGCATCTGTTTCGTATACTCTTACAGCTATACATTATATCAACTTTGTCAAATCGAGTTTGTGACTGACTCACGGCCTGACGATCTTTTCCATATGGCGAGATGATTCCGCCCTGCGCACAACTTCGTCAAGGCCTGCCCCGCCCGCCGCAGCGAGAGCCGCGAGCACGGCGCCCTCGGCGATTGGGCAGTCCACGAGGCGCACGGCCTCGTCACGGCACTCCTCGACCGCGAGCTCAGCCGTCATGACGGCCGAGCCCATGTCCATGAGCACGACGGCACCATCCGTGCCGCAGACATCCTCAATGGCGACCTTGACGCGCTCGTAGCTCGTGCCGAGCAGTCCTTCATCGAGGCCGCCCGCCGCCTCGATGTGCACGTTGTTTGCCATCATCTCCGCCAGCTCCTTGACGCCCTCCGCCAATTTCTGGCTGTGTGAAACGATTACGATACCAACCAAAGTGATGCCCCCCTGATAGTAAGAATGCGGCCAGTAGGCACTGACCGCATTTGTCAATTATTCTTTATTGTATCACGCCGACGGCGCAGCGTCTACTCATTTGTAGTAGCGGACACCAGCCTCGAAGAGCTGCTGATCCTTGCTGCCCGGGACGTTCTTGGCGACATCTTCGCCGATGCGCTCCGAATGGCCCATCTTGCCGAGCACGCGGCCGTCCGGGCTCGTGATGCCTTCGATGGCATCGACAGAACCGTTCGGGTTGAACGGGATGTCGAGCGACGGATTGCCGGCTGCATCGACGTACTGCGTCGCGATCTGGCCGTTTTCCTGGAGTCTCTTGACCGTCTCGGCGTCAGCCACGAAGCGGCCCTCGCCGTGCGAGATGGCGATCGTGTGGACGTCGCCGACCTTGACGTTGTTGAACCACGGCGAGAGGTTCGAGATGACGCGCGTGTCGACCATGCAGGAAGCATGGCGGCCGATCGTGTTGTGCGTCAGCGTCGGGGAGTTCTCGGAGAGGTCGCGGATCTCGCCGTACGGCACGAGACCGAGCTTGATGAGCGCCTGGAAGCCGTTGCAGATGCCGAGCATCAGGCCGTCGCGCTTCTGAAGGAGTGCCATGACCTCTTCCTTGATGCGCGGGTTGCGGAACATCGCCGCGATGAACTTACCGGAACCATCCGGCTCATCACCGCCGGAGAAGCCGCCCGGCAGCATGATGATCTGCGAGCGCTTGATGCCATTGACGAGCGCCTCGACCGTCTCCTCGACAGCCGTCGGCGTCAGGTTGCGCACGACGATCGTCTCGGCCGTAGCGCCGGCGCGCTCCCAGGCACGGGCCGAATCGTACTCGCAGTTCGTGCCGGGGAATACCGGGATGATGACATGCGGGCGAGCGATCTTTGTCGCAGCGGTGATGCCGTTGCCCTTCGTGTACGGGGCATACGATACCTCGCCCTTGACCTTCTTCGTCTGCGTCGGGAAGATCTTCTCGAGCGGCGTCGTGTAGGCCTTCTCTGCCTCTTTAATGCTGACGGCGATGCCGTTCACGCGGATTTCCTGCTCTGCCGTCGTCTGGCCGAGCTCATAGGCGCCTGTCTCGGCAAGCGCTGCCGAGACATCGACATCGTCCGCAAGCTCGAGGACGATTGTGCCGTAGTCGGCGCAGTAGAGCTGCTCTTTCGTCATCTCCTTCGCGAACGCAAAGCCGATGCGGTTGCCGAGTGCCATCTTTGTGACGGCTGCGGCAATGCCGCCGACGCCGATGCTCTGCGCAGCGCGCACCTTGCCCGCTGCCGTGAGCTGGCGGATCTTCTCGAAGTTTGCGCGCAGTTTCGGGAAGACCGGCAGGTCCTGCTCGTCCTTCTCGGCCGGCACGACGTAGACGCGGCTGCCCGCCTGCTTGAACTCCGGCGAGACAGCACTGTCGGCCTTCATGACGTCGACAGCGAAGGCTGCGAGCGTCGGCGGCACGTGTATGTGCTCGAACGTGCCGGACATGGAGTCCTTGCCGCCGATGGCCGCGATGCCGAGCTCATGCTGTGCCCAGAGAGCGCCGATGAGGGCGGCAAACGGGTTGCCCCACTTTTCAGGGTCCTTGCCGAGGCTCTCGAAGTACTCCTGGAACGTCAGGCGAATCTTCGCGGCGTCACCGCCGAGCGCGACCATCTTGGCCGCTGCTTCGACAACCGAGTAGAGGGCGCCGTGGAACGGGCTCCACTCCGTGAAGGCCGGGTTGAGGCCGAACGTCATGGCCGTCGCCGTCGTCGTCTCTGCGCCGAGCACCGGCAATTTGGCGACCATGCCCTCAGCCGGCGTCAGCTGTGTCTTGCCGCCGAACGGCATGAGGACCGTGTTGCCGCCGATCGTCGAGTCGAAACGCTCAGCGAGGCCCTTCTGGCTGCAGACGTTGAGGTCCTGGAGGTTTGTAAGCCACGCGGCCTTCGCATCAGAGCCGCAGGCCTTGACGGCTGCCGGGACTTCGGCGAGGTAGCGCTTTGCCGTGTCCGGCTGTGCGATGACGGCCGTGACATGCTGGCGCACGCCGTTCGTGTCGAGGAAAGCGCGGTTCATCTGGACGATCTCGTTGCCGCGCCACTTCATGATGAGGCGAGGCTGCTCCGTGACGACGGCAACAGGCGTTGCCTCGAGGTTCTCATCATCCGAGAACTTCTGGAAGGCCTCGACATCCTTCGGGTCGAGCACGACGGCCATGCGCTCCTGCGATTCGGAGATAGCAAGCTCCGTGCCGTCGAGGCCCTTGTACTTCTTCTTGACGGCATCGAGGTCGATGACGAGGCCGTCCGCGAGCTCGCCGATGGCGACAGCGACGCCGCCTGCACCGAAGTCGTTGCAGCGCTTGATCATGCGGGAGACTTCCGGGTTGCGGAACAGGCGCTGGATCTTGCGCTCCGTCGGCGGATTGCCCTTCTGGACCTCTGCGCCGCACGTCGTCAGCGATTCTTCCGTGTGCTCCTTCGACGAACCCGTCGCACCGCCGCAGCCGTCGCGTCCCGTGCGGCCGCCGACGAGGACGATGATATCGCCTGCTGCCGGGCGCTCGCGCACGACATTCTCCTTCGGCGCCGCTGCGATGACGGCGCCAATCTCCATGCGCTTCGCCATGTAGCCCTCATGGTAGACCTCGCGGACCTGGCCCGTGGCGAGGCCGATCTGGTTGCCGTAGGAGCTGTAGCCGGCAGCAGCGCCGAGCGTGATCTTCTTCTGCGGCAGCTTGCCCGGCAGCGTCTCGCTGAACGGGCGGCGCGGGTCGGCAGCACCCGTCACGCGCATGGCCTGATAGACGTACGAACGGCCCGAAAGCGGATCGCGGATAGCGCCGCCGAGGCACGTCGCCGCGCCGCCGAACGGCTCGATCTCCGTCGGATGGTTGTGCGTCTCGTTCTTGAACATGACGAGCCAGTCTTCCTGCTTGCCGCCGATGTCGGCCTTGACGACGATGCTGCAGGCGTTGATTTCCTCGGACTTGTCGAGGTCATCGAGCAGGCCTTCCTTGCGCAGCGCCTTGGCGCCAATGACGGCGATGTCCATCAGCGTGACCGCGCGGTCTGTATCCTCGCCGTAGAGCGTGTCTCTGTCTTCCTTGTACTTGCGGTAAGCTGCCGTCAGTGCCGGAGAGAAGTAGCCGTCCTCGATCGTGATATCGTCGATGGCCGTCGTGAACGTCGTGTGGCGGCAGTGATCCGACCAGTACGTGTCGATGACGCGCAGCTCCGTGATCGTCGGTGCGCGGTGTTCCGTGTCGCGGAAGTACTCCTGGCAGAACTTGAGGTCCTCAAAGCTCATGGCAAAGCCGCGCGCATCCATGAACGCATGGAGCTCGTCTTCGCTCATCGCGTTGAACGAAGTCAGCACCTCGACATCGGCCGGCTCTTCCGTGACCATGTCGAGCGACTCCGGCTTTTCGAGCGACGCCTCGCGGCTCTCGACGGCATTGATGCAGTAATCCTTGATCTCCTGCAGCGCCTTGTCATCGACCGTTCCCGTCAGCACGATGACGCGTGCCGTGGCGATCTGCGGACGCTCCTTCTGCGTGACGAGCTGGACGCACTGCGCCGCAGAGTCTGCCGTCTGGTCGTACTGGCCCGGCAGGTACTCGACGGCAAACATGCGGGAATCCTTGAATGCTGGCAGCGTCTCTTCATAGACTTTGTCAACAGGTGCTTCCGCAAAGACGACAAACTTGACCTTCTCGTACTCCTCATCGCTGAGGCCCTCGATGTCGTAGCGGTTGATGATGCGGACCGCCTCGAGGCCATCGAGATGGAACGTCTCCTTCAGATCGTCGCAGAGCTGCTGAGCCGGGATGTCGAATCCCTGTCTTTTTTCTACGAAAATTCTTCTTACCGTCATGAGTGCTTTTTCCTCCAAACGCAAAACAGATCGGGAACACTTCGTCCAAGGATCGCCACCTCGCGGATGGGACCCCTTCTACGGTTTATTGTACCGAAAGTGAACGGCCATTGCAAGAAGGCTTCCTAATCTTTTCGCAAAGAGACGCTTGACCGCATGCCATTCTCCATTTGTCTCTATCGAGTGGAAGGGATTGTCTCATGATTCATTCTTGCTTTCCCTCATGGTACAGATATGATATAATTATTCTGATTTCTACGAATTGATTTCACACGATGTTTCACTCAGGTTCCAGATAGTAAGGGGGATTTTACATGAAAGAATTGCTGGAGCTCCTCGAGCACGACGCGCGCCGTCCTGTCAACGAGCTGGCCTCGATGCTGCACCGCAGCGAGTACGAAGTCGAGCAGGATATCAAGAAGCTGGAGAAGGACAAGATCATCCTGTCCTACAACACGCTGATCAACTGGGAGAAGTTCGGCACGGACACTGTGACGGCCGTCATCGAGATCAACCTGACGCCGCAGCGCGAGGTCGGCTTCGACGCCATTGCAGAACGCATCTACCGCTTCGATGAGGTCCGCACCGTCTACCTCATGAGCGGCAGCTTCGACCTGCTCGTCATCATCGAGGGCAAATCCCTCAAGGATGTCGCCAACTTCGTCGCGACGCGCCTCGCCACCATTGAGGGCGTCACGCAGACGCGCAGCCACTTCATGCTCAAGCCCTACAAAAAGGACGGCGTCATCATCAACGACGAAGAGCGCGACCGCAGACTGGTGGTGACACCATGATTGAGAAGAGAAACGACTGGCAGGAGCGCCTCTCGCCGCGCGTCAATGCCATCGCCCCGTCGGGCATCCGCAAGTTCTTCGACATCGCCGCGCAGATGGAAGACGTCATCTCACTCGGCGTCGGCGAGCCAGACTTCGTCACGCCCTGGTCCATCCGCGAGAGCTGCGTCTACGGCCTCGAGCAGGGATACACCTCGTATACGGCAAACCGCGGCCTGCCCGAGCTGCGCGAGGAGATTGCCCGCCACTACGCCGACGAGTACGGCTGCTCGTATGATGCCGACACCGACATCCTCGTGACAGTCGGTGTCAGCGAGGCGCTCGACCTCGTCATGCGCGCCATCCTCGCGCCTGGCGACGAGGTCCTGATCCCTGAGCCGTGCTACGTCTCCTACCAGGCCTGCACGATTCTCGCGGGCGGCAAGCCCGTCGCCGTGCCGGCCAAGATTGAGAACGAGTTCCGCATCACGCCGGACGAGCTCGAAGAGCACGTGACCCCCAGGACGAAGGCGCTGCTCATCGGCTATCCGAACAACCCGACAGGCGCCATCATGACGCGCAAGGATCTCCTGGCCATCGCGGCCTTTGCCGAGAAGCACGACCTCATCGTCATCTCCGACGAGATCTACGGCGACCTGACGTACGGCGGCGAGAAGCACGTCTGCTTCTCCTCCCTGCCGGGCATGCAGGAACGCACAATCCTCCTAAACGGCTTCTCGAAGGCGTATGCCATGACGGGCTGGCGCATCGGCTATGCGCTCGGCAACAAGGCCTTCATCAGCGCCATGACGAAGATCCACCAGTACACGATGCTCTGCGCGCCGATCACAGCCCAGATTGCGGCCATCGAGGCGCTGCGCCACGGCGAGAAGTACATGAAGAAGATGGTCGCTGAGTACGACCGCCGCCGCCACCTGATCTACGACGGCTTCACGAAGATGGGCCTGCCGTGCTTCGAGCCGAAGGGCGCCTTCTACATCTTCCCCGACATCACGAGCACGGGCTACACCTCCGACGAGTTCGCCGAAGAACTCCTCAAGGCCGAGCACGTCGCCCTGATCCCGGGCTCCGCCTTCGGTGCCTGCGGCGAGGGCCATGTACGCTGCTCGTACGCGACATCCATCGACAAGATCTCCGAGGCGCTTGCGCGCATCGAGAACTTCCTCAAGAACCACAAGCGCTGACCGCGCAGCAAGACCGCCCCTCAGTATCGCGCGTACTGACAGGGCGGTTTTTTCTTACTTGGATTTTCTTCATCGCACTGCCCCAAAATCGCTATTTTGTCCTTGCCATCGGGAAACTCCGTGCTATAATGAAAACGTTTTCAAAAGACAGACACGATGTTTTATGCAAGTGTCGGCCGACGGGCCGACAGACCAACAGAAAGGAGACTAGCATGGACTGGGCAAAAGGCTACCTGCTCATCACACTCGCTGCATTCCTCTGCGAGTACATCCGCCTGCGCGTGGATTACCACATCCTCGAGATCGCCATCATGGTCGCAGCCGCACCGCTCGCAATTTTCGTCATCTGCGTCCTCTTCTACTTCGTGCTCGCCGCGCTGACCGATCACGTCTGCGACTTCATCGAGAACGGCCGCAGCAGAGGCCGCAGCATGCGCACAGACCCCTGACGATGCGCATCTCAAATTGACAAGCTGGTGCGTTTCATGATATACTATTTTTTGTTCCCAGTGAACGCATCGCGCTCGTAGTCCAGTGGATAGGACGTTGGCCTCCGGAGCCGAAAGCGGCAGTTCGACTCTGCCCGAGCGCACCAGCAAGACGCGAATCAGCATCGTGCGTGAGTATCCGCGAGAGCTGATTGTTGCATAATAGAGAGAAAGCCCCTTGGTCTTCATTGATCAAGGGGCTTTCTTCATCTTGTGATAGCAACTCCGCACAGAATCGCGGCTACTGCCTGCCATGCTTTAATCCTATTCTTCAACCCCCGCTCTGTCTTCTCGTGGGCTTTCTCGTTTTTCAGGAACTCCGCCCTGGTATCGTCCAAGTATTTCTGCGCTTCGGCGAGTGAGTTCCCGGCCGCTTGTGACCGCTGCTGCAGCGTCTGCAACTGCTGCTGCAGCGTCTGTGTTTCTTGCTTCTGCTTCTCCAAGTCGCTCAAGAGCAGCGCGGTTTCGCTCTGTGATGCTGTCAATGCCTGTTTCAATTTCTGCGTTTCGGCTTTGGATTGAGTCAGCTCTTCTCTGGTCTGCTTCAATGCCTGTGCCGATGTCTGTAGCGCATCCTGTGCTTTCTTCAAGGCCTCGGCTGACTGCATCAATGCTATCTGTTGCTTTCTGTTGTTCTCTTGCAGTTCGATCAAATCCGTCCTCGACATGGTAACTGTCTGTTGGGCCTGTGCTGGGGACGCTGAAGAGATACCAGGCCACGCCAGCGCAAAGCAGGCCAACAAGGCAAGCAAGAATGATTTTTTGTTTTGCATCCATGGTTCCGCCTTTCTTATACCTTCATCGGCTTTGGCTGGGGAATCGGATTTTCCTTATAGATATGCTCCTCGATTCCTTTAATCCTGTCATCGACAAACCCAGCTTCTTCCGCTTTCCCTTTGAACTTCTCAAATGCTTCTGCCATCAAGATGAATTGTAGGCTCGTCACGTCATCGCCTCCAGTGCGTCCGCTTTTTCATGCACGAATCGATTTCTCAGCCCCGCCACGACGTCCGGACTCCCGTTCGCCCAGTCTTTTGGGCTATGCAGCCGCCTGCCGTTCCATGCCGCATGGTCCGCCTCACCAATGAGGAAATCGTAGATGGCGGCTGTCAAGTCATAGTCAAAGCGCTTGTCGTTCACGTATGTCAAGTTCGGCCAGCCGCTATAATCTTTTCGTTCTGAGTTGAACATCGTGTGTACAGCTTCCGTGTAGAGTTCTGTCATGTTGCCAGCGCCGTACTGGACTGCCCTAGACATGAGGACAGCCTGCATTGCGTCGCTCTTTGTCTCTACGTCGTACCCGCCCTCGCCCAGAAGTGCCGCTGCGGCTGGTTTGTAGTAGACGGACACGGCATAGTCGTCTTGCAACTTCGCGAAGCCCTCCGGGTCATTTGTGCCGATTGCTCGCCACAGCTTTTTGAATTTTTCCGAGTTGATTTCAAACTCGCACAGCAGGCGGCCGTAATTCGCAAGATCATCGTCTGGATAATCACAAGCCCACTCACGGAATGCATTGACAGCGCCGGTATTGCTTGCGAGCTGATAGATGCCATACGATACGCCGCCGAGATCTCCAGCGCCAGAAGATACGCACGCTGGATCGCCGCCAGCTTCATATTTGCGTACAAGATATGTCTTGTCCACTTTCATTCCTCCCATCGCGCTGCATAGCCACGCGTATCGACATGGACAAACTGCGCGTCATAGTATCTGCCAATCCCGTCCGCTCCGCATTCCTCCGCAATCTCCGCCAGCTCGTCCACGCTCACGCCATCCGGGCAAAGCACATCCGCAGCGCGGCCGTACACATGCTGGCTGTTCGGTACTCCGCCGACCTCAGCGTTGTGCTGTGGGCACCGGTAACAGCATGACAGAATTAGCGGGCCGCCGACGCGCTCGCGCATCGCGTCCAGCACGTTTTGTAGTCGCTCGTCGATGCCGTCCTCCGGCAATCCTCCACAGCATTTGCACTCCATCTCTTCAACCGAAAAATATCTAGCCATTTTTTACTTCCTTCCTCAACTGTTCCGCCAAAGCGCGGCGATCAATCGGCTGCCCCGGCGTGCTGTTGTACTGGCTGTCCGTCGCGTATTTCGTCCATGCGGCTTTTCCGAGCCCGACGATCCCCGCCAGGCCAGTCGCAACAACCGTAATTCCTTGCCAGCAGCTGCCAAGGTCGAAACGTGTGCCGCGCAGCGCATTACTCCAATACCCGTATAGCCAGGACGCCATGACGGTGCAAAGGAAAAGCATCATGATGACGCTCAAGAAAATGATGACTGCCAGCCAATTTTCCTGCGCCCACGTCGTAAATTTCATGAAATCTTCTTTCATGGCGTCACCCTCCCTTCATCGCGTATTCCATGATCGCAGCGACCAGATTGATGAGGATGCTTGCGGCCGTGGCGAGCAGCGCAGCCGTGGCCTTCAGACTGTCTAGGCGGTGCGTGTTTGACTTTGCACGCTGCTCCACCGCCGTCAATCGGTCCCGCATTTCCGGCAATCCTTTCAGCTCGTCTTCAATTCTTTTTGTGCGCTCGTCGATCCGCGCAATTTTGGTCGAGAGAGTGATCCAGAATTCCCTATCATCCACCTGTCACCACCTCCAAAGATATTCATTTTTTCTCAGCCCCGGCGACATCTGCAACTGTAGGATCAGTCGAAGCCTCTGCTGTATCATCTCTCGGCGTATACCGGACACACTTATCGTTTTGACACGTTCCGTCCTCACGCAGTGGCTTGCGGCACCTGATACAACGGTAAATCATCTTGATGGCCATTTCTATAATCTCCCTTCATCACTTTTCTTTGGTTGCGGCATATTCGGCGTCATACTGGGCGTCGATTTGAGTCATAAGCTTTTTGATGCTTTCCTGGGTTTCCGTATCGGCATGGATGGCGGCGTCTACGTACTGATTGTACAGCTCTGCTTTGCTCGCGGCATACTTTGCATCAAGCTCTGCTTGTTTCGCTGCTGCCTCTTCGCTGGTATCATTTTTTACGATCTCCGACGTAACCGCATCCGCATACCCCTCTTTCTTCATGAGTTCGTTCAGCTCGTCCACGCTATCCCCGGCGTCAATAAGGATCTGTTTCACTTCGTCCTGTGTCAGGTCGAAAAGGTTGATTTTCGCGCTTGGATCATCTACATATTCCTGCTCTACATATGACGCCCCGGCTGGCGACTGGCTCTTGATGACGCGGTGCGTGCTGTCTTGCATAAGCCCGTCCAGGCTATCCGACGTCTTCAACGTGTGCCAGGTCTTGCAAAAGAGCAGCGCGCGCCAGTCCTTTTTCCACAGCGAGAAATCAAAATTCTGGCGGACAAAATCATAGTCTTCTCTTGTCTTGAGTTCTGTCGGATAACTCGATGCTGGTAAATTCCCCATGAATATCACTCCTTACAGTAGTTTACAACTTTAAGCAACCTCTTCATCAGACCGAATTACGTCCTGCA
>ENA-ORMX01002151-ORMX01002151.1-human-gut-metagenome-genome-assembly--contig:-NODE-2151-length-11763-cov-2.960198_pt1 | contig 11763 bp, 9 predicted proteins | sample MGYA00242108_ERZ509007 | MGnify/ENA primary metagenome ERZ509007 (study PRJEB26280, sample SAMEA2338745) | human gut metagenome | biome: human gut; feature: human-associated habitat; material: faeces...
TCTGGTGATGACAACCTGATTACAGATACAGTCCGGAGAAAGACAGTCTGCGCAGGCACCGGTTATGGCACAAGGTGTTTTTTTGTCAAGACGGATACAGTTTTGTGCTGTGGCAACATTATGTACACGGCTCAGGGCCTCGTCTACATTTGCGGCAATTTTATTCATTCCAGCTAAAATAACAACAGTTTCCGGACCATAGATCAGTGCGGCAACACGGTTTCCGGTTCCATCGATGTTGACAAGCTCGCCACCGGTTGTGATTGCATTGGTACTCATAAAATATACGTCGCTGGAAAGAGCGTCGTGATACATTTTTTTTGTTTCATCCGGTGTTTTTGCGGTTGAGCGGTCGATCAGATGGATGGAAGGATCATGGCGGAGCGCTGTCAGCATGCCGGTCTCCTCTAAGGTCATGGAGCCGCCGAAAGATACGGTCTGCCCGTCTTTTAAGAATGAAAATGCAAGTTTTTCTGCGTCTTCTACGGTCGGGCAGTAGTAGCCTTCCATCTGGCGTTTTTCAAGGTTTTTGATCACTGTTGCAGCAAGTGTTTCATGGTATTTGCTTTTGATTGTATCCATACATGTACTCCTTTTTATCGTATTTGACATTGGATCGCACTTTGGCAGTCTCAATGTCACTGTGTGCTTCTTTTAGTATAGCACATATTCTTGACTTTTGGGACAGGATAGATAAAATAAAAGAGTTGGAAATGGAGGAATACTATGAGTAAAAACCTGAAAAAGATGATTTCATATTATAAGCCGTATCTGGGAGTGTTCTGGGCAGATATGTTTTTTGCAACGGTATCTGCGGCGGTCGCGCTTGTGATCCCGCTTGTGATCCGTTATGTGACATCTACATTAATCTATATGGAACCGCAGGCGATTTTAGGACAGATCCGTTGGATTGCGCTTATGTTATTCGCACTGGTGGCGGTAGACTGTTACAGCCGTTTTTTTATTGCAAATCAGGGGCATGTGATGGGCGCTAAGATCGAGTATGACATGCGTGCGGAGATTTTTGCACATTTTCAGAAACTGTCATTTTCCTTTTATGATGATCAGAAGGTTGGGCAGCTGATGTCCCGTATTACGACGGATTTATTTGATATCACAGAACTGATGCACCATGGACCGGAAAACATTATCCTTTCCCTGATCAAAATTATTGGTGCGTTCGTGATCTTAATGAGTATTAAACCGGCACTTGCACTTGCCGCATTTGCAGTGCTGCCGTTCATGTTTCTGTTTGCCTATTACATGAACGGAAAAATGCGCCGTGCGTTTCGCAGCAACCGCGAGCGGATCGCCGATATCAATGCACAGATCGAGGATAATTTGTCCGGGATCCGTGTGGTAAAGTCATTTGCGAATGAGGAGATAGAAAAAGAAAAATTCCGTCAGGGAAACGAAGGCTTTCTGCGCGCAAAAAAGAACAGTTATTATTATATGGGAAGTTTCTCGGCAGGACTTGGTACTTTTACGACCCTGATCCAGGTAAATGTCATACTTGCGGGTGTCATTCTGATCGCAAAGGGAAGTGTGGATATCAGTGATCTGGTCACATTTTTGCTTTATATCAGCGTGTTTACAGAGCCGGTGCGGACACTGATTGATTTTACGGAACAGTTTCAGAACGGATATACCGGGTTTGAACGTTTTCAGGAGATCATGGCGATCGAACCGGATATTGCAGATAAAGAGGATGCAAAAGAGCTGGTCAATGTCAAAGGCGATATCAGCTTTGAGGATGTATCTTTCCAGTATGAGGAAAATACGGAATGTGTGTTAAATCATATTAACCTGAACGTTCCGGCGGGGGCTTATATGGCACTTGTGGGGTCGTCAGGAGCCGGAAAGAGTACACTGTGTTCACTGATTCCGAGGTTTTATGATGTGACGGCAGGAGCAGTTAAGATTGATGGCTGCGATGTCCGGGATATCAGGTTAAAGAGCCTGCGCGACCATATCGGTATCGTACAGCAGGATGTGTATCTGTTTGTCGGAACCGTTTTTGATAATATCCGTTATGGAAAACCGGATGCAACACGTGAGGAAGTGATTGAAGCGGCGAAAAATGCCAATGCACACGATTTTATCATGTCGCTGCCAAATGGGTATGAAACAGATATCGGACAGCGGGGAATCAAGCTTTCCGGCGGGCAGAAACAGCGTTTGTCCATTGCAAGGGTATTTTTAAAGAATCCACCGATCCTGATCTTTGATGAGGCGACGAGTGCACTTGACAATGAAAGTGAGAAAGTCGTGCAGGATTCTCTGGAAAAACTGGCAAAGAATCGTACAACATTTGTGATCGCACACCGGCTTTCCACAATCAAAAATGCACAGCGAATCCTGGTTTTGACGGAGGAGGGCATTGCGGAGGAAGGAACGCATGAGGAACTGTTAGAAAAAGGCGGTGTGTATGAAAAACTGTATCAGATGCAGTTTCATAAATAAGAGTGCTGTGTAGAAGAGAAGTGTATAGCGTAAAATATAAAAGTTTCATGAAATCCATGCAAAAATTTGCAAAAGAGGAAAAACTAGAGTAAAATAGTAGTGTTTGTGAAGGGAGAGATAAGACAATGACAAAAATTGATATTATATCTGGTTTCCTTGGAGCTGGAAAAACAACATTTATTAAAAAAATGATCGAGGAAGTTTTTAAGGGCGAGAAGATCGTTCTGATTGAGAACGAATTTGGTGAAGTCGGCATTGACGGAGGATTTTTAAAGGATGCAGGAATTGAGATCACAGAGATGAATTCCGGATGCATCTGCTGTTCCTTAGTAGGCGATTTTGGTAAAAACTTACATGAAGTCATCGAGAAGTTCCATCCGGACCGTATTTTGATCGAGCCGTCCGGTGTTGGTAAATTATCCGATGTTATGAAATCTGTCATCGACGTGGAAAAAGACGAGGATGTCAAATTAAACGGACTGATCACGGTTGTAAATGCATTAAAGGCAAGCAAACAGATGAAAGCATTTGGTGAATTTTTCAACAACCAGATCGAATATGCGACAACGGTTGTATTAAGCAGAAGCCAGAAGGCAACACCGGAGCAGTTAGAGCTGTGTGTAAAACAGATCCAGGCATTAAATCCGAAAGCTGCTGTTATCACAACTCCATGGGATGAGATCAAAGGCGAACAGATCTTAAAAGTAGTGGAGGGACAGGACTCTCTGGAAGTAAAACTTCTCGCAGAGCAGCATGCAAAAGAGGAAGCTTTAGAACATGAGCATGAGCATCATCACGATCACGACCATGATCATGAGGATCATGACGAGAACTGCACCTGCGGCTGCCATGATCATCATCACCATCATCATGCAGATGAGGTATTTACAAGCTGGGGCAAGGAGACACCTCATAAGTTTACAAAAGAGCAGATTGAGGAAGTGTTAAAGACACTCTGCGAGACAGACGACTACGGCGAGATCCTTCGTGCAAAAGGTATGGTAGCCGATGTGAATGGTTCCTGGATCTACTTTGACATGGTTCCGGGTGAGTACGAGATCCGTGAAGGAGAGCCAGATTATACCGGAAGACTCTGTGTGATTGGTACACATATTGACGAACACAGATTAGAGGAACTGTTTGGAATCGCGTAAAAGCGGGAAAAAGTTACTCAGGAATGGAGATTTATATGAACGAAATACCAGTATATTTATTTACCGGTTTTATGGACAGCGGCAAGACGACTCTGGTGAAGGAGACGTTATTTGATGATGGTTTCACTGAGGGTGGAAGAAGTGTTGTGATCTGCTGTGAGGACGGAGATGTCGAATATGACGAGGAGGAGTTAAAAAAAATCAACGCCAGACTTGTCATGGTAGAAAATGAAGAGGATTTTACCGAAGAGTTTTTAAACAAAGTGCAGGCGGAATATCTGCCGGAGCAGGTGTTTATCGAATACAATGGTACCTGGGGAATGGGAACACTGATGGATATGGAACTCCCGAAACACTGGGTGATCGTACAGCAGTTAGCGACTGTGGATGCGACAACGTTTGACATGTATCTTGCAAATATGCGTACCATGGTAATGGAGCAGTTATTTCAGGCAGATGTCGTGATCTTTAACCGCTGTGATGACAGCACGGACAAAGGCAAATGCCGCCGTAATGTCAAGGCACAGAACCGCAAGGCACAGCTCGTCTTCGAGCGTGAGGACGGCAGCTTGGATGAACGTCCGGAGGAACTTCCGTTTGATCTTTCTGCGGATGTGATCGAGATCACCGATGCAGACTATGCAATCTGGTACATGGACTGTATGGATAATCCGAAAAAATATGAGGGCAAAAAAGTATCTTTCCTGGCATTGGTATACAATCCGGAAAAACTTAAAAAAGGAGTGTTTGTGCCGGGACGTTTTGCGATGACATGCTGCATCGAGGATGTGACATTTATCGGATTTAAGTGTAAATATGCGGATGAGGACAAGATCCCGCACAAATCCTGGATCAATATCACTGCGGAAGTGCATGTGGAATTTGCGAGAGAGTATAAGGGAAAAGGACCGGTACTTTATCCGGTATCCATCGAACCGGCAGAAAAACCGGAAGATGAGCTGGTATATTTCTCGTAAACCGGATATGTTCTGCATGTGTAAGCTGGGAAGAATAATCGCTGCTGGTCACACTTGGAGATGTGAACAGCAACAAATAGATGCATAGGAAAAGGACAGAAGTTGGAAATCCGAAGATTCCAGTTTCTGTCCTTTTAAAATTTTTAGTAATCAGATATTATTTTTTGTGTTCTTGTTTTTCTTTGAGCCTATTCTTCCTTGATTCCATGTTCACGCATATACTCACCAATCTTTTTATCGGAACCTAAGATATGATTGATCAGCCAGCCGGACAAAAAATTGATCAGGTCAATCAGATATTCCTGCTGATTGTCATCCATTTCGTCCAAATCTGTTAAATCAACCTCAACAAGACGTTCCACGAAGGCAGTATGTGCACGTTTCTGAGCACTGATTTCCGGATAATGGATGCGTTCCATGAGATTTTCTTCATCACGGAAATGAAATTCTGTATAGTCTTTTAATTCTACAAGCAGGTGCATGATCTCATCATATTTGTCATGCAGAAGTTCTGCGTGAATCAGATCGTTGGTATCGTGAATGATCTCAAACAGCCGTCGGTGCTCAGTATCAATTAACTCAACGCCGGTTTTGTATTTTTCGCAAAATGCAAATGGATCTTCTTCATCAGCAGAAATAGAAGACATTTTTCCGATCATCGTATCACTGCTTAAGATATGCCGGTATAACCAGCGAGCCAGATAAGCCAGCAGGTCGTTTAGGGATTGCCTTGCTGCTTCCGGGGAAGAAGTATCCAGAGCAAAAGTGTTGATTTTTTTTGTAAATGCTTCATGTTCTTTTTTTTGGATCGGAAGCTCAGGATCATGAATATGCTCCATGTAAGCTTCCTCATGGGCGAAATGTGTTGCGGCGTAATTTTTCAATCCGGAAACCAGATTCTTGGAGATAACAGAGATATCTGAACTTTCTTTTGAAAGGTCAATCGCTTCATTTATCATCTGAAATAACCGACGATGCTCATTATCAATCTCGTCAATTCCAATTAAATAGTCGTCTGTAAATTTATACATTATAAAATCCTCCATTCCGTGGTAAATACCACTTTTCTTTTGAATAAAAATATGGATTTCCCAGCCCATAATTATATTTATGGAGTTATATGGGATAATACATCAACATTATAACATGAATCCGTGTGAGAAAAAAGTAAATAAAAAAGAAAATAAAAAATGTGTTGACAAAATCACTTTAATATATTAAAGTATACCCATAAAGAAAAACCGTTGAGAAAGAGTAGTAAGCATTTTTTGATATTACAGAGAGCTGCAGGTGGTGGGATTGCAGTATGGATGGATTTGCTGAATGGACTTTTGAGGGCGGCCTGAACAGGATTTAGTAGGCGCCGCCGGGAACCGGACCCGTTACCCATCCGGCATGTATGGTTGTACATGAAGTGAGTGGACTTTTCAGTCAATATGAGTGGTACCGCGATAATAGATACTATTACCGTCTCAGGCAAGAACCTGAGACGGTTTTTTAATGTAAAATTCATTTACATTGTAAACGAAAGTTTGCATGATGACGAATTCCACCTCTCGAAACGGCTTTTTCCAAATTTAAAATCTGGAGGGAACAAGTGCGAAAAATAGAATTTTTCGCACACAGGATTTGTGCTTATGCACAAACCTGTAATGCGCAGAGAACGGCGCAGAAAGGGGAAAGAAATGAAAAGAAAAATGATGGCAGCAGTATTAATAATGGCAATGACAGCAGGTGTGCTTGGTGGATGTGGAAACAGCACGGGAAATAATGCGAAAACAGACACAAATGCACAGAATAATGCAAATACCGCAGAAATAAAAGAGAATGCCAATGCGGATGTGACAGAGATCGCCAATGCAGATGGCACGGTATATAAAGTTGGTATCGTCCAGTATGTAGATGATGCTTCCTTAAACCAGATCGAGAAGGCGATCGAGGCAGAGCTTGATGCAAAAGGTGCAGAACTTGGTGTGACATTCGATTATGCAGATTATACCTATAATGGTCAGGCAGATTCCTCTACCTTAAATCAGATCGCAACGGATCTGGTTGCAGAAAAAGTGGATGTGATCATCCCGATCGCAACACCGGCAGCCATGATCATGCAGAATGCGACAGAGGACAATCAGATCCCGGTTGTATTCTCCGCAGTATCAGATCCGGTCAGCGCAGGACTTGTCGCAGATTTAAATGCACCTGGTGCAAATATCACAGGTACATCCGATGCACTTGACACCACGGCTGTTATGAAACTGATCACGGCAGCCAACCCGGATGTAAAGAAAATCGGACTGTTATATGATAAGAGCCAGGATTCCTCAAAAGTGCCGGTTGCAGATGCAATCGCTTACTGTGAGGAAAACGGTATTGAATATATTGAAAAGACAGGAACCACCAATGCAGAGGTATCTGCAGCAGCAGATGCGCTTGTAGCAGAAGGGGTAGATGCAGTATTCACACCGACCGATAACACAATCATGACAGCCGAGCTTGCAATCTTTGAAAAGTTTGCAGATGCAAAGATCCCGCACTATACAGGAGCTGATTCCTTCGCGTTAAACGGAGCATTCTTAGGATATGGCGTCAATTATACAGAGCTTGGAACTGCAACGGCAGATATGGCAGCAGACATCCTTGTAAATGGTGCTGATCCTGCAGCAACAGCAGTCCGCACATTAGACAGTGGTATCGTGACTGTCAACACGGAGACAGCTGCAGCTGTTGGCATTGATGACAGTGTATTTAAAGATATGTGTGAGGAATTAAAAGAAGTTACAACCGCAGAAGAATTTGAATAAAAGCGGAATAGAAGAAAAACGGAACCGGAGGGGATTATGGGTTCGATCATTACACTTTCCATTGTACAGAGCGCATTAGAACTTGGATTTATCTATGCACTGGTTGCGCTTGCATTATTTGTATCATTTTCCATATTAGATATCGCGGATCTGTCAACAGACGGCTGCTTTACATTAGGCTGTGCAGTCTGTGCGACGGTGACGCTTGCCGGACATCCGGTGTTAGGACTGTTTGCGGCGGCGGCAGCAGGAGTTGTATCGGGATTCGTTACTGCATTTTTACAGACCAGAATGGGTATTCAGTCCATCTTAGCTGGAATCATCGTAAATACAGGATTATACACGATCAACATTGCGGTGATGGGTTTTGCATCCAATATCAATCTTTTTTCCTGTGACACGGTTTTTTCATGGGCGAAAGATCATATCGGGGGAACCTGGTATAAACTGATCGTTGCAGCTGTATTTGTTGTGATTGTCGGTGTGATACTGGCATGGTTTTTAAATACGAGACTGGGACTTTCCATCCGTGCGACCGGCGATAACCCGGATATGGTAAGGGCATCAAGTATCAATACCGGACTTATGATCACGATCGGACTTTGTGTGGCAAATGCCATGACCGGACTTTCCGGCGGACTGCTCGCACAGTATCAGAAATCCTGTGATATCAATCTTGGAACGGGAATGGTAACGATCGCACTTGCGAGTCTGATCATCGGGGAGTCGATCATCGGAAAAGGCGGTGTGTTAAAGCGTGTGATCGGCGTGGTATTAGGAAGCTGCCTGTACCGCTTTATCGTAGCGATTGCTTTAAGATTAAATGTTCCGGCAGAATGTTTAAAACTGGTATCATCACTTATCGTTGCATTTGCGATCGCACTGCCTTATCTGAAAAAGCAGGCAGCGTTTATGAAACAGCGCCGCCTTGCAAAGGCAGAAAACCAGTTATATATGGAACAGATCCAGAAACAGAACCAGAAGAAGGAGGAACCGTGATGTTAATTATGAAAAATGTCAGCAAGACCTTCAATCCGGGAACTGTCAATGAAAAATGCGCATTAAAAAATCTGAATCTGGAATTGAAGGATGGCGACTTTGCAACAATTATCGGAAGCAATGGAGCAGGTAAATCTACATTATTTAATGCAATCACCGGAGCATTTTTTATCGACCGGGGACTTATTGTGTTAGATGGGGAGGATATCACTTACCAGAAAGAACATGTGCGGAGCAAGGTGATTGGTCATTTGTTTCAGGATCCTTTAAAGGGAACCGCGCCGCATATGACGATCGAGGAAAATATGGCACTTGCCTATCTTCGCGCCAAAACCTCAAAAAATGCATATTTCAGCCGTATCAATGCGGCGGATAAAGCAAAATTCAGGGAGCACCTTGCACTGCTTGATATGGGGTTAGAGGATCGCATGAAGCAGCCGGTAGGACTCCTTTCCGGAGGACAGCGCCAGGCACTGACGCTTCTTATGGCGACGATGGTCACACCAAAGATCCTGCTGTTAGATGAGCATACGGCGGCATTGGATCCGGCAACCGCAAAAAAAGTGCTCGACCTGACCAGACAGATCGTTGCAGAGAGAAAGATCACCTGCCTTATGGTAACCCACAATATGCACCAGGCATTAGAACTTGGAAACCGTACCCTGATGATGGATTCCGGAAATATCATCTTAGATGTGAGCGGAGAAAAACGTGCGGGCATGACGGTGGAGGATCTGTTAGAGCAGTTTGCGGTCTGTGCCGGAAAGCGTTTGGACAATGACAGGATCCTGTTTTCGCAGGCGGAATGATGGTTAGTCAACGACAGGATCCTGTTTTCACAGGCAGAATAAGGGAAAAATAGGATTTTTTGCAGGATCTGGCAGTAATAATTTGAGAAAAAACAGAACTAATTGAGAAAAAATAGAGGAAAGCCGTTGAAATTTAACGTGTTTTCCTTTATTATGTTAAAGTATGAAAATAAATACTTTGACGGGCATGTTGATGTATATAAAAATGTTAGGAGGAGACCATGTATCCAATCGTAAGAAGAGAAAAACTGGCAGATAAGATTTATCTTATGGATGTCAAAGCACCTCGTGTGGCACAGTACTGTGAGCCGGGGCAGTTTGTAATTGTAAAGATTGATGAGGAGGGCGAGCGTATTCCGCTTACCATTTGTGATTATGACAGGGAAGCAGGTACGATCACGATCGTATTCCAGACTGTCGGAGCATCTACAGAGCGTATGGCATATTTACAGGAAGGAGATGCATTCCAGGATTTTGTAGGCCCGCTTGGATGTGCATCTGACCTGATTGACGAAGATATTGAAGAATTAAAGAAAAAGAAGATCCTTTTCGTTGCCGGAGGTGTTGGTACAGCACCGGTATATCCGCAGGTAAAATGGCTGCATGAGCACGGTGTGGACTGTGATGTGATCATGGGATCTAAGACAAAAGATCTGTTGATCTTAGTAGACCAGATGAAAGAAGTTGCGACAAATCTCTATGTGACGACCGATGATGGTTCTTATGGATTCCACGGTATGGGAACTAATCAGTTACAGGAACTCTGGGATGCAGGAAAACGCTATGATCACTGTGTAGCGATCGGACCGATGATCATGATGAAATTCGTATGTAAGCTGACAAAAGAGCTTGGAATCCCGACCGTTGTTTCCATGAACCCGATCATGGTGGACGGTACCGGAATGTGCGGCGCGTGCAGGGTAATAGTCGACGGAAAAGTAAAATTCGCGTGCGTAGACGGTCCCGAATTTGACGGGCATCTCGTCGACTACGATGAAGCGATGATTCGACAGAGAATTTATAAAACCGAAGAGGGCAGAGCCTACTTAAAGGCGAAAGAGGGCGATACTCATCACGGCGGTTGCGGTTTGTGCGGAGGGGAAGACTGATGGCGAACGAAAAGAGAATACCCGTCCGCGAACAGGACGGAAAGATACGCGCCGCAAATTACGAAGAAGTTTCTTACGGCTATAACGCCGAAGAAGCGACCGAAGAAGCGAAAAGGTGTCTTAACTGTAAAAATCCGCGTTGCGTGGCGTCTTGCCCCGTCAACGTAAATATTCCCGCTTTTATCGCCGAAGTCAAAAACGGAAACGTAAAAAGGGCATACGAAATCATATCCGCAAGTTCGGCGTTGCCCGCCGTTTGCGGCAGAGTCTGCCCGCAGGAAACTCAATGCGAGGGCAGTTGCGTCCGAGGTATAAAGGGCGATGCGGTGTGTATAGGCAAACTCGAAAGATTCGTTGCCGATACCGCCCGCGAAAATAATTATCAGACGGCGAAACCTCAAAAATACAACGGCAAGAACGTAGCAATAATCGGGTCGGGTCCGTCGGGGCTTTCCTGCGCGGGCGACCTTATTTCGCTCGGTTACGGCGTTACGGTATTCGAAGCATTGCACGAACTCGGCGGCGTTCTCGTTTACGGCATACCCGAATTTCGTCTTCCGAAAGAAAAGGTCGTAAAACCCGAAATCGAAAGGCTGAAAAAAGCGGGCGTAAAATTCGAAACGAACGTTATCGTCGGAAAATCGGTTACGATCGACGAACTTTTTGCCGAAGGCTACGACGCCGTTTATATCGGGTCGGGCGCTGGGTTGCCCCGTTTTATGGGCATAGCGGGCGAAACCGCCAACGGGGTGTTTTCAGCCAACGAAATTTTAACCCGTAATAACCTTATGAAAGCCTACGACGAAAATTACGATACGCCGATAAAACTCGGTAAAAAAGTCGTAGTCGTCGGCGGCGGTAACGTCGCTATGGACGCGATAAGAAGCGGAGCGGAAACTCACGTGGTTTACCGCCGGAGCGAAAGCGAATTGCCCGCGAGAAGAGAAGAAGTCGGACACGCCAAAGAAGAAGGCGTCGTTTTCGATTTGCTCACCAACCCCACCGAGATTTTAGTCGGCGACGACGGTAGCGTAAAGGGAGTTAGACTTATAAAAATGCAACTCGGCGAACCCGACGCGTCGGGCAGAAGAAGCCCCGTCGAAATATCGGGCAGCGAATACGACGTAGAGTGCGATTCCGTTATTATGGCTCTCGGAACTTCCCCCAATCCGCTTATTTCAATGACGACCGACGGGCTTGAAACGGATAAAAGAAAGCGGATTATTGCCGACGAAAACGGCGTTACGACTAAAAAAGGCGTGTTTGCCGGCGGCGACGCGGTTACGGGCGCGGCGACCGTTATACTTGCCATGCAAGCGGGTAAGCGAGCGGCGGCATCTATCGCCGAATACATTTCAACCGAAAAATAAATTAAAGATCGGAGTACGGGCGACAATACGCGAGTCATTCTGAGGCGAAGCCGAAGCCCCCTCGGCAGGTCGCCCCCTCTC
>ENA-ORMX01002157-ORMX01002157.1-human-gut-metagenome-genome-assembly--contig:-NODE-2157-length-11742-cov-4.452469_pt1 | contig 11742 bp, 7 predicted proteins | sample MGYA00242108_ERZ509007 | MGnify/ENA primary metagenome ERZ509007 (study PRJEB26280, sample SAMEA2338745) | human gut metagenome | biome: human gut; feature: human-associated habitat; material: faeces...
TACCTAAAGCATTTATACAAGCTGGTGATGCTGGATCTTTAGCATTAAAATATTCCTTTAAATAGTTTGATGCACCATACTTATCTTCACCTGTTGTCATCATTAAGTTTACACTATTAATATTTATTTCTTCTTCTGGAGCATCCTCAAATAAAGCAAGTGATAAACCTGTTAAATAACTAGCAGCTGAATTTTGCCAAAATGGATCTTGTCCTTGTCCATCAACAACTATATTAAGTGATAAGTCATTTAAAAGTTCGTTTGCTTTATCAAAATTACCTTCCTTTTGATATTTGTATGGTAAATGATAAGGATTCCAACAGTTACCTTTTTGTGGATCACGGAAATTAAGTATTATAATTTGATAACCTAGTTCCCTCATTATTCCAGAATTATCATTATATATTTCACCTTTAGGGTCAGATATAATCATTGATTCTCTACCCTTTATAAGCATTTGAACAGTTGGATTAATTATACCTTGAGTTTTACCCGAACCTGTCGCACCAATAACAAGTGTATGACTTTCACCATTATCTACATAAGCAGCTTCTTTATCATATACTAAAGGTGTACCACCTGCTTTTGCTTCTTTTTCAACATATGGAACTCTTACAACACCTTTGGCTTTTTTTATTTCCCCCTCTTTTGCCCATCTAGCATAACCATCTTCCTTTTTCTCACTAGTATAACCAAAACCTTTTTCTCTAGTAAAGAAATATGATGATGTACTTGCAAATAGAAATGCAATAGAAGCAATCCAAAGCATTATTGTTACACCAATATATTTTGGAGTAAACGCTAAAAATGGATTTAATCCCCAAGGTGTACCTTCATTTATAATAAATGAGAAATTAAGTACACATAAACATACTAAATAAAGCATAAAAACAGATATTACAGCAAATGCTATTACATCTTTTTTTTCTGCCCTAAACTTTAATTTCATAAAATCTCTTCCTTCTTATCAATTTACTATATTATAACAAAAAAATAAGTATTTTGAAATACTTATTTAATTATTGGTTTGCATATCTATTATAAATTTGATTTGCATTCGATACTCTTGAATTCTGAGCACTTATTGATTGGTCTGCAGGACGTTCAAACTTAAGCATAAACGCTTTTGTAGCAGAATCAACACTAATATTAGGATTTTGCAATGTATTATATAGGTCACTAAACTGAGTTGGAAGTATTCTATTAAGATAATCTATTTGCATTGCAGTATCACCAATAGATAATTTTCTTTCAGTTTTTGCATAATCATACAATCCTTCTTTTAATGTATAGTAAGTCCACTGGACAATACCATATCCTCCACCATTTGGTCCATTTTTAGAAAATGAAGTACGATTTATAGACCCTTTATCTACATTATCTGTATAAGTAATACTCGTTTCTGTAACACTACCATTACCAGATGTATCACCTTGTAAAACTCTACCATCAAATGTTGCCGCAGATTCAGTATACATATTTCCCATTATACCAGCAACAGCAGTCTTAGGATATCCTAAACCTACTAAATAGTTCCAAACTGCTTCTTCATTATTTGAACCAGCAAATATACCTCCAGAAGAACATTGAATAAATAAATTAGTTGGATCAATAGCTGAATCCTGATCATTATGGAATTCAAAATGTAATCCTGGATTAGATGAAGCACCAATCACTCCAATTTTAGTACCTTTTGATACATTAGTTCCTTTTGTAAGTGTTACTGAATCTAAATTATTATATACTGAGTAAAAATTATATTCATTATTACCAATAACAATATTATGTTTTATCTTAACCCAAGATCCATATGTATCATTCACTGAACCACCAATAGCATTTTTTATATTATTAACAAGAATTGTTTTACCATTTCCAGTTGCATGAAGACCAGCACCATCCATATATTCTGTTTTAACATAACCATTTGAATCATTTAAGCCACTAGTTACATCAACATACGTTGCCCAAGAATTTGATGAACACCAAGAACTCATAGTTTGATTAAAGCTATCTATCATAGCATTTGTAACAGAACCTCTATACTTAGTTCCAACATGATATACACTATTAACATATATTTGAGCATTTGGATATCTTGTATGAAGACTATTTAACATATTTTGCATATTTGAAGTCTGACTAACATTATTTACCCCTAACATAACGGATATACCATTTGCAGTACTAGGCAAAGTAATTCTTGTTCCTAACACAGTACCACTACCATTACTTGCTACGCTCTCCCACTGTGCAGGAGTAGAGCTTGTAACCGCCGCGACTGTATTATTTTGACCTAAACCTTCAAGATTACTTTTAATTCCTACATATCTTGAATCACCTATAAATAAATAATTTGATATTGATGATGTACTTTGATTTGAACTTCCACTTGTTCCAACACTATCAACAACACCATTTGCAATAGCAAATACATCAGTTCCTGCTGAAACACCTGCAGTAGATGAATTTAAATCAACACCCCCATGGAATCCAGCAGAAGTTACACCGAAAGAATTATTTTCACCAAAAGAAACCGTTGTTCCATCAGGTATATTTACGGGCTTTTGAAGTTCAGATACTAAGTTTGCATCAATTGCTCCCAAACAACTATCAGCATATCCTTCACTATCAGAATCAATATATTGTAAAAATATATCTTTAAATAAATCTTTGTTTGACACAATATCTTTATATAAATATTCCTTTTTTTGTTCTCTTGCATCGCCTGTAAGTCCACCTAACATACTTCTAAACTCAGGCATACGTTCAAAATAGTAATTCATTAAATAATTTTTATAATTTTCTTCATCAAAAGCAAATTGTCTATATGTTACTTTTATACCTGTAAGTGATACATCAACATCTGTTATATCTGCAATACCATAAAATATATCACTAACGAGCACTTTAAACGTATCTACAAAATCTCCACCAATTAATGATAAATTTTGAAAATATTCTCCGGAATATTTTGATCCTATGGCATCCGCATATATTTCATTAAACGGTAATAATATCGAAGTAAATGTATAGGCTACGAAATCAGATAGCATATCCTTTACATCATTAGCGATATTACTACCATATTCATCTAAAAAATCGGATAAAGATACTGTTTTTGTTGGTCCCTTTCTCTCTGATAAACCAAATGAATTTGTATAAAATTGGTTCCTAGCTAGTTTACGTAACCTATATATTTTACCAACATTATATGTAAGACCATCTTCTCCTACAGTTTCTTTTGACATGTCATATTTTTCTCTCAAATATTCTTTTACCACATTTTGACTACCAGAATTAGACCCTATTGATGATCCATCAAGAACAGAATCATCATCCATTTCACCATATTCAGTATCATAACCCATGCCTTCTGTATAAAATAATGTTGCCAAAATAAGAGGTACATCCATACCGGTTTCATCGTTTGAACAACCATATCTATCGCACAAATCATCTAATTCATCATAAAAAGCCTCTTTTGAATCTTGAAATCCAAAACCATTATAAAAATTAGTTAACTTTTCACTAAAATCTGCAGTCTTAGTAATAGCTTCATCTATATTACCCCAAACTTCCATTAGTGGACCTAGTATTAATTCTATTACAAAAAATGCAAGTGCAAAACCTAAAATCAAACCTCCAACATATGGGGCAATTGCAATCAATATTTTTTTTGCTGCCTTTTTGGCAGCTGTTTTTACAGCAGCCTTCGCGGTACTTTTAGCAGCTTCTATAGGATGTCTTGCTTGATATGCTTTAGATTTTAAATTGTCTTTTTTGGCATTAAAAATATCCTTTTTGGCATCTTTTAAATTATTTTTTTCTTTTTTCTCATTTGCTTTTGCTTCTTTAGCTTCTGATTTAGCATTTTTATATTCTTCCTTATCAGAACTAGTTCTTTGTCCTCTTGGAATAGAATTTCTTCTTTGTCTTGCTTGATTTAATCTATCTTTTGTTTTATCTTTATTATCTTTAGCTTTATTCAAATTATTTTTAGCATTTTCTTTTCTTTCTTTTGCATCATTTATTTGATTCTTATAATAATTTTTATTATTAACTTTTCTATCAAAAGCTTCTTTTCCACTATCTGCCTTAGTATAATTTTTATTTTTAGAATCATTTAATCTTTCTATATCTGCATCAGATACATTTGATACACCACTATTTGTTTCACTGGCAAAAGAACTACCAGATTCTTCAATTCCGCTAGTTCCAGATTCATTAAAATCTGATGAAGGTACTGAAGGTTCAGTTAATTCTTCAGCAAAATCATCCGAATTGTCAATTTCAACATTTTCAAAATCGTCCTTCATTTTTACCACCTATTTTTTATTATAATCCGCCTCTTGTTCCAAATGAATCAAGTTCAGCATCAGTTGCAATTACACTTATTTGCATACGTTTACTTCCACATACAAATAATGCATCACCTTGATTATAACGTTTAATATTTTCTTTTTCATTATCATTTAAATCTATTAGTGAAGATAAATCTTCAACAGCTTGTTTTTTAAGACCCATAACTAGATAATATGAAGCATTATCAAATATTGCCTTACCTTGCATTAATACATCAGGAGCAGCAAAATCACTTGGTTGCTGTGTAATAACTATTGTACCAGTGTTATATTTACGTGCTCTTCTTTGTACTTGTGCTAAGAAATCTGCACCAAGAGTATTGTCATTAGCAAGTAAGATATGAGCTTCATCTACTTGAAGTACAGTATTTTCACTTGCATCAAGACATAGTCCCCAAGCATACTTTAATATATTAAAGAATAAAGCATTCTTAATATTTTTTTCAGCATTAATTAACTCTCTTATGTTAAATACAATAAAGTTTGATCTTGGACTTATTGTTGTATGTCCATTGAAATAATGTTCTAATCCTCCAGAAATAAGAGGTCTAACTTTTATTTCAAGTTTTTCCATTATATCTCTTTCTCTAGTTGCTTCACCATAAGATAATATTCTTCCTCTTATAGTTGTATAAACATCACTAAATGTTGGAAAATCTGCAGAAGTTAATTTTGTAAAATCAGTTTTAACATTTATATTAAACCTTTGGTATGTTTCAACAACAACTTCATTAAATAAAGTAAGTACATCTTCTTCAATAGATGGATCATAATATTTCATAAATGCTTTTAATGTCTGAAGTGTTTTTGTTAAAACAGCATATCCAACACCTCTTTGTGATTCTTCATCATCAGCATCAGGTACTATTTCAAGTGGATTAATCATACCAAATTCTCCACCTCTACCTAAATCTATAAAATCACCGTTATAAAGTCTTGCCATTGGTTCAAGTTCACCTTCAGGATCTATAGCAATAATCTTATAACCATTTCTAACATGTGATCTTAAAAGTAATTTACCAGCAGTAGATTTACCACTACCAGAATTACCTAAAATAATCATATTAGCATTATTTCTATTATGTTCTTTTTTTATTTGATATAAGAATTGATTAAATAATATTATACCACCAGAGAAATCTACACCAAGCAAACATGATAATCCTTGATCCTTGATACTATCAAATACAAAAGGATACATAGCTGCTAGTGTTGGTGAAGGAATTGGTGTACCAATTCTATCTTCAATATCTTGTTTTTCAAATATTGGTAAACAAGACTTTAAAACTTTTTCTTGTTCAAATCTTAAGGGAATTGCTCTCATTTCCATTGCTTCTAAAGTTGATTTTAATTGAATTTTAGTTCTTTCAAGTTCCTCTTTTGTATCAGCAGTTATCATTATATGTAATTGAAAATCAAATACCTTAGATTGATTTGTTGTAATAACTTTTATAAAATTTTCTAATGATTCATAATCTTGTCTAATTCTCTCTTGATAAGTAGGATCTGATTCTTTTTGATATCTTTCATTTAAATCAAGTAATTGTTTATTAAGCATTTTTGAAACAACTTCAAATGCTACAGGAATATGTTTAATTACTATTTTAACACCAGCCATACCAGATGTTAAACTTGATAAATATCCATGAGTTATATACTTTGGATAAGAAAGTACAGTTAATATAGTTGCATACTTATCACTAATTATAAAATCAGAAGAATTAAATGTCATTCCTTTTGGAGCTAATTCTTTTTTAATCCCCATTTGCAATCACCGTCCCACTTTGAAATTTTGCACCACCATTTAAGAAATTATCTAAAATTGTTCTTAAATCTTCATTAGATGTTTGTGATGCAATTAAGCCACAATTTGCTAAATTATTTATAAGATTTCTTATTTTCTTTTGTATTGCATCATTATCCTTTTCTTTAAATAATATAAAGTATTCAGTATCAACAATACCATTATTCATAAACATTTCCGCTTTTGATATATCATCCATTATTAACTTTCTATAAACTGGACTTTGAGTATTATTTAGTTGCAATTGTAATTGAGATATATATAAATTAATATCAACAGGTCTATCAGCAATTATTAACCAAAATTCATAATCAATTAGATTATAAAATGTTTTAAAAGCTTCTATAATATTATTTTGATAATTTTCTTCTAATATAAATATATTTCTAGGTTGTATTTTGACACCAGTAACCATTTGTTTATTATCAAGTATAATCATATTATTATTTATTTCTTTAACAGAAATCCAATTTTCAGTATAAGCACTACTTGTATTCATTCTTATAACACCAACCTTCCCATTTATAATTTCTTCTTCCATAATAGAAATTAATTATCTCTTTTATAAGTGTAAGTACATTATGATAATTAGGTATTGGAACTACCAAAAAAGTACAAACAAATAGTGGCGTAAGGCAAATTAATGCCGTTGCCAAACTTTCAGGACTAATAATCATTAACAATAAAACTGTTACTATCACACCAATACCAAATAATATTAAGTCAAATTTATTAAATAAACCAAATATTAATGTACCTTTTTTTGCATTAGCAGGTATTAAATAATTCACTATGTATCACACTCCCTTTTTTATAATGTTCCCGTATTGTGTTTATTCATTGATTTACTATACGCTTTTGCTTGCTTAATAATTTGCTTTTCAGTATCTGAAGATGCATTGTCTACTGCCTTTGATACTTTATCGGATGATTTATCAAATTTTTCTTGTGCAGCAGTTTTATCAGCCTCAATTTGTCTCATATTTAACATACCAGATCCATCTTTTAATTCATCTATGTAAGATTTGACTGTTCTTTGCACAGAACTATCAACACCAGATAAATCAGTCGATAAATTACTTGAATTATAATTATTATTTTCTATTTGATTTTTAAATGATAATAATGCTTTCTTTTCTGAATCGTTAGATGAAGCAGCAATTGAATCAGATATATACTGACTTAAATTATTAGCTGTAGTACTTTTTTGGTTTGCAAGCATTAAGTCATTTTCTTTTTTATTATAATCAACCAACGCATCTTTAGAAGCATCCGAGATTTTTATTTTTTTATTTCTTATCATTGCTTCATAAGAACTAGTTCCTGCGTTTGGAGCAAGTGTTGCAGCAGTATCTAAGTCATTGTTTGCCTTAAATACAACATTTGCTGGTAGTGCTTCTTTAAATAAATTTTTAACTTTATCTTTTAATTTATCTTCATTAGCAAGATTAACTTCATATTCATGATGTTTACCATAATCACTTTCTGAAAATTTCTTTTTTACATTTTTGTAACCATTATATGGATCTCCACCTGATAAATATGAACCTGCATAACTCAATCCAGTTCCAAGACCATGTCCCATTTTTGATAATCTTTGTCCAACTTTTGTATCTTTTCCAGCCCTAGCACCAACTGTTTTAAATCCTTTATTCCAGCCATGATGTGCAAGCCCTACACCAGCAGCGCCTAATGCAACTCCTGTAGCACCAAGTGTTGCAACACCTGCACCTATTCCAACAGTTGTTGCAGCAGCAGTTGTTATCCCCTTTGAAACAACACCCCATGCCTTCTTAGCTTGTTCACCAACAATAGCCATTTCACCAAGTCTGCCTCCAATGCCACCTTTTAAACTAATACTAGTTTTAAATATATTATTAATTAAATCAGGAATTTGTTTAACAAATATCAGCATTCCAACAATTAATAAAACTTTTAATGTGAATGACCACTCTGCCCCTTCAAATTTAGCCATATAAGTTGATAAATTTTTAATCAAAAATAAATAAAATGCAATAGCTGCTATTCTTACAAAAACATCTAAAAATGTTTTCATAGTTTGAGAAAACCACGATTTTAATATTTCATCACCCTTAGCCATATATGCAACTATAGATATAGGTGCTGTTAACTCTAAAAATGCAAGTTTAAATACTCTTATCGCCATATCAATTGCAAATAATAATAAAATATAGCAAGTTGCGCCGCCAGCAATTATTGCAACTAATCCATCCCAATTAAAGGCATAATCTTCATCGTTAAAATCACTATGTAAGGAATTACCACCTTCATTAGACACATTTATATGTTTTGCAACAGCACTAATATATTCAATATTAGTTGTTATCATTTTTTCATATTTTTCTGATATATTTTCAGAAATTTGAACTGTTTCACCATCTTTAACATCTGGATATAATACTGCAGAAATTAAATTTCCCGCAATAACTTGTCCACCATTACCACCGACTTTACAATTTCCATCCTCATCTTGATCACATCTAAAATCAGCACCAACAATAATTTTTTCAATTAAACTATTATCCATAATATTTTCTTGAACATCATATATTTCATCAAATATAAATGGTATAACAACCATAAGTGCTAAACCAATTATCGCTCTTTTAAATGCTGCAGCAACACCTTTTTTACTATCATTTAATAAATCAGGATTTACAATCGCAGACAAAATTGTTATTGAAAAAGCAAATAACATTACGACACTTACAAGAACGTATATATTTGCGCTTAGTTGTTGAATTGTATCATCTTTTAAAAAATGTGTATTAGCGATGTTGTAAAATATTGAATATAAACTTACTATTAATCTATATATTGGAATACATATCCATATAGTTAATTTTCTTAATAAACCGCCCATTTTTTACCTCCTATCCGCCATTAATTATACAATACATTAAACTTGAATTAGTACTTGAGAATTCACCAATTAAAAAGCTTACAATTAATGGTACAAATATAAATAATAATAGTAATCCTAATCTTTTAGGAAAATTCTTCTTTACTTTTTGCATTTTTTCTACATCTGATGCTATAACAGCCTTTGCATAATCTATTGTTCCAAATAAAATTACTAATATCGGAGCCATTATTTCAAGTATTACATAAAATGTATGAAATATTGCAACATCATCACATGTTACTTCATATGGTTCAAAATCCACATCAAGTGTTGGTGCACTAACTCTAGATAAAGCATCTTTTATTGTCTGTCGATATTCTGACTCTTCTTTTTCAAGTTCCTCCATCCTTGAATTATATGAATTTATGAAACTATTATAATCTGCTTCTCCCATTCGTCCCTTCAAACACGTCTGATATGCAGAATCCGAACTTATATTTTTACATGCATCTGTTGCAGATTTACATTTTTGATATGTACTTCCACTTTGACAATTTGTTAATGCAGTTGCATTTCTAGGGCATAATGCTAAACATTTGTCTTTCAATAGAGTATCTTTTTCACTTTTATTTTCAGTCAACCCTGTATCTGCATCAAACAAATTTAAATTATTATCAATTTGAGTTTGTGTTAATGTTCCTGTGTTTGCATATCTATAATATTTTTTGAATGAAGAATAATCTTCTTCAAAAATCCATCTTGACACAGTATCAAACCAAATTTTAAATGTACCTATATCATCTTGTACACAAGCAGATATTGTGCCAAATTTAGAAGTTTCGATCTCTGTACATTCATTATCGTAATTAGCGTAATCAATTTTATCTATCCTGCTATTAGCATACATATACCATGCAGTCTTAGTTGATTCATAATATAATTTATCCATGCCACTCTTACCTGTATCAACTTGTAAAGCTTTTATCTTTTCTATTGAAGTGCCTCTATCATTTACCATTTCATTCAAATGCTTTGTAGGATAAGTAGAACCAACATTGGTAAAAACCATACTTTTATGTTCAATATTGCCATATAAATCCTCTCCATTTAGTGGACTATAAGTATCATATTGATTTTTTAAATATTTTACAAATTCATCTGAATTTGATATTTTTGCCTCCATTCCTGATAAACCTTTTCCCTTATAAATTTTTACATAATTAGGACAACTCTCATTGGAAGCCCAATTAACTAATGCAGCACTATCAAAATCAGTCGATGAAAATTTATCAATAACATCAATCTTATTTGAACTAATAAATTTTCGTTTTAAAACAAAATTGGATCCGACTCTATTACTATCATACACAAGTATATATAAACTATTATGACCGTTTATATCATAAGAATTTACTATTCTATTTACTTTTGTCGTTCCATTTTCATAATTAAAATCTATATATGTTGGTTTCAAATTCCAAACGCATTCGAACGCATATGTATTTTTACTTTTTATAAAAAATGATATAAAAATTATTGATAATATTGTTACAAATTTAGTTATTTTATTTTTCATAGTAATAAACCTACTTTCCCAATAATATAATAACATAAAATGCAAAAAAAAAGAACATATTTGTTCCTTTTTTATTACTTTTTTATTGCATTACTGGATCATTTGCAATTGTACCATTACTAACTTCAACATCTTTAGCTGCTGACCAACATGTTTTCCATTCAGTATTTCCAACGTATCCCATAACAATACTAACTATAAATGGAACTAAAAATGCGATTACAGCATAAACAATTCTTTTAATGAAAGGTTTTTGTGCTTCCTTCATTTTCTTTTCATCACCAGCAATAACTGCTTTACCAATATCTAAAGTTCCCCATAAAATAAGTGCTACTGGAACTGCAATTTGTAAAATATTTATAACTGTTCTAATAATATGTATTACTTGTAATAAATTTGTATTGCTACATAATCCTGTATTTCCCATTTGATTTCTCCTCCTAACATTTAATTATACTTTTATTTTATAACTATTATTTTGAATTGTCAATTAATTATTAAAATAACTGTAAATAAATGTTAATTTAATAAATCTTTTCTAATATATATTTTATAATTTTCATATTCTTTCTGTAAATTGTAATATAAATCCATTAATGTTTGTCCTGTTTTTGTTCTGTTATGACATTCCCATATTTTGTTGTCTCTAATTTCATCTTGGATTTTATTATCTAGCTCTTGGAATATTTGAATATATTTTTCAATTTCTAAGGTTTCATATAATTTATTTGTTGGTATATATGCATGTGCATTTGGGAAATATGCAATTGCTCTATAAATTATATATTCTACTGGTATGTTTTCTTCATACCATTCTTGGTCATAGAAATATAAATCATTATTTATATAAAATGCATTTTGAAAAATTAAATCCCATAATCCGTGCTTTACAAAATGAAGTTTTTCTAATAATTCTTCTTCACACTCAACATTATATTTTGTAAATACATTATTTTCTTTTATTTGTACATAGTCGACGTTTTTCAATATTTTTGTTATTCTATTTTGATATGTTTTTATTTCTGAAAAGAACTTTTCGTTGTTTTCTTGTTCCAAATATTCTAATAGGATTTTATCATAACTTTTTCCATTTTCAACATATTTACTGATTATTTTTTCATTTTCATATGTA
>ENA-ORMX01002162-ORMX01002162.1-human-gut-metagenome-genome-assembly--contig:-NODE-2162-length-11714-cov-6.888069_pt1 | contig 11714 bp, 14 predicted proteins | sample MGYA00242108_ERZ509007 | MGnify/ENA primary metagenome ERZ509007 (study PRJEB26280, sample SAMEA2338745) | human gut metagenome | biome: human gut; feature: human-associated habitat; material: faeces...
TTTTCGTGGCTGCTCAAAATATTTTGAGCGGCTGAAAAGACATCTTGCTATGTTCCGGCGAACATAAAAATCCGTCGGGGACGGATTGGGGGAATGCCTTTCAAACTCCGGGCTGCGCCACCTGCGGCGAACCCTGCCGTTCGGGTGCAAAGTTACGCCCTTAAAGCGGTATCGGACAGAGGCTTGACCCGGACAGTCAGTGCCAACCGGCGCAACATGCCGCCACTTGCCGGGGAAGTGGTACGGATTCAAAAATATCCTTGTTTATTTGCAGCATGATTCAAGAAACGAACGATTTGAAGATATGAAAAATGAGGCTTTCAAATACCCGGCAAACCGCTTTGGCGGCTATTTGCCTGACCGGATACCCGAACCTTCGGATACCCGGCTTTCCAATGACGCGGTGATTCACGGATTCAATGACTTCATGACGCAATGTCGTCATTCACCAGTTATCCGAATCCCTGCCTCACCGTTGAAGCGGATACGTGACGAACCGGACAGGCGGAGATTCGCTGACGCGGATATACATGTCACCGATTCCGTATCGGAGCAGGAAAACAATTCATCAACCATTAAAACCAACAGAACCATGAGTAATGAAACATTCGTTGCATTCGCAACACAGAAAGGGGGCATCGGCAAATCCACCGTCACGGCACTTTCCGCCAACTACCTCCACAACGTGAAAGGACACAATGTCGCCGTCATGGACTGCGACGCCCCGCAACACAGCATACACGGGTTGCGTGAACGTGAAACGGGACTTATCGGCGGAAGCCTCTATTTCAAGGCACTCGCGTGTGACCACTTCCGCAAGATAAGGAAGAACGCCTACCCGGTCATCGCAAGCGACGCCCTTAACGCCCTCGATGATGCCGAAAGGATGCTTGCCGCAGAAGAGGTGAAACCCGACGTCGTGTTCTTCGACATGCCGGGAACCCTGAAAAGCAACGGCGTGGTCAAGACCCTCTCGCAGATGGACTACATCTTCGCGCCCATGAGTGCCGACCGTTTTGTCGTGGAAAGCACCCTGCAATTCGCCGTGATGTTCCGTGACAACCTCATGACGACGGGACAGGCGAAAACAAAAGGGCTGTACCTGTTCTGGACGATGGTGGACGGCAGGGAGAAGAACGGGCTTTACGACCTGTATGAGGATGTGATCGCCGAGATGGGGCTGCCGGTGCTGTCCACCCGCCTGCCCGACAGCAAGAAGTTCCGGCGCGACCTTTCGGAAGAGCGCAAGAGCGTGTTCCGCTCGACCATCTTCCCGATGGATGCGTCCCTGCTGAAAGGGAGCGGCATCCGTGAGTTCTCGGAAGAGATAAGCCGTATCATCAGACCTCAATAATCATGGGCAGCAGGAAAGTGAACACCGAAGGCATCGACGAGGAACTGTTGATAGCCTCCATCGGCAGACGCAGGCAGGACGGGATCCTGTACCACGCGCAGGAGCCGCCCGCGCCTGCTCCCGAAGAAGAAAGCGTCCCGGAAACGGAACCGCCGCCCGTGCAATCCACGGCAAAAGAAAAACCGCAGAGGGACACCGTCCGCCGCAAACGGCAGGAGGACGACTATTCCGGGCTGTTCCTCCGCCGCAACGAGATAAAGACGCGCCAGTGCGTCTATATCAGCCGCGATGTCCACAGCAAGATTCTCAAAATCGTGAACGACATCGCCGGACGTGAAATCTCGGTAGGCGGCTACGTGGACACCGTGCTGCGCCAACATCTGGAACAGCACAAGGAGAAAATAAACGAACTGTACAAGAAACAACGTGAAGACTTGATTTGAATATGGAAAAGAACCAGAAAAACAGAAGTCCGCAGCATGACGGCGGCGGTATGCTTGCCCAAGTGCAGGCGAGTGTGGAAATCCTCTCTCCCGTGCCGTTAGGCGGCAAATGCGGTGAGAAGGACTATGAACGGCTGTTCATCCGTGAAGCCGAAGTGAAGGCACGCGAGGGAAAGATGGCGTATGTGCGCCCGGAGTATCACGACCGCATCATGCGTATCACCCGTGTGATCGGGCATGACCGGCTGTCGCTGTCCGCCTACATCGACCATGTGCTTACGCACCACTTCAACCAGTGCGAGGAGGCGATAAAAAGCCTTTACGCCCGGAATTACGACGCAGTATTTTAATCCTCAAAAAGTAACAGACATGAAAGGAAAGAAGAATGATTATCGCGCCTTCCTGAAAAAATCAGGAATCAAGGCGAGAGAGGGAAAGCAAGTGTACATCAGTTTGGCAAACCACAGCGTGATAACCGAAATCACCTATTTATTAGGTAAGGGAAACCTGACCATCGCCGACTATCTGGACAATGTGCTTAACGAACATTTCCAGACACACCGTGCCGAAATCAACCGTATGTTGGATTCAGTCCCCAAAGTAGAGCTATGAACATGACTATGATTCTGCTGACCGTATCGGTCGGCTGCAACCTGTGGTTCCTGTTCCTGCTCCTTTATGACAGGATCATGGAAACCAGACTTGTCCGCTTCCTAAGAAGCATAGCCGGACTGTGGCGGTCGTTGGGCGGCACGGCTGCAAAGCCCGAAACGGCAAGGGTAACACCGCCCGCAGAGACCCCAGCGGACATCATCGGCAAGAGCCGTTTCAGGATGGCATCGACCCGGACAACCGCTGCCATACCGACGCAAGAAGCCGCCACTTCGGAAAAAGGCATTGAGCTGACGGAGGAAGAGGCTACTTTTGACGACGGAAACACGGAAACCGTATCCCGTCCCGCCCAAGTCCCGGAGGATAAACTCGACGAAACCTTCACGAGCCTCACGCCTTCGGAACTGGAGTTCGGGGAGGACGAGCCGGAGGAAGAAACGTCCGACGCACCGAGGGCATCCGGAAGCAGCTTCGACGAGATAGACGATGCGGTCAGAACCGCCAAGAACCCGGAAGCGACAACGACGGAACGGGAGCGGGCGGCAAAAGTCTTCACCGACATGGAAGGGACGGAGCTGTACGAGAAGCTGATGACCGGCTCGTCTGAAATGAGCATCCGCATCAAGGGGCTTATCGAAATCCGGCTGAAGAAACCGAAAAAGGATTTTGTAGTCCCGGACAATATTGAGGACTTCGACATCCGCAACTATGTATAACGAGTAAAAAAGAATGAAAATGAAAACGTAAGACGGCATCACCCACGCGCACGGCAGTACAAGGTACAGCCGGTCCGCAACGGACACACCCAAGTCCGTAGAAACAAACGGGCAATCCACTAAACCAAAGTAAAGTAACCGAGTATCAACTGCCCGACAAAGGACCATCCACTCTTTTGACGGCAAAAACAAGAACAGTTTATGAACAAGAACATCAGACAAAAGTTTATCCTCTCTGCGGCACTTATGATTGCCGCAACCGCCTCCGCCTTCGCACAGGGAAACGGCATCGCGGGCATCAACGAAGCCACCTCTATGGTGAGTTCGTACTTCGACCCCGGCACGAAACTCATCTACGCCATCGGCGCGGTAGTCGGGCTTATCGGGGGCGTGAAAGTATATGGGAAATTCTCGTCCGGCGACCCCGACACCTCCAAGACTGCCGCCTCGTGGTTCGGGGCGTGCATCTTCCTGATTGTCGCCGCCACTATCCTGCGGTCGTTCTTCCTCTAAACCAGCGGCTATGTCTGAATATCCGGTAAACAGGGGTATCGGGAAGCCGGTGGAGTTCAAGGGGCTGAAAAGCCAGTACCTCTTTATCTTTTGCGGCGGCTTGCTCGCCGTCTTCGTGGTGTTCATCGTCCTGTTCATGGCGGGCGTGAACCAGTGGCTATGTATCGGTTTCATCGTGTCGGCTTCGCTGCTGCTCGTGTGGCAGACGTTCCGGCTCAACGCACGGTACGGCACGCACGGGCTGATGAAAGCAGCCGCACGCAAAAGACACCCACGCTTCATTATCAGCCGAAAGGCGATACCCCGGCTGTTCAACTACAAAAGAAGAAAGGAAGAAAGAACATGAGGAATACATTAAAGGCTACCACGCTGGAGAGGAAATTTCCACTTTTGGCGGTGGAGAACGGCTGCATCATTTCAAAGGATGCGGACATAACGGTGGCTTTCAGGGTGGAACTGCCCGAACTGTTCACCGTCACCAGTGCCGAGTACGAAGCCATACATTCGGCATGGTACAAGGCTATCAAGGTGCTGCCCGACTACTCCATAGTACACAAGCAGGACTTCTTCATCAAGGAGAACTACCAGCCCGACACCGAAAGGGACGAGCTTAGTTTTTTAAGCCGCTCCTTTGAACGGCATTTCAATGAACGCCCGTTCCTGAACCATTACTGCTACCTGTTCCTGACGAAAACGACAAGGGAGAGAAGCCGCCGACAGAGCGACTTCTCCACCCTCTGCCGGGGCAGGATTGTACCGCAGGAGATAGCCGACAAGGAAGCGGCAACAAAGTTCATCGAGGCGGTCGGGCAGTTTGAACGAATTATGAACGACAGCGGGTTTGTCACCCTTACCCGGCTGGCGGCATCGGAAATCACCGGGCAGGACGGAAAGGCGGGCATCATCGAGAAATACTTCTCGCTCTCGCAGACAGATACCACCTGCCTGAAAGACATCGGGCTGTACCCGGAAGAAATGCGTGTCGGGGACGATATACTGTGCCTGCACACGCTTTCGGACGTGGAAGATTTGCCCGGCAAGGTCGGGACAGATACACGGTTTGAAAAGCTGTCCACCGATAGAAGCGATTGCAGGTTAAGTTTTGCCGCCCCGGTGGGCGTGCTGTTGTCGTGTAACCACGTCTATAACCAGTTCATCTTCATAGACGACCACGCCGAAAACCTGAAGAACTTCGAGCAGACCGCCCGGAATATGCAATCGCTCTCCCGTTACTCCCGTGCCAACCAAGTGAACAAGGAGTGGATAGACGAGTACCTGAACGAAGCCCACAGCAAGGGGCTTGTATCGGTACGCTGCCACTGCAACGTCATGGCATGGAGTGACGACCGGGACGAACTCAAACGCATACGCAACGATGTGGGAAGCCAGCTTGCCTTAATGGAGTGCAAGCCACGCCACAACACGGTCGATACGCCCACGCTCTTTTGGGCGGGCATACCCGGCAACGAAGCCGACTTCCCCGCAGAGGAAAGTTTCTACACATTTTTGGGGCAGGCTCTCTGCCTGTTCGTGGAAGAAACGAACTACAAGAGTTCGCTTTCGCCGTTCGGCATCAAAATGGTGGACAGGGTAAGCGGTCGCCCGCTGCACATCGACATATCGGATTTGCCCATGAAGAAAGGCATCACGACCAACAGAAACAAGTTCATACTTGGGCCGAGCGGGTCGGGTAAGTCTTTCTTTACCAACCACATGGTGCGCCAGTATTACGAGCAGGGTGCGCACGTGCTGCTGGTCGATACGGGTAACAGTTACTTGGGGCTGTCCCAGCTTATCCACAACCGCACGCACGGCGAGGACGGGATTTATTTCACCTACACCAACGAGAACCCGATAGCGTTCAACCCGTTCTATGTCGAGGACGGGGTATTTGACATCGAAAAGAAAGAGAGTATAAAAACCCTTATACTCACCCTGTGGAAGCGGGACGATGAAGCCCCCAAGCGGTCGGAAGAAGTGGCGTTGTCCAATGCGGTAAGTGCCTATATCGAACGTATCTCGTGCGACAGGTCGGTAACGCCCTGCTTCAACACGTTCTACGAGTTTGTCCGGGATGATTACCGCCGACAGCTTGAACAGAAGAACGTCAGGGAAAAGGATTTTGACATAGACAACTTCCTGAACGTGCTTGAACCCTATTACAAGGGTGGTGAGTACGACTACCTGCTGAACTCCGACAAGGAGCTGGATTTGCTGCATAAACGCTTCATAGTCTTTGAATTGGACAACATCAAAGACCACAAGATTTTATTCCCGATAACGACCATTATCATCATGGAAGCCTTTATAAACAAGATGCGCAAGTTAAAGGGAATAAGGAAATTAATACTAATCGAGGAAGCGTGGAAAGCGATTGCATCGGCGAACATGGCGGACTACATAAAATATTTGTACAAAACCGTCCGAAAGTATTTCGGGGAAGCGATTGTGGTAACGCAGGAAGTGGAAGATATTATTTCCTCGCCCATAGTGAAAGAGAGTATCATCAATAACTCGGACTGCAAGATTTTGTTAGACCAGCGAAAATACCTGAACAAGTTCGACAGCATACAGAACCTCTTGGGACTGACCGACAAGGAGCGTTCGCAGATATTGTCTATCAACATGGCGAACCACCCCGGACGGAAGTACAAGGAAGTTTTCTTCTCACTGGGCGGCACGCAGTCGGCAGTGTACGCCACAGAAGTTTCGCTGGAAGAATATTACACGTTCACGACAGAGGAAAGCGAGAAAATGGAACTGTTCGCCCTTGCCGACAAGCTGGGCGGCAACCTTGAACTGGCTATCAAGCGGCTTGCGGAAAGCAAACGCAATCCCCAATCATCAACAACTTAAAAATTAGGAACATGAAAAGAACAATTCTCCTTATGGCGGTATGCCTTTGCTTCATCGGCAAGGCATCCGCCCAGTGGGTGGTGTCAGACCCCGGCAACTTGGCACAGGGTATCATCAACACCACCAAGCAGATAGTGCAGACTTCCACCACAGCCAAGAACACGCTGGACGGCTTCATGGAAGCACAGAAGATTTTCCAGCAGGGTAAAAAATATTACGATGCGCTCAAAGCGGTGCATGACGTGGTTAAGGGCGGTGTCAAGGTGAAGAAGTCCATTGAACTGGTGGCGGAAATCTCCGAAATCTACGTGCGCAATTTCCAAAACATGCTGGCAGACCCGAATTTCACGCCTGACGAACTTTCCGCAATATCGTTCGGCTATGCCAAACTGATGTCGGAAAGCTCGGACGTGTTGCAGGACTTGAAGAATGTAGTGAACATCACGGGTATGTCGCTGACGGATGCCGAACGGCTGGCAATCATCGACAACGCTTATCGAAGTTTGCTCAACTATCGCAACCTTGTGAACTACTACACCCGCAAGAACATATCCGTGTCCTACCTGCGGGCGAAGAAGAAGAACGACACCGACCGGGTGTTGGCTCTCTACGGCTCGGCGGATGAACGCTATTGGTAACATATAATATGGTACGCCTATGTTATTAGCAGCAGTGGATTTTGACAACCTGCACCAAGTGTTGCGGGTGCTGTACGATGAAATGATGCCCTTGTGCGGCAACATGACGGGGGTAGCCAAAGGGATAGCCGGGCTGGGAGCTTTGTTTTATGTAGCCGCCAAAGTGTGGCAGTCGCTCGCACGTGCCGAACCCATAGACGTGTACCCGCTGCTCCGTCCCTTTGCGCTGGGGCTGTGTATCATGTTCTTTCCCACGTTCGTGTTGGGGACTATCAACACGGTATTGTCGCCAGTGGTGAAAGGGTGCAACCAGCTTATGGAAACGCAGACTTTCGACATGAACGAGTACCGGGCGCAGAAAGACCGACTGGAATATGAAGCCCTGATGCGAAGCCCCGAAACGGCTTACCTCGCATCGGACGAGGAATTTGACAGGCAACTGGAAGAATTGGGCTGGTCGCCCTCCGACATGGTGACTATGACGGGTATGTATATGGACAGGGCGGCTTACAACATCAAGAAGTCCGTCCGGGACTGGTTCAGGGAATTGCTGGAAATGCTCTTTCAGGCGGCGGGGCTGATTATAGACACGCTGCGCACGTTCTTCCTAATCGTGTTAAGCATACTGGGTCCGCTGGCGTTTGCGATTTCCGTCTATGACGGTTTCCAAAGCACGCTGACCCAGTGGATTTCACGCTATATCTCCATTTACCTGTGGTTACCCGTGTCTGACTTGTTCAGCAGTGTGCTGGCTCGCATACAAACGCTGATGCTCCAAAAGGACATTCAGGAACTTTCAGACCCGAATTTCATTCCTGACGGGAGCAGCACCGTGTATGTAATCTTTATGATTATCGGCATCGTGGGCTACTTCACCATTCCTACGGTGGCAAGCTGGATTGTGTCGGCTGGCGGCACGTCTGCCTATAACCGCAACGTGGCACGGGCGGGGTCAATCGCCGGGGCTGCGGTCGGTGCGGCAAGCGGGAAAGTAACCGGGAAACTACTCAAATAACCAACATCAAAATTTAATATATGGAATTTAAATCATTAACGAACATCGAAACGAGTTTCCGGCAAATCCGGCTCTTTGCGCTGGTATTCATCTGCCTGTGCGCACTGGTGACGGGCTTTGCCGTGTGGAACTCGTACAGCTTCGCCGAGAAGCAGCGGCAGAAGATATATGTCCTCGACAACGGCAAGAGCCTGATGCTCGCACTCTCGCAGGATATGGCGCAGAACAGACCAGTGGAAGCCAAATCGCACGTGCGGCGTTTCCACGAACTGTTTTTCACCTTATCGCCCGACAAGGGGGCTATCGAAAGTAATATCAAACGCTCGCTGTTCCTTGCCGACAAGACCGCTTTCAACTATTACAAGGACTTGGCGGAAAAGGGCTACTACAACCGGGTAATTTCCGGAAACGTCACGCAGACGGTTGAGATTGACAGCGTGAAGTGCGACTTCGACCAGTACCCCTACAAGGTGAACACCTACGCCCGCCAGTTGATTGTCCGGGAAAGCAGCCTGACGGTGCGAAGCCTTGTGACCTCGTGCCGCCTGCTCAACGCCACACGGAGCGACAACAACCCGCACGGCTTCATCATCGAAGCGTTCACCATTACCGAGAACAAGGATTTGCAAACCGTTAAGAGGTAGCCTTATGAAGAGAAAACGAAACTACATCGAAAAGGTGCAGGACTGGGCGGACGACCGCCTGCGCCGAATGTGCGGACGGATTACGCCGGGCAAAAGGCTGGCGGTTATCCTCGTGATGTTCTTCTTTTTCGGCGGCTTGTCTATCTACATCACCGTTTCATCAATCTATAACATCGGGAAACGGGACGGGCAAAGGCTGCAAATAGAACACATCAAACAATACCCGCTACATGATAGCGACAGTATCAACCCCTTAAACAGACCGGAATATGGAAGAAGTACAGAAGAATGAGAACGGCACGACCGTACCGCAGACGGACGGGAAGCCGAAAAAGGAAGATAACCCCAAACGGGAACTTACCCCGCAGCAGGTGCAGCAGCGCAGGAAAATGATAGTCTTCCCGCTGATGTTCCTTGCCTTTGCCGGGTGCATGTACCTGATATTCGCCCCCTCCGGCAAAGAGGACGTGAACGTGGAGAGCGTGGGCGGCTTCAATGCCGACATACCCCTGCCCGCAGAGGACGGGATTATAGCCGACAAGCAAAAGGCTTACGAGCAGGCGATGATAAGTCGCAAACAGCAGGACAAGATACAATCCTTGCAGGACTTCGGTTTCACGGGGGACGATGAAACGGAAGAACCGCAAGCGGAAATCGACCTGATGCCGGAAGAAGAACCGAAGCCCCAAAGGGGCGGCGGTGCTTCCTATTCGGCAAACGCCTACCGGGACATCAACCGCCAGTTAAGCACGTTCTACGAAACCCCGGCGGTGGACGAGGAAAAAGAGGACTTGAAGCGGCAGGTGGCGGAACTGACAGACCGACTGCAACAGCAGCAGAACGCCACGCCCACCGCTGACGACCAAATGGCACTCTTGGAAAAATCCTACGAGCTGGCGGCAAAGTACATGAATGAGGGCGGGCAGAACGGGCAAACGGCACAAGTGCCTGTTGCCGGGACTGTCACCCAAAAGCCGCAAGCCCAGCCCGTGCAGGCTATCCGGGAAACGACCGTATCAGGATTGCAGCAGCCCATGAGCGATGCCGACTTCATCCGTGCTTACAGCCAGCCACGAAACTACGGCTTCAACACGGCGGTAGGCACGGGCTACGCTATGGGCAGGAACACGATAGCCGCCTGCATTCACCAAGACCAAACGCTGACGGACGGGCAGGCGGTGAAACTACGGCTGCTCGAACCCATGCAGGCGGGCAGCATCGTTGTGCCGAAGAATACCCTCGTGGCGGGGACGGCAAAAGTGCAGGGCGAACGGCTCGACATACTGGTGTCCTCGATTGAGTATGCGGGCAACATCATCCCGGTGGAACTCGCCGTGTTCGACACGGACGGGCAAAAGGGGCTTTCCGTACCGTCCTCTATGGAGCAGGAAGCGTTCAACGAAGCTATGGCGAATATCGGAAGCGGGCTGGGTACAAGCATTTCCTTTGCCCAAAGTGCCGGGCAGCAGGTGGCTATGGACGTGACAAGGGGCTTGCTGCAAGGAACGTCCGGCTACCTCGCCAAGAAGTTCCGAACCGTGAAAGTGAAGCTGAAAGCCGGGTACAAGGTGATGCTTTACGCCAAACAACAATAATTATTTAACCACTAAAATTTCAATTAGCAATGAAACAGATTTTTGTAATGTTCGCCCTCTTGCTGGGCGTGTGTGCGGCAAACGCACAAACCCCTGACACCGTGAAGTATGCGGCTGGCAACGACTTGTACCGGGGCATTACCCGGAAACTCCCGTACCGCCAAATGGTTACGCCCTACGGCGTGGAAGTGACCTTTGCCAAGACGGTGCATATCATCTTCCCCGCCGCCGTCCGCTACGTGGATTTGGGAAGCAACCACATCATAGCGGGCAAGGCGGACGGTGCGGAGAACGTAATCAGGGTGAAAGCCACGACAGAGGGCTTTCCGGGCGAAACGAATTTCTCCGTCATTTGCGAGGACGGCAGTTTCTTTTCGTTCAACGCCAAGTACGCCCGTGAACCGGAAATGCTCAATATCGAAATGAAAGACTTCTTGGAGAACGAGGACACCAGCGACTTTTCGCATACCCGCATGAACATCCATTTCCGGGAACTGGGTAACGAAAGCCCGCTCTTGGTGAAGCTGATCATGCAGAGCATCTACAAGGAGGACAGGCGGGAGATCCGGCACTTGGGCTGCAAACGCTTCGGGGTGCAGTTCCTCCTGAAATCCGTCCACTCGCACAACGGGCTGTTCTATTTCCACACGGAAACGAGGAACAGGTCGAACGTGGCTTTCCGGACGGACTTTATCCGGTTCAAGATCGTCGACAAGAAAGTGCCGAAGCGCACCGCCATTCAGGAACGGGTCATCGACCCGGTGCGCAGCTACAACGAGGTGCTGGTGACGGAGGGGAAAAGCGATGTGCGCACGGTGTATGCCGTCCCGCAGTTCACCATACCGGACGACAAGCTGCTGGTCATCGAACTGTTCGAGAAGGACGGCGGCAGGCACCAGACCATCCGGGTGGAGAACGCCGACCTCGTGGCGGCAAAACAGATTAACGAACTGAAAATCAAGTAAGCGATGAAAAGGTTACTGTTCATTATCCTGCTTTTCGGGGTGTGCCTGACTTTCAACCGGGCACACGCCCAACGGTGCCTGCCCGGAATGAGGGGCATACAGCTCACGGGCGGGCTGTCGGACAACATGCGCTGGAAAAACGGCGACGGCTTCGGCTACCACGCCGGGATAGCGGTGAGCACCTACACGAAGAACGCCCACCATTGGGTGGTCGGTGCGGAATACTTGGAGAAGCGGTACGGCTACCGGGACTGCCTCTATCCGGCGAGCCAGTTCACGAGCGAGGGCGGCTATTACCTGAACTTCCTTTCCGACCGGAAGAAGACGTTCTTCGCCGCACTGGGGCTGTCCGCCCTTGCCGGG
>ENA-ORMX01002165-ORMX01002165.1-human-gut-metagenome-genome-assembly--contig:-NODE-2165-length-11700-cov-2.766166_pt1 | contig 11700 bp, 7 predicted proteins | sample MGYA00242108_ERZ509007 | MGnify/ENA primary metagenome ERZ509007 (study PRJEB26280, sample SAMEA2338745) | human gut metagenome | biome: human gut; feature: human-associated habitat; material: faeces...
TAATGGTTACTCTCACCGCCACCCTGTATTGTTTTCTGTGAAGCATTTGTCTTTTACTCCTCCGATATGAAAAGAACCACAGCTGTGGTTTCAGCTATGGTTCTTCTGTTCTCTCTATTACGATCTTGGGAAAACATCCTCCGATTAACCGCGCAGTTTGAAGTGCTCTAACAACTCGTTCAAAGTAGTAGCGGAAGCGGAAAGCTCCTCGCTGGTAGCGGAAGTCTCCTCTGCTGCTGCGGAGTTGGACTGGATAACATCGTTGATGTCCTCCACACCCTTCTTGATGTTGTTGACAGATACTGCCTGTCTGTCGGATGCAGTACGGATATTAGCAACCTCCTGGATGATCTGATCCAGTTCGGTCATAACCTTCTGCATTGCTTCGTTGGTCTCCCTGGTAACCCTGTTACCCACTCCTACTTCGTTCATGGATTCTTCGATCAGCTTCTTAGACTCTACTGCGGAATTTGCACTCTCTTCTGCCAGCTGTCTGATCTGGTCAGCCACGACTGCGAAACCTCTTCCGGCTTCCCCTGCTCTTGCTGCCTCAATGGAAGCATTCAAAGACAGCAGATTGGTCTGGGATGCAATATTCTCGATATCTGCGATGATCTTCTCGATATTCTGGGTCGTGGTATCGATTTTCTTCATGGCATCTACCAGCTCATCCATCTTCTGCTGGCTGTTGGCTGCCTCGATACCTACCTGTATTGCCTTATCGTGAACGATATCGGTAGACTTGGTGTTCTCCAGTACCTGATTCGTTACTTCTTCTACGGTAGCCACCAGTTCTTCAACAGCTGCAGCCTGACTGGTAGCACCTTCTGCAATATCCTGTGCACTGACAGCCAGCTGATTGCTTCCGGCAGACACCTGTTCGGAAGATCCCTGAATACCGTGCATAGTCTCACTGACCTTGTTCACCATATCATCCAGTTCATCCAGTACATTGCGGAGCTGTCCTACATACGCATCGGGGCAGTTGCTATGTACATCAAAATTACCCTCAGCAAAATGCTCTACAATATCCTGCAGATCTGATACAACCTTTTTCAAAATACCGGCTGCGGTCTCAAAACTATCGGATAAGCGTCCCAGCTCATCCTCGGACTCATAAGGAGTGCCGATCTCGAAGTCACCGACTGTAATCTTTTCAGCTGCCATTACCAGGCTTTCAATAGGTTCCACCAGCATTTTGGTAAGCATTTTTGACATAGCTGCATTAAATGCAATAGCTAATACAACTATGATCACAACAATTACGCTTCCCACATAGCTTTTTGAATGTATCAATTCCACAACTGCCACCAGTGCCAACACCACATATAAAACATCCATAATGCGGAACACAAAAGAAAGCTTATTTTTAATTGGTTTCTCCCTTAGCATTTCTTCCAGTTTTTTCATTTGTTTCCTGCTCCTTCCGTTAATTAACCTACATACATTTTATTTTAATTTCCTCTGGTTGTTTCGTCAAGATTTCTCTGCTTAAAATTATGTAAAAATCATGTATGGGATGACTGGCTCATCTCCAGCAGTTTCTCACGCATTTCATTTTCGATCCGCTGTAAGTCTTCCTCTGCGCTCTGTCTTCTGGCACGGCCTTCCTCCTGGATCTTCATGACTTCATCCAGTGTGGTCATCAGTGTCTGGTTCGTGGTCTTGAGGGTCTCGATATCCACAATACCTCTCTCAGATTCCTTCGCTGTCTCCACGGATGCCACTTTCAGTGCTTCTGCATTTTTCTTCAACAGTTCATTGGTCATATCCGATACTGCACGCTGTGCCTTGGCTGCATCGGTGGCATGATCCAGACCGATGGCAATGACCATCTGGCTCTTCCACAGAGGGATCGTATTCACCAGTGTGGACTGGATCTTCTCGGACATAGCGATATCATTGGACTGGATCAGTCGGATCTGGGGTGCCATCTGCAGAGAAATGGCTCTGGTAAGTTCCAGATCATAGATCTTCTTCTCGAATCTCTCACACATTGCTGCAAAATCCTTCGCAGCCTGCGTATCCTCCGGCAGTCCACTCTTCTGTGCTTTTTCCAGAAGTTCCGGCAATTCCACGTTTTTCGCCTGTGTCAGTTTCTTTTTACCTGCCAGAATATACATGGACAGTTCTTTAAAATAATTCAGATTCAGCTGATACAGCTTGTCCAGTACCGCCACATCTTTTAGCAGCACCACCTGATGATTTTCCATGGCATCACAGATCTTGCTGATGTTCACTTCCGCTTTATCATACTTTGCTTTCAGATTATTCAGCTTATCCCCGCTCTTTTTAAACAAGCCGAAGAATCCCTTGTCTTCCTCTGTATCAAAATCCTTGAGTTGTGCCACTACATCCGTCAACAGCTGTCCAACCTCGCCCATATCCTTGGTCCGGACATTGCTAAGTGCTGTCTCAGAGAAATCTGCGATCTTTTTCTGACTCCCCGCACCGTACTGCAATACCGCCTGGGTATTGGTCAGATCGATCTGTCCCGCAAAATCATCTACCATTTTCTGTTCTTCCGGTGTCAGTTCCATCTCCGGAACAGCCTGCTCCTCTACCAGTTCCTCCGGCTTCTTCTCCACGATCTCTGCCTTTGCCTCCGCAAAGGGATCCAGTGTAAGGGTAGGTGCCTCTTTTGTTGCTGCATCCAGATCCATATTCATACTTATAACCCCGCCTTTCCATACTCTCTCATGATTTTTTATTTACCATCAGCATTGCTTTCCTGCTGTCATACACTTTTTTCTCTTACAAAATCCGATTCCGTCAGCCCTTCCCTGGCCAACATCGTCTGCAATACCTGTGCATCCGCTGACGCATCAAAGGCTGCATCCCGGAACAGATTGTTCAGCAATGTAACGAATGCCTGATTGATCATATCCAGTGTCTTTTCGATCTCTTTTTTGGCATCGAGAATATCTTCTCCCGGGCTGCTGATCTCGTCAAATTCCGCATACTGCTCCACCAGTTTCAACATAGTAGGCAGGTAATAATCCATCAGCTTATGCATCCGGTGCATCTGCTCCGGATGCTCCTGCACTCGGTCAAAGATCTCCTTCAACAGATTTTCCAGCCGGTACAGCTTCTCAGAGATAGCTTCTCCTTCGATCCTGTCATTCAGATCCCGCAGATGACGGATGTATTCCATTCCTTCTGCCACAATACTGTGCAGTTCCTGCTCTCTGCGGTTCTGATCCGTATCCTGTGTATCGGTGCCCGCTGTATTCTGTTCCTTCTCCTGCTCACTGATCTTCTTCTGCTCCAGATAGGCTTTCTCCGTCTCCAGATACTGACGGTAGATCACATTATTGAGCATAAAGCAGGTCTCTTTATCATCCAGATGTCCGTCCGGAAACATTCCGGCTTTTAACATCTTACGAAGATCCCTTCTGACATAGCGGACACTTTTTCCGGTATAGCGGGCCATTTCGTTGATCACACCATACATTTTGGTGCCGCACAATTCCAGATATTTCTCCGCACGTTTTAATCTTCTACGCTGTCCGTTGCCATAAGAGATCATCTCTAAAAATACCAGAGACAATACCCCCGGAAGGATCGCCGCACTCAGAGATGCTGCCTGAAAAGCTGCCAGTAACAGCTGTACCAGAAGTCCCAGTCCGCTGAACCCCAGTCCGATCCCGCCGAACACAGTACACAATGTTCCGGACACATTTCCCTTCTTTTCCATTTTGACCAGAGAAGTCATTTCTGCCGCAGTAGCTTTGCTGGGTGTCACCGGCTGTGCCTGATTCCGTGCACGGTTCTGCTCTGCCTGAGCCTTCCGTTGTTCTTCCCACTGCTTTTCCCGCTCTCTGCGCTGCCGGTGCCATTCTTCGTTCTGCCTGCGGCGCTCCTCCTGCTGTTTTTCCCGTTGCTGCCGTTCTGCCTGGATCTCTGCCTCGGTCTTGACTTCCTCCCGCCTTTTATCCTGCCAGCTGCGCTGGGAATTCCACACCTTTTTTTCCGTGGCTTCCCTGGACAGATTTGCCTGGAAATCCGCCTCCCGCAAGGCATCGTTGACCGTATCCGTCACCAGCGTGTTCAACGCATGAAAATCTCCGGTCTTCATCGCTTCCGCAATGGTCTCTTTGAATTTTTCCCCTAGATTATTCTGCACTTCACTCATAATTAATATTTTCTCTGATTTTTCAGTTCATCATAGAGCAGACAGTAGTTCTCATAACGTATCTGCGGGATCTCTCCCTCTGCCACAGCAGCCTTGATACCGCATACCGGCTCAGAGATATGGGAGCAGCCTCCGAATCTGCAATATTTTTCAAAAGGGGCAAACTCCGGATAAAATTCCGCCAGCTGCTCCTTCTCCAACCGAAACAACCCCAGAGAGCTAAATCCCGGGGTATCCAGAATATACGTATCCTGTGCAATGGTGATCAGTTCGGAGTGCCTGGTAGTATGCTTTCCCCGCTCGATCTTCTCACTGATGGAGCCGGTCTCCATCACTGTGCCGGACTGCAGGCAGTTTACCAGAGAGGATTTACCGACACCGCTGGGACCCGCCACCGTAGTGGTCTTGCCGCGAAGCAGCTCCTGAATGGTATCTATCCCTTCTTGTCTGGCTGCGCTGACCGTGATCGTACGGAATCCCGCCTGTTCGTAAATGGCACGATAATCTTCCTTTTTGCCTTCCTCGTCAATATCCTGCTTGTTAAAACAGATAATGCAGGGAATGTCCTGCTGCTGCATCATGACCAGGAAACGATCCAGCAGATTAAAATTCGGCTGTGGCTTCGTGATAGCAAAGATCACCAGCGCCTGATCCACATTAGCTACCGCCGGACGGATCAGTTCACTGTGTCTGGGAAGCAATTCCCTGATATTTCCTTTTTTCTGTGCCTCATCCAGGACATCCATCTCCACGTCATCCCCGACCAGGGGTTTTCTGTGATCCTTGCGAAAGACTCCTTTTGCCTTGCATTCGTACACCGTGCCCATTGTATGGCCATCGTCCGCTACATGGACGTAATAGAACCCGGCGATTCCTTTTATAATCTTGCCCTTCATAGCTTCCCGCCTTTGATCTTATTCCTTTACGAACTCAACTCTTCTGGTAAAGGAACGGTCTTCTGTCGTTCCGGGAACCGTCACCTGCTCCCCGGTATCCGGGTTCGTTGTGGTGGTCGGTTCGCTTGTCACCTGATACGTCATGGTGAGCGTACCACCGGAGGCAGTCATACCGTTGAAATTGGTAGCTACCGGGAAAGTGCTGGTCTTGGTATCCAGCAGTACGTTATCGTCATCCGTCACCAGTTTGATGCTGACTTCCATTCCCGATACATAGCCGGGTGCTTCCGAAGTCGTCGGTGCCGCAATGCTGACATTACACTTGTAAGTCACCTTCTGAGCTCCCTGACTGACCTTGATATCAATGGAGGTTCCCTGATCCACATAGGAGCCATGGGAATAGCTCTGGTAACAGATCATGCCTTCTCCCACTTCGTCACTGTAGATATAGGTCACACTGCCTACGGTCAGTCCTGCCTCGATGGCTTCTACCGTACCGTCCTGCTCGGACAGACCGATCAGATTCGGCACACGGATCTTGGTATCTTCCTTACCCAGACTTACTGTCACAGTGATCACACTGCCCTTCGGTGCTTTGTTGCCCTCGGAAGGGGTCTGGGAAATCACCCGGCCGGACTCTACCGTATCGGAATAGCTCTCTGTCTTGTTGACCAGGAATCCCTTGCTTACCAACTGTGTATTGGCTTCATCAAAAGTAAGATCCACCACATTGGGTACTTCCACACCCTGAGTTCCTGCACTGGCTTTCAGGGTTACCTTGCTGCCCTTATCGATCTGTGCTCCCACGCTGACATCTGTATTGATAACAACACCTTCCGCTACCGTGTCGGACTCCTCATAAGTCACCTCTGTGAGGATTCCCAGACTGGTCAGGGTGCTCTTTGCATCTTCTACCTTCATGCCCTTTACATCCGGCATGGAGACCTTTTCCACTTCTGTGGCATCCGTCTCTTCGGTCGTAATGATCGGTCCTGAGTTAGAGTCGCTGCTTCCTTCATTTTTGCCGCCGAAGATCTTCACTGCCAGAACGATCAGGATAATACAGATCACCACACCGGCTACAATTGCCAGGATTGTGGTCACACGCTCCATCTTGGGGTCGTAGTCGTAATTATCCTCGTCTTCGCCATCCTCATCGTTTTCATACATGGCTTCGGTATCGGAACGCAGACGCATGGTCTCGTCATGATCCGGTTCTTCGTATTCCCGTCCTCCCTGATAAGGGACTTTTCGTTTGATCTGCGCCATATCCTCATCGGAGATCATCCGGGTACCACCTTCCATATCCGGATCGGTATTCACCACGAAATCTTCCTCCGGGTTGATCAGGGACTGCTTCAGATCCGCGATCAGTTCTGCCATATTCTGGTATCTGCGGTCCGGAGACTTCTGACAACATTTCAGTACAATACTGGCTACGCTGGAAGGGATCTCCGGTACAAACTCCTTCGGAGACGGCATTTCTTCCTGAATATGCTTGATGGCGATGGCAACCGTAGTCTCCCCATTGAAAGGAACTCTTCCCGTCAGCATCTCGAACATGGTGATACCCAGTGAATAGATATCACTCTTTTCATCGCTGTACCCCCCTCTGGCCTGCTCGGGAGAAGTATAGTGTACACTTCCCATGACATTAGAAGTGATGGTATTACTGGTAGCTGCCTTGGCAATACCGAAGTCCGTCACCTTGACTTTGCCGTCCTTGGAGATAATAATATTCTGCGGCTTGATATCCCGATGGATAATATGATTATTATGTGCAGCCTCAATACCCATGCTTACCTGGATGGCGATGCTTACCGCTTCCTTGTAAGACAGTCTGGCCTTCTTCTCAATGTACTTTTTGAGGGTAATACCCTCTACCAGTTCCATGACGATATAATAGATTCCGTTCTCTTCCCCGACATCATAGACATTGACAATATTGGGGTGCATCAGTCCTGCTGCCGCCTGTGCCTCGATCCGGAATTTGGATACAAAATTAGCATTTTCGCTGAATTCCTGCTTCAATACCTTGATCGCCACATAGCGATTCAGCTTGTGACATTTTGCTTTATAGACATCTGACATACCGCCGGTTCCGATTTTTTCCAGGATCTCATAGCGATCGCCGATCATCATTCCGATTTTGATCATACTTGCTCTCCATTTCCAAAAAAGCTGGGTAATTTACGCGCACGGCTCGATCAGTATCACACTGATATTGTCTCTGCCGCCGTTGGCATTGGCCGCCTCCACCAGGCTCTCTGCCTTCTCCACAAGGTCTCTGGCTCCGCTGATAATCATGCGGATTTCCTCGTCTTCCAGCATATTTGTCAGACCATCCGAGCACATAAGGACGATCTCACCCTCCTGTAATTCCACGGTAAAGAAATCCGGCTCCACTTTGTCTTCCGCCCCTACCGCTCTGGTAATAATATTTTTATCCGGATGGTTCCTTGCATCGGCACGATCCAGTTCTCCGATCCGTACCATTTCTTCTACATACGAATGATCTCTTGTGATCTGGCGGATCTTGCTGCCCACCACATAGAGTCTGCTGTCTCCTACATTGGCCACCTGTAAGAATCTGCCCATGCAGGATGCCACCACAACCGTAGTCCCCATTCCTTCCAGTTTTTCATCCTCGCTGGCTCTCTTGCGGATCACATCATTGGCTTCCTCAATGGCTTTGCGGAAGATCAGGGTGGGATTCTTCTCAAAAGAATTCTCCATCTCGGCAAGCATGGTCTCTACCGTTACCTTGGACGCATAGTCTCCCGCATTGTGACCACCCATACCATCTGCCACGATAAATACATTCGGCAGATTTCCCACCGGTTTTTCAGAGGTATAGATATAGTCCTGATTTACTTTTCTTTTCCTTCCGATATCGGTTATGGAAAACGTCTTAAGCACGTCAAACTTCCTCCTGTGAGAGTTCCCCCGGGTTCTTCGCCTCCTGCGTATGACGGCGTCTTAACTGTCCGCAGGCTCCGTCAATATCCCGGCCCATCTCCCTTCTAATTGTAACATGTATCATCTTACTTTCAAGTTTATTTTTAAATGCCTGAATGTGCTTCGTATCCGACTGCACATAATCCCGCTCTTTAATGGGGTTGACCGGGATGAGGTTGATATGGCAGCACAACGGCTTCGCCAGGGCGATCAGTTCCCTGGCATCCTCTTCCGTATCATTCACACCGCCCACCAGACTGTATTCGAAAGTGATCCTTCGTCCGGTCTGTTTGAAATAATACTGACAAACTTCCATCAACTCTTTGATAGAATACCGGTTGGCAATGGGCATCAGTTTTCTTCGTTTTTCATCGGTGGTGGCATGCAAGGACAATGCCAGTGTGATCTGCAGCTTTTCATCCGCCAGCTGCCGCATTCTGGGCACGATTCCACAGGTGGACACCGTGACATTTCTCTGGCTGATGTTCAGACCGTTCTCATCGGTCAGAAGATGCAGAAATTTCAAAATATTGTTATAATTATCCATCGGTTCCCCAGTGCCCATGACTACCACATTGGAGACCCGCTCCCCCGTCAGTCTTGTGATGGCGTAAATCTGATCCAGCATCTCGGAAGGAGTCAGATTCCGTTCCAGTCCGTCCAGCGTGGACGCACAGAATTTACAGCCCATACGGCATCCCACCTGTGAAGAAATGCACACACTGTTGCCGTGCTTATACTGCATCCAGACACTTTCCACCACATTGCCATCAGATAATTCAAACAGGAATTTTTTCGTTCCGTCGATCTTGGACTCCTGTATTCTGACAGGGTTTACACAGGTGTATTCATATTTTTCCTTACATTGCTCCCTGAATTTTGCGGAGAGGTTGGTCATTTCATCAAAGCTCCTGACCAGCTTCACATGCATCCATTCATACATCTGCTTTGCCCGGAAAGCCTTCTCTCCCATGCTCTCCAGCTCTGTCTTCAATTCTTCCAGATTCAAGGATTTGATATCTTTTTTCGTATCCATTTTTCGTTCTCTTACTTCTTATCTCTCACGCTTTTCTGCGCAGTCTTGCATAATAGAATCCGTCGGTCTCATCCGTTCCCGGCAGAAGCTGTCTCTCTTCTTCCAGTACAAACGGGAAATTCTCTGTGATCCAGACTGCCATCTCCTGATTTTCCCCGCGGTGGATCGTGCAGGTACTGTAGAGCAGTACACCGTGCGGCTTCACATACTGCCATCCGGCTGCCACGATCTGCCTTTGCAGTTCTGTGATGGATTGCAGGCTTTCCGGTGTGGCATGATATTTGATATCTCTCTTTTTTCCCATAACACCAAGACCAGAGCAGGGGACATCCATCAGCACCACGTCCGCATATTTTTCCTTCTCCGGATCATGCACCGTGGCATCATACACCTGAACCTCCACATTCCTACGGTTCATGCGCTCAAGATTCTCCCGGATCAGGTCCGTCTTGTATTCCGATATATCACGGGACACGACGTGGCCTGCTTCCCCTGCAAATTCCGCCGCCAGGATCGTCTTGCCACCCGGAGCCGCACACAGATCCATGACCGTATTACCTGGGCATATACCTGCCGCTTCCACTGCAAGTGCGGAGCTGGCATCCTGCACGGTAAATTTGCCTTCCGCAAAGCCCGGAAGTTCACTTACATTTTCCAGATTCTGTGCCAGATACACATAAGGAAGTTCCCTGCTTTGCTGCAGACGTACACCGGTTTTCTCAATTTTCTCCGCCAGTGACTCTCTCTCCGCTTCGGTCAGTTCCGTGGAGAACCGCAGGGATACCGGATGAATGGAAAGGAGTCCTTTTAAAAGTGTTTCCGTTCCTTCTCTGCCATATGCAGGCAGCCACAGATTCACGATCCATTCCGGCATGGAATATTTTATGCTCAGATATTTCACCGTATCCTTGGGATCCGGCAACGGCATCTGTTCCTTGCTGCGGGAAATATTACGCAGCACCGCATTGACGAAGCCTTTCAGGGTACGGAAGCCTCTTTTGGCCGCCAGTTTGCAGGCCTCATTGCACACCGCACTGTCGGGAACTGCGTCCATATACAGGATCTGATAAGTACTCATGCGAAGAAGACAGCGGATCAGAGGCTTCATCTTCCGGACCGGAACAGAAGAAAACCGATCCAGATAATAGTCCAGCTCCAGCTGTCTCTCTATCGTACCTTCCGTGACTCTTTTGATAAACGCTTTCTCTCTGGGATCCAGATAATCGTATTTATCCAGAACCGCTTTCATCAATTTATGGGAAAAATCCTGCCCCTTTTCCAGACTGAGCAGGATCTCCACTATAATCTCTCTTGTATCGGTCGTTGCATGATCACTCAAGATTAGTCTCTCCTTCTGCGATTGCCGCCGTACAGCAGGATCAGTCTGAGCAGCTGTAATGCGGAGGAGGCCGCTCCTGCCACATAGGTCAGAGCCGCTGCCGTCAGCACCTTTTTGCCGCCGCTTACTTCTTCACTGCCTAATAACCCGTATTCTTCCACCTTCACGATAGCTCTGTGGGAAGCATTGAATTCCACAGGCAGTGTCACCAGTTGGAAAATAACGGTCAGGGCAAATGCCCAGATACCAAGCTGGATCAATGTCTGGTTCCAGCTGAGCAGTACTCCTAAAAAGATCAGGGGAATGCTTAAATTGCTTCCGATATTCACCACCGGCACCAGTGCAGCACGAATGCTCATGGGGGCATAGCCATGGGCATGCTGAATGGCATGTCCGCACTCATGGGCCGCAACACTGACCGCGGTCACCGAGGTTCCGTTAAAGTTGTTGTAAGACAGTCGCACCGTATCCGTCCGGGGATCGTAATGATCACCGTCATCGGAGTTCAGGCACTCGATCTGTACATTGTATAAGCCTTCTCTGTTGAGAATGTTGCGGGCCGCTTCCGCTCCCGTCAATCCTCTCATATTCCGGACTTTGCTGTATTTGCGCATGGTGGAATTCACCAGTGCGCTGGCACCCAGACACAATACCAGTCCGACCAGTACCAGAAAATAAGTAGGATCCCAATAATAACCATATCCGTAATAGCCACCGTACATACGAAAGTCTCCTTTCTGTCAACACCGCTTACCCGATCGTTGCTTTTCATTTCGTCGTATCCTAACGCTCGCCCAGAAGCTCTCCCGGCTGTACCTTTACCCCCAGCAGGAAATCGTGAGTTGTCATACGCTTTTTACCTTCCAGCTGCAGTTCCATCACCTTTAAGGAGCCTTCCGATGCAGCCACTTCAAAGGAATCCTTATTCACCGTAAGGATCGTGCCCGGTGCTTCCTTATGCGCAGTTGCCATAGGAATGGCTTTCCAGATTTTCAGCTGTTTTCCATGATAATGCGTATATGCACTGGGCCAGGGAGTCAGTCCACGGATCAAACGATCCAGTTCTGCCGCTGTTTTCGTAAAGTCCAGCTTTCCCATCTCTTTGGTGATCAGGGCCGCGTAGCAGGTCTTGGTATCATCCTGCTTTTCCGGTACCAGTTTGCCTGCCTCCAGCAGAGGCAGTGCCTCGGTGATCGCTTCCCCGCCCAGCACCATCAGCTTGTCATGCAAAGTTTCAAAGGTGTCCTCCGAAGTAATGGGGATTTTCTTCCGGTACAACATATCGCCGGTGTCCAGTCCCGCATTCATCTGCATGATGGTCACACCAGTCTCAGCC
>ENA-ORMX01002172-ORMX01002172.1-human-gut-metagenome-genome-assembly--contig:-NODE-2172-length-11675-cov-3.509639_pt1 | contig 11675 bp, 10 predicted proteins | sample MGYA00242108_ERZ509007 | MGnify/ENA primary metagenome ERZ509007 (study PRJEB26280, sample SAMEA2338745) | human gut metagenome | biome: human gut; feature: human-associated habitat; material: faeces...
TCAAATGGTAAACTTAATCTTTCGGTGGGATTTATAACTGCATCATCTTCGTTATCTTTTGATGGGTCATAAAGTTGAGTTAATTGATACCATGTTTCTGATTGCTCCGCTTCAATTTCAAAATAGGCTTTAGAATAATGATACTCTTTGTTGGAGTTATTTTCTAAAAAAAATTTTACGTTTTCTAAGTCAGAATACTCTTTTTCACTTGATGTAAGCTCAACATCTGATAAAGTATTAATTTTTTCCTCAGTTCCATAGGACGAAACCTCATAATTCTCTTTGAAATCCTGTGATGATATTATTTCTTCATCTGATGTTGAATTGCACCCGGACAAAATGCTTGTGACAGTTATTAAAATAATACAGATAATTTTTTTCATAATCGAAACCTCCTTTATAAGTGCTTAATGCAATTATATGGGGAAAATGTCTATTTTTCATCAACATATGCAATTTTTATACAAGCTGTAACACAGGCTCCCCCCTTATGATTATTTGAAATTTTTATTGTACCTCCATGCCTTTCACATAATATTTTACAAATGTTTAATCCCAGACCTAGATGTTCAGACGTAGTATCTTGCGATGGTTTATAAAATGGTAATGTTACACGTTCTATATCCGTACTTTTGAAACCACAGCCATCGTCAGAGACCGTAATCAATAAAAATTCCTCCTGTTTATTTACATCAATAGCTATCATCGACTTAGCATATCTAATGCTATTAGACAACAGGTTTTCATAAATTTGTATGATAATTTCAAGATTGATAAATAGAGTTTGCTGTTTATTACAATTTGTTTTAATCGTATATTCTATATCAGAACAGAGCATTTCCGTTGTATTTGATAAGGTTTTTAATAAGAAGTCAAAGTTTATGTTTTCTTTTTCGATTTCTATATCTTCTAAACGGTATAAGTTTGTCATAGCACTAACGTATTTTTCAAGCCGTTCCACATTGTTGCGTACTGTTGATAATTCGTCGAGTACCTCCTGTTGAGAAACTAATCCTTTGGGAATAAATGATAACAACATTGTGGTATGTCCTTTTAGTATTGTTAAAGGCGTGCGTAAATCATGTGAAAAAGCAGCATTTAATCTCCTTTGTTCAGTAAATTGCCGTATCATTTTTTGGTTGTTTTGATATAAACAATTTTTCATCTTCTCAAATGCAAGACACAGCCTCCCCATCTCGTCTTTATAAGGGTAAGGCAACGTAAAATCCAGTTCGTTGTTTTCGACTTTTCTGTATGCATTCGTCAGTAACTTTATGGGTCTTACTAATTTTCGGTTTACAAAGATAGTCACACAAAGAATCATGCTAATTGAAAGAACAATAGGAATGGTGACAATATTAACCACACCTAGAGCAGAATCCACAATTCTATCATGTTTAGTAAACTTTGGTGAAACTTCAATGTAAGAAACATGATTAGGATAAATATATTCTTGTACTGGACGTTCCTTTTGATAGTCTACAACAAAATTACATACTTCCTTTTCACTTGCATTATATATTGTGTATTCTGTTTGGTCTTTGTTATATTTCGCTGTAAATGAACCATTTTCAGGTATATCATACCTTGTTGTCATGTCCTCATATTTATAGTTAAGGTTTATTCTGTAATCATCTACAAGAGTAATAGATATAACACCTATTACAATACCAATCACTAAGGAAATAAGAGCATAAAAAACAAACGAATTTTTAATACTCATGTTGTCAATATAATGCCTTGAATTTTTTCGCCTTACTTTTTCCATTTATATCCGCACCCCCAGACAGTTTCTATATAAGGATTGTCGCCTATAGAAAGGAATTTTGTTCTTATCCGGCGTATATGTTCTGTAATAACAGAATTGTCGCCAGAACCATCTAAGCCCCATACTTTTTCATAAATTGTCTCACGATCAAAAATAATCCCCTTGTTTTGTGAAAGAAATTCAATAATATCAAACTCTTTCTTCGTAAAATTTATTTCAGCATTTCTATAAAAAACAACTCGTGATGAATAATCAATTACTATATTATTATCGAACTGAACTATTGCGGACGAACCATGTCTTTTTTCTCTCCGCAAATGTGCAGCAACTCTGGCTTCTAATTCATCAACGGAGAAAGGCTTTACAACATAGTCGTCACCACCGACAGCAAATCCTTTGATTTTATCACAGTCCTCAATCCGAGCTGTTAAAAAAATAATAGGACAGGACACAAAATTCCTGATTTTTTCACAAATTGTAAAACCATTCATATCTGGCATATTTATATCTAATAAAATAATATCTGGATGTTTTGTGATTGCATTCAGTGCTTCTTTTCCGTTAATTGCTGTGTATACTACATAACCAATTTTGCAAAAATATTGATTTAGCATTGATACAATATCTCTTTCGTCGTCTACAATCAAAATGCTCTGTGCCATATCTCGTTCCTCCTTAGAAATATATCTTATCATTGAAAAAGCAATTTTTTATCAACTATGTCCACATACTACTGTTAAAAATTGATAGATTTTAGCTATTTTAATTATTATAATCTCTTAAACGAAATGTAACAACTATATTAATCAGCTTGCAAATCATACCGAAATGAGGCTTGCGGAGCATACTATACGGTTTATGACGCAAGCCTTGATTATTTATTCTACAATCTTCCAGTTATCGTCCTTATGAAGCATAAGCTCATACTGTGAGATTTGTGTCATTTTCGACTTGTTATCCAGATACTTCACAGACACACTGACCTTGAGGTTATCGCCGTCTTTGGTAAAGACAGGGTTTACCAGTTCCGAAAATACATAGTCGCCGGAAACAGGAGCAAGCACACCGTCTTTGACGTAATAGGCAAGTTCTTTTTCCGTAGCTGTCGGATACAGCTTAAAGAATGTTTCCAAGAAAGCGGTAGCGTCCTTGACTGTGTCGGAACTGACACTGACATCTGCTTCCTGTACTTTCGGTTCATACTTTGATTTCTGTACCGCCGGAGCAAGGGTTGGATTCTGGGTAATGACCATTGCACCGTCCTTATCCACATGAACGGTCACGGTGTAGTTTTCTGTGACTGCCTGTGTCTGTTCTCCCTCTTTTACCTGCTGATCTACTTCGTAGGCAACGGTAAAATCGTTCATTCCAGACTGTTCCACATTCCAGACCAGCACATTTGTAACCGTAACACTGGTTGGTATGTCCGTTCTGATGGTATCAGCGTTCAAGTCCTGTAATTCTTTGGTAAGGTATTTACTGATTTCTGTTGTCCTTGCTTCAATGGCTTCCTTGCTGGTATCCCATGAGTAGTAGGCTTTCGCAAAGTTCTTGACGAAATTCTCAATACCGTTGGTATCGTTCAATCTTAGCTGAATGATTTCTTTTTCATGTACCGTGTGGGTGTCAATGGCGGTAAAGTTCTTATACACACCAAAGCTGGTGCTTGCCAGAAGCACCGCCCACAACAGCAGGACAGATTTCTTATGTGTCCCGACTTTCATGGTACGCACTTTCTTATTCTTAGGTGCTTTCTCTGTTTTTTCTTTTTTCTTAAACATATTTCAAGTCCTTTCTATTGTTTGATTCTTCCGGCACAAATGATGTGCTGTTGCCAGTAGGCAGAGGTCAAATCGGTATAGCCGATTGGATTTCCGGCATGATACATCTGATTGTTTCCCACATAGATTCCTACATGGGTAACATAGTCACTGGTATTATAAGTGGAATGGAAAAAGACCAAATCGCCAGCCTGTGCCTGTGACAATGGGATATGCTGGGTTGCGTCATACTGTGCCTGTGCAGTTCGTGGCAGGCTGATTCCGGCTTTTCCGTAGCACCACTGGGTAAGACCAGAACAGTCAAAAGAGGTGTTCGGATTACTGCCACCATAGACATATTTCCAGCCTTGATACTTCAACGCTTCATTCATAACCGCCTGTACCGTTTCGTTGCTGAACTGCTTCACGGTCAGATATTGGTTGACCAGCTCCACATAGAACATATTTCCGTAGTTATAACGCCAGCCACCATTTTTACTGACAGCTATCGGATTGGTATAGGTCACTTTTGTACCGCCAGATTTGTTTCTTGCGAAATTCTCTGCAAGATTGAAACTGTGCTTTTTCCCATTCTTCGCCACATAGTCAGCATAGCCACCGCCATAGTTATAAGACTGAATGACCACGTTAATGTCTGTCATACCTTTCCCTTTACAGGAAGAAAGCAGGGACGCAAAATATTTACACCCCTGCTTGATAGATTCCTCTGTACTTAATGAGTTCGGCGGTAACCCCAGACTTTCACTGGACTGCATGACATCGGTAGCCGTACCGCCACTTTCCACCTGTATGATGGCAAGCAGGACGTTCACATACTCCGAGATACCGTTTTCTCTGGCGTATTTTTCTACCATCGGCTGATGTTTGAGGACATCGGCTGACAGGTTCATGCCAGAATAAACAGGCGAATAGTTGTTTGAATTGTCGTCATCTTCGCCGGAAATCAATATCCCGAAAAAGAGAACGATGGAGAAAAGGACAGGAAATATCGTACCTATGATAAGGATACGTTTTAATCTCATTTCTTCCGTCCTTTCTCTGGTTGCTTCGTAACAGTCTTACGGGCAGATTTCCCATTGACCTGTGTTTTCTGTACCGTAGATTTCTTATGATTGCTGATGGATTCCGCTACGTTTGTCTGGTTCTTTCTGGCAACCGATTTGACCTGCTGTTCCTGTCTGATATTGGTTCGGACAGTTTCTTTTCCAGCCTTGACTTCTGCATTTTTTATCACAGGAGAAGTAGCAGGACGCTTCATATCCGGCTTTATGACCGTATCGGTCTGTGCTGTTTTTGGAACAGGTGTGGCAACAGGGCGTTTATGGCTTCTGGTAGCTCCGGCTGTCGCTGATCCATTCGCATGAACTGTCTGCCTTGCTTCTTGTGCTTTCTGTAATTCCTGCTTTTTCTGTGAGATATTTTCCCTGTGCAGGTTACGTTTCTGTGTACGCTGTTCCTGTCGGTTTTCCCGTTCTTCCACAACGCCACGCTTAAAGTCAGATACGTTATCCTTTGCTTTTTGTTTGGCAGAGTGGACAGCATAACCAGCCTGTGTCGGCAAGTCTTTCACATTTTCTTTCAGAGAAGAAGCACTGTCACGGACTTTATTTTTCGTATCCATCACAGCACCGACAGCAGAACCGACACGGCTTCCCATGCTGGCAGAAGTATTTTCCCGTTTCTTTGGCGGTTGGTTCGTTGCTGGCTTTCCGGCTCTGGCAACACTTGCACCAGCCACCGCACCTGCAACACTTCCAGCACCGACAGCCCTTGCAATCCTGTGTTCCATACGTCTTGCCCTGTGTCGCATAAACACCATCGGTCTACGGAATATCCGGCGACCTATCTGCTGGCTGTCATTCGCATTAAGGCTGAACATACTCATTAGTTCTCCGAGCTTCATATAGATTCCGGCAAAGCAGATTATCTGCAAAAACGCCACCATGAAGAACGGATAGTCCGTGGAAATGTTGTAGAACATACTGGAAATTGAAAATGCTACGGTCACAATCAGAGTGATTCCGGCTCTTGTCATAATGGCATTGAACACACGGACAACTGCCTGTTTTGCCATGTTCTCATAGGTCGGTATCATGGACAGTAAAAAACTGACAGGTAAAAATATGGCATATATGATAAAGAGTATCTGGGAAAATAACATCATGCCGGTAAGCAGGAAGATAAAGATTGTGATACCGAGATTGAAAATGAGCAGGAAGAACACCATGCCAAGACGGTTGACGACTTGCGGAATGGTAAGGTTGTCATTGTCGTTATCCTCAATCTCTGTTTTGACGACATTTTCCCTTGTTTCCCCATCTTCGTCTGACGGGCTGGCAGATACCAGAGCTTCCACACGGTCAGTCCCGATTTCTTCGGTATCGCTGTTCCCGAACTGCAACAACAGCCACGGTTTTTCTACCTGTATCGCAAACAGGCTGTCACGGATAAGGTCTACGCTGTCCTTGCCTTTGCTTTGTGAATCGGGGAGCATGATTTTTGTCCCCAAGTCCAGAGAAGCGGTGCTGATGTCCGAACTGAAATCATTGATTTTCTGGATATAATTGGGAGCATAAGCAATAAAGGACGCAGACACAATGAACACCACCACAAAGTTGATAACAGCGTGAAGTGCTTTGCTTGTTTCCCGTTTGAGAAGCCCTGTATAGGCGGTGTAAACACCTACAATCAGAATGATAATGAGCAGGAATCCCACATAGAATCCACTGCTGGAAAATCCATGTTCGGTCACTCCGGCAAGTGTCTGGATACTTTTCCCGATACTGTCTGCCATGTCATTGATGAAGTTCAGCTTATACGCCTGTTGCACCACATATCCTGTGGCATTGCTAAGATACAGGCTGATTGTCCAGACAAAATTTGTGATACAGTAAAGCCCGTACTGCACCGATTTTCCAATGCCGTCCAGCCAGTTCCACGGAAGCCAAGACCAGCTATTGTCCACATAGAAATCAAGCTGATAATTGGAAAGCGGATACTTTGAATACAGGTTGTCTGCATTGACCGTATCATCGACCAGTCCAGACGCATGAGCTACCGTCCCAAGCAGGGACAGCAGTACCAGCGTAACGGTCACGGCAAGCAGTACCAGTTTCAGTACATGGAATACCTTTTCTTTTGTGACAGATTTCATCATTCCAAATCCACCTCACTTTTTATCGGCGGTCTGGTATCAAAGGCATGGAGCAGTTCTACAAAGACAGGGTGTATCTGTACCACACCGACACGCCCGTATAAATCCTGCATTAAGCATTGTCCGTTCTCCAAATCCCTCAACCGTTTCTGGTTATTTTCGTCCTCACTGTCCAGCCCGAAAAACTCTAAGGTCTGCTTGATTTCATTGGTATCTGTGGAGCGGAACGCAAACTTTAAGCCGATGTTATTTTTCAGACTTTCTTTCGATACGTCCCCAGAGCTTTGTGTCACGAAATAGACTCCGGCGTTCATGGCTCTACCAGCACGCACCAGCTTATTTGAGAGTGTTTCGCCCTGTGCCACATTTAAGAACGCCCATGCTTCGTCCAAGTCCACGATTTTAAAAATGCTTCGGTCACTGTGAATGAAATCAAGGGCAAAGGTGCTGATAACAATTAAGATGGATACCGACAACAGTTCAATGGTCGTGTATTCCTCAAAGGTAGTATCCTTATCCGGCAGAACCAAATCTGCAACCTGTATGATGTTGAGCTGGTTATCCAGACTGATTGCATTTTCCACCGAACCGTCTGAGAACAAAAGCTGTGCAAAATCATAGTCCGTAAAACTTTCGATATGGTCTGCAATGTTACGGGATACGGCGGTATCCTCTTTTCGCAGTTCCTCAATGACCTGCAACAGCCCGTGATTCTGATTCTGGGATACCGTGCGGACAGCTTTTCTAAGGACAGGGAACTTTTCGCCGTCACGACTGCTGATACCTGTAAGGAATGTCAGAATGTCGATGGCAAGGCTTTCAGCGTCCTTGACATCTTTCATAATCACATACGGGTCTAACAGCCCTTGATTGCTGGAATCACTGGTAATGTTTACAATGTTGATTTCCTCCGCAATTTCCGGCAGTGTTTCTTTCCAGTTTCCACGCTCACTTTTCGGGTCTAGGATAACTGCCTGTCCACCGAACAGAACGGAATAATACACCAGCAGGTTATTACAGAATGATTTTCCACCACCAAGCGAACCTACAAAAGCAGAAGCCAACGCATTTGTGACCGTACCTTTTACCCCTTGACTGGCAAGGGACGGTTGCAGGTAGACATTTCTTCCTGTATCCACGGAATAGCCGATATAGATTCCTGTATTTTCTCCCAACATCTGGGTAGCACCGAAACCAAGTCCGGCTAAAAAATCGGATTTCACATACTGGATATAATCATTGATATAACGCTTACTGGCTGGAAGAAACTCTCCATGCAGTCCCATCATATCTCCGGCAGGTCGTACCAGCTTCACATTCAAATCATCGTAAAAGTCCTTGACTTCATCACAACGGCGTTTCAGTTCGTCAAGATCGGGTGCAGACACCCGTATGACGTAACTTAATTTATACATACTTTCCTTGCTCTGGTCTAAATCTGTTTCCAGTTCATCGACACTGTCCAAGGCTTCCACCACATTTGAACTTGTTTCGTTTCCGGCTTGATAGGCGTGATTATCCAAGTCCTTTAATTCCTTTTTCTTGTTACGGACAGTGGTTAAGGCTTTCTTATTCCCGACAATCTCAACATTCATAGACGTATCCACAGGGAATGTGAACTGCTGTTGCTGGAAATAAAAGATTTCCGATGATGGGAAGTCCAGTTCTCCGACAATGGCATTGACCGTAAAGTAGGACACATAGCTTTCACTGTCCTCATGTTCCAGACGCAAATATCGCTGGCTTTCTTCCACCACGCAACGGGTAGGACGGATAAGGTCATAATACTTAATCAGTGTTTCCCTTTTTAATTTTCTTTTTGGCAGAGGATACACATAATCTTCATAGGCTATCCCGTCCCTGCCGTAGAGGTGTTCCATCAGATACGCAAAGTCTTTGGCTTCCAGTCGGCGGATTTTGAACCTACGGGAGATTTTGTTTTCCAGCAGTTTTTCCATCTTCGCATAACGGTTGATTTCATCATTGCTCATGGAAACAAAGTCATTCATCAGCGTGTGCCTTACCTCATTCAAAAACTCACGGAATGTCAGAAATACCATTTTTTTGATGTTCTTCAGATTGACTTCGTCCTCTGTGACCATGAGCTTGAATCCCAGAAAGAAACGGTAATCAACTTGATTGTCGCCTATCATGGATACAAGGGCTTCGGTCTGGTCGTCTATTTTCTGATAGGCGACTTCCTTTAATTTTCCCGTTACCAGCTTCTTTGACTGTTCCTGTATGCTTCGGATTGAACTTTCGGTTGCAATCTGCAACGCATGAATCTTTCCCTCACGGGACTGTGCGATAAGCTGACGGAAGCTGTCATGCACAAGGTATTTCTGCTCTGGAGATAAGAACGAATAGTTGTACGGTATCAGCTCATAGTAGGCGAACACCTCATTGTCCTTATTCCAGACAAGGTTATTGTCGATATATTTAATCGGGAACATAGGTCACACTCCTTACTGCCGTGATAGTTTCCTCAAATTTCTGCTTATGCAGGTTCACGGCTTTTCCGGCATAAGTCACTTTGGGACGCAGGGCATACAGAACCATCGTCTTGATGTAACTGTATGGCTTTTTCCCGTCAAAGGTTTTCTGTGACATAAACCATGTAAGGGCAACGGGAATCCCGAAATATTTCAAAAACGCACCCTCAATCATGGAAAGTGGCGGTACATCTGCAAACAGAATGATGATAAATTCCGTCAGCACGAACCATGTAATCTGGGTAAAGGTCACAGGGAATGGCAGGTTTACATCATTGATGGCATACAGTACCTTTTCCACGTTCCAGATACTTGTATAACTTCGGATTTTCTTCACTTGTAAATGCTCCTTTCTTCATTTTCCTAACAACAGGGACAGCCGGATTTTCCAGACTGCCCCCAAGAGAAAAGCTGACAGTAGCACCAGTGGCGGTGCTGATCTGCCAGCCCTTAACGCAGTACCTCACAGATACCAGCGTTTGTTGCAATAAATGTCCCCTCTATATCGAGGTCACGCCCGTAGGCTTCATAGTCGATATAGTTCTGTAAAGAGGACGGGATTTCTCCGAGTATCTGTTCTTCATCAATCAGATAGTAGGCTAAATCGGTCATCGTTTCACAGCCGGAATACAGAATGATGTCGTCCTTATGTTCCACCAGTTCTTCCAGACTTCCATAGCAGGATATAAAACTGTCCAAGTCGTCCAGCAGGTAATCCGGTAATTCTTCCAACTGCTCATAGATACGGTTCAGTTCTTCGATGGAAATGTATTCGCTAATCTCCATCGGGAAGTTGTCCGTATCATGGATTGCGTATTCTTCGTACTCTGCATTTAAGCCGATACGTTCTGCAATCACTTCTTCGTCCAACGGAAAAGAGAACCAGTCCCCGACCAGTTCTCCCTCATTGTACTTGCCAAGATTGGCTATATAGACTTGCATATCATCAATCATAAACGGTCACTTCCTTTCACTCATTGTATTCATAAAATCTGCCATGCACACACAGGAAATGTTCTGATGTTTCTTCCATATCTGAACAGTTCCGATGGTATGTAATATTGCAAAGTCCGGCTTCCAGCTCTTGCAGGTTTGAAAACCATTCTCTTTGAATTGCAGGTATATCTTCGGGTGGGATTTCACTCTCCGAAATCGCAAGGCAGATATTGTTTAACAGGTCAAGGTCTGTATCTTGCAGGATTTCAAAAGGAAAATCATAATCACTGATAAGATAACGGTCACTGTCCGGCGGTAAGCCAATGGATTGTTTTAATGCTTCTATGTTGCAGGGAAGTGTAAACCATGCACAGCCTGTATCTTTTTCCTGTTCATCAAGATTGATAACAAATACTTTCATTTCTGCCATAAGCAATACCACCTGTCAAAGTTTGAACATACCATTGTTGCAGAGAGCATAACGTCCTTTTTCTTCCAGTTCATGGGCGTAGGCTTCCAGATTAAAATATTTCTTTCCTTTTTCGGAAAGAGCAGAAAATTCAATGTTATGCTCCAAGCGGTAACGGGCAACGTCCATGATACTGTGACACTCTGGATAAAACCGAAATTCTTCTGATTTCTGCAATAAATCCTCTACACCGCCACAATAGGGAATCAACTCTTTGTATGCCTGCTGAACTTCTGGCGATAAATCCGTGTAAGCAAAGTACAGCTTGTTTAACCGTCTGACAGAAGTTGTCCTTACAATGTCGCCAGCAAAAGGGAGCTTCATATCTGTGATTTGATAATCGCCACTGTCAGCTTCCACGCCGAGCAGGTCACGGAACAGCTCATAATCAATGGGTAAATCAAACCAGCGAGAGGTTTTATCCTCTGCTGATTTGGTCGTTTCAATCAATACGCTACATTCTTCCATCGTAATTCAGTCCTTTCTTCTAATTTTGAGTATGAAAAAAGCAGTCGATCATAACTGAAAGACTGCTTAACTCTAAAACAATATTAAAGCGTTTCTTCTTTTAAATTCTGACTCAAAAGGGATTTTAACTCTTTTACATCATTTTCAGACAAATCATTTTGATTAACAAGAACCATTTCATTTTTTATTGTTCTGATATATATGTAATTTCTGAAAATCCCCCAACATTTAAAGGCGTTCCAATGATTAGTCCCGTTACCGATATCAGAACTAACTGTAATACCATCGGTATCAAAACAATATTCACGTTTTCCCGAAGTCAATTTATTATCCATCTTTGAATGAACAATATTTATTACTTTTTTCTGAAATGTGTTAGCTCCGTTTATGATAATCCAGATAAAGAAAACCGAAAATAATAATCCAATAATACCATATCCAATACGACTATTCATAAAACAAAGAATCGTATATATTAACATTATGACAGCCATCACAGACGATAACCCTGTTGCAAATTTACGTTTCTTTACATTTTTATCACTGGCTAAAACGATTTCTTTTAAAATATCTTGTTCTTGCTGTCCGATTTCAATACTGTATCTAA
>ENA-ORMX01002174-ORMX01002174.1-human-gut-metagenome-genome-assembly--contig:-NODE-2174-length-11668-cov-4.016017_pt1 | contig 11668 bp, 5 predicted proteins | sample MGYA00242108_ERZ509007 | MGnify/ENA primary metagenome ERZ509007 (study PRJEB26280, sample SAMEA2338745) | human gut metagenome | biome: human gut; feature: human-associated habitat; material: faeces...
TTTTCGGCAGGTAAATTCTGCCGTAAGAAAAAATCCACAAAGGCACATCGTAGCGATACGGTGTGTTTTCAATTTTTACAGGAGGAAACGCAATGATAAAGTCAAAATTCAAAAGAGTCACGTCGCTTTTCTTGGCGACCCTTATGTGTGTGACCACTTTTGCAGGCATTGGCTCGACAACAGCATATGCTGCTTCGGGAGAAAAAGCCGATGTTTATATGGTCGATTTCCCTCGTGATGGTGATGCTAATTACGATGGGGTATGGGGACACAGCAATTTGACCTTGAAAAATGGTTGGCATACCGGACGTTCCAATTTTACCAATCTTAAGGCTATTGGCTCATACTCAGGCAATGTTGCTTATTGTATTGAGCCGGGAATTTCGCTCAAGGTCGGTCAGACAATGAATAAGTATGACGAAAATTATTTTAATAACCTTGCAGCCAATGGGGTTATTTCCGGAGATGAAATCCGTCTTTTCGTTGGTCGTATTTTACAGTATGGCTATCGTGGGACAATCTCGACATCTTGGAGGTCACAGAATGAAGCAGCAGCAAACAGCATTGCACAGGCTTATGCCACACAGCTTCTTATCTGGGAAACTGTTATCGGAGAGCGTGATGTGAACTTCAATCATGTAGCAGCCAGTGGTTGCAGCAATGTGAAAGATGTCATCAATGCAAAGCATCCGCTCCGCAATAAGATTTTCAGTTATTACAACAGTATGGTGCAGAGTGTACAGAACCATGCGACCATACCGAGCTTTTGTAATAAATCATCCGGTTCGGCAAAGACAATAGAACTTGAGTGGAACGGAAGTAAGTACACAACTACTCTGACAGATTCCAATAATGTGCTGTCCAAATATAATTTCAAGGCAAGTATCAGTGGAGTGAGCTTTTCAGTGAATGGTAACAAACTTACTGTTTCTATGGATACTGCACCGAGTAAGGAATTTACCATTACCGCAACCAAGAAAAATGCAGTCCGCAGAGGTGTGGTTGTATGGTCAGAGGGTAAACACAACCAAAATTCCAGTGTGCAAGATGTTGTCAGCTATGCTCAGGAAGTAAGCGACAGTATCAACGGTTATGTGAAGATGAAAGTCAGCTATGGTTCTTGTCAGATTGTAAAAACCAGTGAGGACGGCAAGGTTGATGGTATCAACTTCACGATTACCGGAAACGGTATCAATCAGACGGTTACAACAGCCAATGGCGGTAAGTTCCAGATTGATAACCTTATGCCGGGTATCTATACCGTAACCGAGCAGGCATACGATAAGTACGAGCCGCAGGAAACACATAGAGTTACCGTTGTAGCAGGACAGGTTGCAAAGGTTACTTTCAATAACAAATTGAAGCGTGGCGACCTTCAGGTGGTTAAATCCTCAGAAGATAACCTCGTAGAAGGTGTGAAGTTCCATCTTTTCGGTACTTCTCTTTCCGGTGCTGCCGTTGACCAGTATGCAGTTACGGATAAAAATGGTGTGGCAACTTTCAAAGATGTGCTTATCAGTGATTCTGAACCATATACCCTTGAAGAAGTGGACACAGCTATCCGTTATGTCGTGCCGAAAAATCAGACTGCACCAGTGAAGTGGAAAGAAGTAACCACAAGAAACTTCAATAACATTTTGAAGAAGTTTACTGTAACAGTAACAAAGAGCGACGCTGAAAAGGGCGAAGCACAGGGCAATGCAAAACTTTCAGGAGCAGTTTACGGTATCTATAAGGGAGAAACGCTTGTAGATAAGTATGTTACTGATGAAAACGGTCAGTTCACTACCAAAGAATATGTTTGTGATACCGACTGGACAATCCGTGAAATTACACCGAGTGAAGGCTATCTCCTTGATAAGACCATTCACAAGGTAGGTGCAGACCCGAAACTTTATGAGGTGGAACACAACCTTACTTCCAATGATGTAACCGAGCAGGTAATCAAAGGCAATGTGGCTATCATTAAACATACCGATGACGGAGAAACAAAAATTGAAACTCCTGAAAAGGGTGCTTCCTTTGAGATTTATCTGAAATCTGCCGGAAGCTATGACGCAGCAGATAAAGACGAGAGAGATACTATCGTTTGCGATGAAAATGGTTTCGGTCAGACAAAAGATATGCCGTATGGTATTTATACCGTACACCAGACTTCCGGTTGGGAAGGCAGAGAGATGATGGACGATTTTGATGTGTTCATTTCACAGAATGCACAGACCTACCGTTATCTCATCAATAACCGTAACTTTGAAAGCTTTGTCAATGTAGTCAAGGTGGACGCAGAAAGCGGAAAGAGTATTCCGTATGCAGAAGCAGGATTTAAGATTTACGACCCGCAGGGCAATCAGGTCAAAATGACCTTTACTTATCCGACACCGACCACGATTGATGTGTTCTATACCGACGCAAATGGTTCTCTTGTAACACCTGAGAAACTGGATTACGGCAAGGGATATTCTATCGTAGAGGTACAAGCTCCATACGGATATGTACTTGATGATACTCCGGTATATTTTGATATTACTGAAGAAAATTCCACAGAGGAAGGTGGCGTAACTGTTGTGAAAGTCAATAAGCCGAATATGGCACAGAAAGGTACTATCACGGTTGAAAAGACCGGAGAAGTATTTAGTGGTGTCAATGTAAGTGGTTCTGAGGACAGTGATGTTATTTATCAGCCTGTTTATGAAGTGGCAGGACTTGAGGGTGCAGTTTATGAAGTTCGTGCTGCGGAAGATATTAGCACACCGGACGGTACACTCCGCTATTCAAAGGGCGAAGTGGTAGATACTATCACAACAAGTTCTGATGGATTTGTTAGGAGCAAAGAACTTTATCTCGGAAAATACGAGGTCAAGGAAATTACCGCACCTTACGGAATGGTAGTGAGTGGCGAAACACATACGGTTGAGCTTACTTACGCAGGTCAGAATATCTCTGTTACCGAAACTTCCACATCGTTCTATAACGAAAGACAGAAAGTGCAGGTAAGCCTTGCAAAAGCCATTGAAAAGGACGAGACATTTGGTATTGGCGACAACGGAGAAATCAAAAACATCAGCTTTGGTCTTTATGCCGCAGAAGATATTGTATCTGCAAGCGGTACAGTTATTCCGGCTGATGGACTGATTGAGATTGTCAGCGTAAATGAAAATGGAACTGCTGTTATGAAGTCAGACCTTCCGTTTGGCAAATACTATGTCAAAGAGATTGCAACCGATGAGCATTATATTCTCTCTGATACGAAGTATCCGGTTGTATTTGAATATGCAGGTCAGGATACCGCAACGGTTGAAATCAAAGTAAATGACGGAAAAGAAATCAAGAATGAACTTATCTATGGTTCTGTATCAGGTAAGAAGATTGACGAGAACGGAGAAGCACTTGAGGGTGCTGTTATCGGTATCTTCAAAGCCGAAGAAACAGAATTTACAAAGGATACTGCACTTATGACGACTACCTCTGCAAAAGACGGTAGTTTCTCTTTTGCAAAAGTTCCTTATGGCAAATGGATTGTAAGAGAAATCGAGCAGCCAAAGGGATTTGTTCTTGATGAAAAAGCGTATGAGGTCAATATCAGCAAAGCCGAGCAGGTAGTTGAAATTGAGATTGTCAATGAGTATGTTCACGGCAATATCAGACTCACGAAGGTGGACGCTGAATATCCGGATAACAAGCTTACGGGTGCAACCTTTGAGGTATATAAGGACACCAATGAGAATGGAAAGATTGATGATGGCGATGAACTTATCGGAAATCTTGAAGAAACCGAAACCGGAATTTATGAGATGAAAGAGCTGCTTTACGGAAAATATATTGTCCGTGAAACAAAAGCACCGGAGGGCTTCCTGCTTGATAAGGGAGAATACTCTGTTTTCATTGAGAAAGACGAAACAACTTATTCCGTTGAGAATAAGGCTGGAGTTGGATTTATCAATGAAGCTATGCGTGGAACACTGAAAATCGTCAAGACATCTTCAGACGGTAAGGTCAAAGGTTTTGCGTTCAGAGTAACCGGAGCAAACGGGTATGATATGACATTTGAAACAGATAAGAATGGCGAAATCGTGATTGAGGGACTTCGTATTGGCGAATATACCGTATCAGAAGTGGCAAACAATGCGTCTGCCGCATATATCACACCTGCCGACCAGAATGTTACTATCAAACTTGATGAAACAGCCGTTGTAAAAATGCACAATGAGTTAAGAGATACGCCGAAAACAGGAGATGATACCAATATGAAACTTTGGTATGTCCTTGCCGGACTTTCTGCTGTCGGTATCGCTGTAACTTCTGTTGTTGCACACAAAAAGAAGAAAAAGGAGAGTAACGAGTAATGGAAGCAAAGACAATTATCGCTATCGCATTAGTCGCCGTTATTGTCGGCGGCTTTATCTTTCTTCAGGTTAAAAACCGTAAGAAGTAAGTAACAAGCGAACATTAACCAGTCGGGGCAGAGCGTAAAAACTCTGTCCCTTTAATTTTTTGGAGGAACATTATGAAACAACAGAAAACGGTGGAGAGCCGAGTGCTTGAAATCTTAAAGGAATGCCCGATGTCGAGGTATGATGATATGCTTCTCATTCTGCATTATTACAACCAATACGGATATATACCTGCCGGAAATCTTCCGCTTGAGGATATTGTATTTAATTACCGAGCATACGGACTTCCTTGTTTTGAAACCATACGCAGGGCAAGGCAGAGAGTACAGTCCCTTTTTCCTGAGTATTCACGTAATCCGCAGAAAGAAGAACAGAGCGGCAGTATTTCTATTGTAATCAACATTAGCTAAGGAGGTATTTTCGTGAAAGACAAAGCAACTTTTCAGAATAAGGTCAAGGTGCTGAATAAACTCTTTGACTCCGGTTGTGATACGGAGAAAAAGTTGCAGCAGCTTGATATGGAAGCAATCCTGAAAATCCCGAATATCACGATTCCTGATATGGGTGTGATTATGGAGCTTCAGAAGAATACAAAGTCCGGTAAACTCTTTTCGTATTTGGGCGGAGGTTCTGATGAAGCAGTAAAAAATAAAGGTAACAATGAGAAGAAAGAGCCTGCTATGCAGGAGCAGAGATAAGAAACGATAAGGAGGTGCAAGGGTAATGGCACGAAAATATGACCTTATTTCTGAGCTTTACAACCGCACCTGCAAAACGGTTGTATCAAATCCTCAGAACTGGCAGGCATTCTTGGCTTCGGCTTGCCGAAATTATAAGTTACGCTATGACGAACAGCTTCTTGTATATGCACAGCGACCTGACGCAACAGCAGTTCTTGAGATAGAACAGTGGAATAGAATTTTCGGCAGATGGGTCAACCGAGGTGCAAGAGGTATTGCTGTTTTTGCTGATGAAAACCGTACAAGGCAAAGACTGACACATTACTTTGATATTTCAGATACCCACGAAAGCAGATATTCAAGAACAGTTCCGATTTGGGATATGCGTCAGGAATACGAAGCAGATGTGATTGAAACATTGGAAAGCACTTTCGGAGAGATTGAGAATAAGAGCAGTCTTGCCGAAGCGATTATGGGAGCAGCAAGAAATGCGGCAGAGGATAATATCCCTGATTATCTGCAAGACCTTTACTATGCAACCGAAGGCAGTTTCCTTGAGGAAGTGGACAATGATATTGTGGCTTCCATTTATAAAAATGTTGTAGCAAACAGTGTGGCATATATGATGATGTCAAGGCTTGGTGTTGATACAGACGGTTACTTTGAACTTGATGATTTCAGAGATGTTACCAACTTCAATACGCAGGAAACACTCAATGCACTTGGATTTGCTACCAGTGATATTGCAGAAATGGGATTGACGGAAGTATCTAAAACAATTACTGCACTCAACCGTCAAAATCGCATAATTGTCGGTCAGGACAGAAATGAATACAATAAGGTTGAAAATAACGACGAAAGGAGTTTGGACAATGAACGAACTGACCTACACGATGGTGGGCGATTACAGCCTTCCGAACCTGAAACTTCCACAGCAGCCGGAAGTGACTTTGGGCAGATACGCTCAGATGAGGAGAAAGTTTCTGAAGGAACATCACAGAGTCCTTTACTACAATCTCCTGACGAGGGGCGAACTGACACAGCACTTGGCGGAAGTGGAACAGAGAGCCAGCAAGATGGAAGAAACAATCCTGAGCCAGATGGCACAGAAAGAGGGAGTGACCGAACAGATGAAAGCGGAGGATATGATGAAATGGGTTCGTCTGATGAACGCTCTTCGCAGCTCGGCACAGGAAATCGTGAAAGCGGAAGTGATATTCGCTTAGAGTATTACGACAGAACGCACGAGGATAAAAGCCTTCCGTTCTTTGGACGTGATGAAGTAATCAATGAAATTCTCAGAACGACACCACATTTGTCAGCAAGTCTGGAAGAAATCAAAGATTATTATGAACGTAATCCTGATAACAAAGACCGCACAGAGTATATAAAGAGTATTTTCAATAATGATTATACCGAACTTACTTTAGAGGACGGCAGGACAGTAGGGTACAAGACCTTTGAAAACGTTCTGCATTTGTGGGAGGGCAAATACGACAGCAGAACCGCACAGAGCTATTATGATTGGGCTGTTATTGCCCGTCATTTTGAAGCTATGCGATTACTGGGAGAATTAAGTGACAGCATAAAACCATTACCGTCAATGGACGGTCAGATGACATTCATATTAGACGGTCGGGCAGAGGAAAAGAAAACCTCTGCCTTTACTTTTTCTCAGGAGATTATCGACGCTATTCTTGCGAATGGAAGCGGATTTTCTGAGGGAAAAATGCGTATTTATGAGCAGTTTGAAAAAAGTCTTTCTGCAAAAGAAAATGCCGACTTCTTGAAAAATGAATATGGTTGGGGCGGTTCTTATCCCGTCATAATCGGGGCAGGCATTGATGAGAGCCACGATGGAAAAGGTATTACGATTACGAAAGGCATCGGTAAAGAAAATCCACATATCACACTTTCGTGGTCGCAGGTGGAGAAGCGTATCGGGGAACTTATCCGAATGGACAGATACTTAAATCCAAAGGAAAAAGAACGCTATCCTCAGTGGCTTGAAAGTCAAGAGGAACGCAGAGCCAAAATCGAGGAAACGAAAAGAAATCGTGAGATACTTTCTAATGCACCACCGGAGCAAGAGGTCGAACCAACCGAAAAAGAACCTGAAGAAGCAGAACAGCTACAAGATGTGCAGTATGAATATCATCTTGGCGATAAGGTGTATATCGGTGCTTCTGAGTACGAAATCTTATCTGTTGATGATGAGAGAGTAATGCTCTATGACTATGATGTGCCACTGTTCAATAAGGAATTTTCACGCACAGAGTTTGACAGAAAAGTGCGAGAGAATCCGATGAATGAGCATTTGATTGTAAAGGAAGAACCTGCCGAAGAAAGAAATGAAAAAGAGTCTGAGCCGTTAGTTCCCGCTTGGGAGCAGAAGAAAAAAGTCAAAGGCTTTGACTTGCACCCTGATGTGCCTATGGCAGACCGTCACACCTTTAATCTTAGAGAAAATGAGGTTGAAACGGTTGGTAAAAAGGAACGCTTCCGCAGAAATATTATGGCGATACAGCTTCTTAAAAAATGTCAGGAAGAAAACAGATTTGCCACTCCTGAAGAACAGATTATCTTATCAAAGTATGTCGGTTGGGGTGGGCTTTCAGAAGCCTTTGATGAAAATAATTCAGCGTGGGCAACGGAATATCTGGAACTTTCTTCGGTATTAACACCGGAGGAATATGCTTCGGCAAGAGAAAGCACATTGACTGCGTTCTACACGCCGCCTGAAGTTATCACAGCCATTTATAAGGCAATGGAGCAGATGGGCTTTAAGGAAGGCAACTTGTTAGAGCCGTCCTGCGGTATCGGTAATTTCATCGGTATGCTGCCGGACGCAATGCAGGACAGTAAGATTTATGGTGTGGAACTTGATACGATTTCCGCAGGGATTGCACAGCAGCTTTACCAGAAAACAACCATTGCGGCACAAGGATTTGAAGAAACCAATCTGCCGGACAGCTTCTTTGATGGAGTGGTTGGCAATGTGCCTTTTGGAGATTTTAAGGTGTTAGATAAAAGGTACGACAAGCATAAGTTCCTGATACACGATTACTTTTTTGCCAAGTCCCTTGATAAGTTAAGACCCGGCGGTGTGATGGCTCTTGTAACGAGCAAAGGCACAATGGATAAGGAAAACTCGGCGGTACGAAAATATATTGCACAGAGAGCAGAGCTTCTTGGAGCAATTCGATTGCCAAATAACACCTTTAAGGGTAATGCAGGAACGGAAGTCGTTTCGGATATTCTTATCCTACAAAAGCGTGACAGACTGATAGATATTGAGCCGGATTGGGTTCATCTTGATACCGATGAGAACGGAATTAAGATGAACTCTTATTTTGTGCAGCACCCCGAAATGATACTTGGAGAAATGAAAATGGTATCGGGGCGTTTCGGTATGGAAGCAACTTGTGTGCCGTATGAAAATGCAGACCTTGCAGCACAGCTTGATGAAGCAGTAGCAAACATTCACGGAGAAATCACGGAATATGAAACTGAGGAAGAACTGGAGGAGGAAGATAATTCTATTCCGGCAGACCCGACAGTGAGAAACTTTTCCTATACGTTGGTAGACGATAAAATCTACTATCGTGAAAATTCCCGTATGACTCCGGTGGAAGTGTCGGCAACCGCAGAGAACCGAATTAAGGGTATGATTGCCATTAGAAATTCCGTCAGAACGCTGATTGAATTGCAGACAGAAGATTACCCTGACAGCGAAATCAAAGCGGAGCAGGAGCGATTAAACAGACTTTATGATACCTTTTCAGGTAAGTACGGACTCATTAACAGCCGTGCAAATACCTCTGCTTTTTCGCAGGACAGTTCATTCTCTTTGCTTTCCGCATTGGAGATAATCGGAGAGGACGGAGAACTGGAACGTAAGGCTGATATGTTTTCTAAGAGGACAATTAAGCCGCATACTCCGGTTACTTCTGTTGATACGGCAAGCGAAGCGTTGGCGGTATCTCTTGGAGAAAAAGCCACGATTGATATGGACTATATGATGGAGCTTTCCGGTAAATCGGAGAATGAAATCTTTGAGGACTTAAAGGGTGTTATCTTCCTAAACCCGCTTTATGAGTATGGAAATTCTTACGAACCGAAGTATCTGATGGCTGATGAATACCTTTCGGGTAATGTCAGGGAAAAGCTGAGGATTGCAAAGAAGTCGGCAGAACTCTATCCGGAAGATTATAAGGTCAATGTAGAAGCACTTCAAAAGGTGCAACCGAAAGACCTGACTGCAAGTGAAATTTCCGTGCGACTTGGTGCAACTTGGCTGCCACCGGACGATGTGCAGGAGTTTATCTTTCATTTGCTTGAAACACCACGCTATGCACAGTGGAATATCAAAGTTCACTTCTCTCCATTTACGAGTGAGTGGAATATTGAGGGCAAATCCTATGACAAAGGAAATGTAAGGGCATATAACACTTACGGAACTTCCCGCATCAATGCCTATAAGATTATCGAGGAAACGCTGAACTTAAAAGATGTGCGTATCTTTGATTATATCGAAGATGATGAGGGAAAGAAGAAGGCTGTCCTGAACAAAAAGGAAACAGCGATTGCTCAGTCGAAGCAGGAAATGATTAAGCAGGAATTTCAGGACTGGATATGGTCTGACCCTGAACGAAGGGAAAGACTTTGCAAATCCTATAATGAGAAATTCAATAGCGTCAGACCTCGTGAGTATGATGGAAGTCATATCATCTTCAATGGTATGAACCCTGAAATTGAACTCAGGGAACATCAGAAAAATGCGGTTGCCCATATTCTTTACGGAGGAAATACGCTTCTTGCACACGCAGTCGGAGCAGGAAAAACTTTTGAAATGGTAGCGGCAGCACAGGAGTCGAAAAGGCTTGGACTTTGTAACAAGTCACTGTTTGTTGTACCAAATCACTTGACCGAACAATGGGCGGCTGAGTATTTGCAACTCTATCCGGCGGCGAATATCCTTGTCGCAACAAAGAAAGATTTTGAAACCAAGAACCGTAAAAAGTTCTGTGGCAGGATTGCAACCGGAGATTATGACGCAGTTATCATCGGACATTCACAGTTTGAGAAAATCCCGATGTCCATTGAAAGACAGAGGGCAATCTTAGAACAGCAGCTTGAGGAGATAACGGGAGGAATTGCAGAACTCAAGCGAAACCGAGGGGAAAACTTCTCCATAAAGCAGCTTGAAAAGTCAAAGAAATCTATCAAGCAGAAACTTGATAAACTCAATGACCAGACGAAAAAAGATGATGTTGTAACCTTTGAGGAACTTGGTGTAGACAGGCTTTTTGTTGATGAAAGCCATTATTACAAGAACCTTTATCTTTATACAAAAATGCGTAATGTGGGTGGTATCGCACAGACGGAAGCACAGAAATCTTCCGACCTCTTTATGAAGTGTCGTTACCTTGACGAGATTACCGGAGGACGAGGAACCGTATTCGCAACGGGTACACCTATCTCAAACAGTATGGTGGTGCGCCCGTAAGGGGCTGTAATAATCTTACCTTGAGCAAGTAATAGGGCAAGGTATCAAAGCGGAATAATCCGCACCCTATCGTCACCCGACTTATCCGAAAGGGGAAACCCGACGGGGAGTGTAGCATGTCGGAGGGCACGAAACATGGAAACTTCCAAAGTGTTTGCGTGGTAGTGACGAAAAGTTATGAATAAGGATGAAAGCTAAACTGCCTGAATGACAGTCGGAGATTGGGCAAAATGTTGCTCCATGCGTAAGGAAGTTATACTCGCATGTACTCTGGTGGATATGAGTCGGCCATGCGTACCCACAAGATACCCAGAGTAAATCAGCCATAGGATAATGGAAAACGGCGAACGTCACATCCGAAATCATAGCAGGCTTATGTTATTACAGTTCTAAACGGGGATTGCCTACGGTAAAACGCCGAAATATCGGCTATGAGTGCTATGAGAAAAAGCGACTCTGAATACTTACTATGGCAACAGAGTCTCCGTAGTAGTCCGAGGGCGGGAAAGCCGTCCACATGGCGAAGGGAGACAGTCTTTCTTCAATACAAATAACAAGGAAAGGTGCGTGAGGCATTATGAGAAGTCCCGAAAATGTATTGAAAAGTTTAAGTGAAAAAGCAAAAAACAAAGAATACAGGTACGAGAGATTATACCGTAACCTGTACAACCCAGAGTTCTATCTGCTTGCATACCAGAATATTGCGACCTCTCAGGGGAGCATGACGGCAGGGGCAGACGGACTCACTCTTGACGGTATGAGCATGGAGCGCATTGAAAAACTCATTGCAAAATTAAGAGACCATTCATACCAGCCGAACCCAGCAAGGCGTGTCTATATTGCGAAGAAAAATAGCAATAAAAAGCGCCCATTGGGGATTCCGTCAACGGACGATAAACTGTTGCAGGAAGTCGTCCGTATGATATTAGAAGCAATTTATGAGCCGACATTCTCCGATAATTCACATGGTTTTAGACCGAAAAGAAGCTGCCACACAGCATTAAAAGAAATTGTAACGCTGTTTACTGGCGCAAAGTGGATAATCGAGGGAGATATTAAGGCTTGCTTTGACAGCTTCTCCTCTACTG
>ENA-ORMX01002180-ORMX01002180.1-human-gut-metagenome-genome-assembly--contig:-NODE-2180-length-11649-cov-4.705796_pt1 | contig 11649 bp, 10 predicted proteins | sample MGYA00242108_ERZ509007 | MGnify/ENA primary metagenome ERZ509007 (study PRJEB26280, sample SAMEA2338745) | human gut metagenome | biome: human gut; feature: human-associated habitat; material: faeces...
TAAGAATACATAGCTACCTCCTGATTTCTTTACTTATTATACCACAATAAAAGCAGATTATGTAATCTGCCTCTAATTTTATTGTAAACCTAGTTTTTTCACTTGAGGTTTTTGCAATTTTGATAATATCACATCATATGGCATTGCAGATAGCAACAAGCCCATCTTAGGTCCATTATCAGTACCTAAAATCAAATTATAAATTATCTGAAAATATCTTTTTTGTTTGTTTTTTAATTCTTTCTGATCTTCTTCACCATTTTTTACAATTGCAAATAATGCTGACTGTAATTCTTGTGAAGTTTCATACTCATCATTTAAAACATCTAAAGTATTTTTAATCCATGCTTTTTCTGTGTCATTTAAAGTGTCATAATAATCAGAATTAAAACTATCCAATACTTTTAATTTATTATTATCATATTTTTCTAACCAATTCTTAGCTCTTAGTAATCTGCTCTTAAAATATGGTGTATTACAATCTATATTTTCTTTACTTAATAATTTTGATAATGCTATTTCATTATAACTTACCATTGGTAAGAAATTGGCAATATACCCAAAATTAGGGTTGTTCAAATAATCCTTGGTTACTCCAGTTAAAGAAATAATATCAGAATTATTTTCATCCAACTTACCCTCAAAAAATGCTTTAACCATTCTATCATATTCAGCATAATATCTTAAAACATCTTCATCTAAGGCTATATTAAACTGATGATTTGGTCTATTTTTTGCATAAAACCATAATATTAAGTTTTTATCATAAACATCTAATAAATCAGATAATGTTAATACATTCCCTGTAGAAGATGCCATTTTGCCATTAGCACCTTTTATTCCTATGAAATCATATGCAACATATGATGGTGCATCATAACCAAATATTTCTTTTGCAATTACTTTTGAAGTGGCATAACTTCCATTTGCAGCCGAATGATCTCTTCCTCCCGGTTCAAAAATAACACTTTCTTGTTGCCATCTCATTGGCCAATCAATTTTCCATTGTAATTTTATATTACCACAATTATCTATTAACTGTTTACTGTGATGGCCACAAGAGCACTTATATTGTATTTCTCCAGTTTCTTTATCATAGCTTAATATTGTTGTAGAATCTTTGTTGCATTTTTTACAATACAAACTTATTGGATAGTAATTATTCCTATCTTCTTCTGTAAATTCTTGTGTCTTAAAACTAGACAATATATCGAATATTTCTTTTCTTTTTTCAACAGCCAATTTTATCTTTTCATCATATCTACCACTTTTGTATTGCTCAGTTTGTGATATTGTTATAGGATTAATTCCTAATCTATTTAGTTCATCAACAAATCTGTCTTCAAATTCCTTAGCATAGTTTTTATTACTATCAAAAGGACTTGGTATACTTGTATATGGCATTCCAATATATTTTTCATATTCTTTAGGCATTCCAATAGGAACCTTTCTAAACCTATCAAAATCATCAAATGATAAAATATATTTTACTTTTTTCCCTAAATTCTCTAATTCTTTTCCTATAAAGAATGTAGTAGCAATTTCTCTAAAATTACCAATATGTATAAAACCTGATGGACTAACTCCTGATGCTATTACAAACTCATCCTTTTCTGGAAATTTTTCTATTAATAACTTTGCTTCTTCTAAAGCCCAACTCATAATATCCCCCCTAACTGAAATTGTTTACTATTATAACTTAACGGCTATTCATAGTCAATTTATTTATTTAAAGTTGTTAATTCTTTTAAATTCCATTCATTATTATATGTCAATCTCTTTATTAATATTTTATTTTCTTTTAATTCATATAAATTATATTTATTGTTGTTATCAACAAATCCATTTACACTACCAGCAACTAGATCTACCAAGCCATTCTTATTTTTTACAATATCTGTTTCAAATTTATGCCCACATAAATTATATTTGTATATTGAATTTATGTCTGTTTGATCAAATAAGTTTTTATTATAACTATATGGTGTATGTGAAACTACAAATTTATATTTATCATTGTTAACATTTGTTTTTAATAATTCTTTTATTCTATTTGTATCCTGATAAAAAGTAATACTATCTGAAGAAAAGACTGGCAATGAATTTATTACTAATGCATCAAATCTATTATATTCTTTTAGATAATACAATTCTTCGATGGAACTAACATTAATACCACACATTCTATTCATAAAGGAATTAAAATATTTTAATCTTTCTTTAATAATTTTTTCATCTTGACAATCACTTAAAGAACAAAAATCTATATCATGATTTCCTGTGCATATTATTATCTTTTCTTTAGGAATCTTTAATTCATCTGTTAAATATGATAAATACTTGTAACATATATCAAATCCGTCTTTAATATCATAAAAACATACTAAATCACCACTTAAAATTAAATAATTATCATAATTACCAACCTTTAACTTTTGTATTAATCCTTCCCACTTTTCACTAACTTTTTTACTATCTTCTTTTTTATCAAAATGTAAATCCGAAAGATGAATTAATCGCGATATCAAATTATCATCAAAAAATTTCCTTCTTGGTAGTAAACTACATATTTTATTCATATCATAGTTTTCTATAAGACTTTTTAAAGGAATCCCCTTATCAACGCCAAAAACCATATTATAGAAATCTAGATATAAATTTTTCTTATCTTTAATACTAGTATTTAATTCATCCATGAAGCTCTCTGTAGAATCAAATCTGTTTGTGTTTCGTAAAAGGTCTGATAATTTATGTAATTCTTCCTTTCTTTCCTTAGATAAAGAAGAATAATATTTTTCATTAAATTCATTGTTTACTACCCAGTATTTATTTTGACAATATTGTTTTAACCAATTAGTAACATATTTAATTTTCTCTAAATTTTCTCTTGTTTCTTTAAATGCAATATATTTCTTCAATTTTTCGATATTGAAGTCTGCTATTGGTAAAAATCTTACCAAATCCTCGAATTTAATTATTTCATTATAATCTATTTTTAATAAATTCTTTATATCCTGATTCCCCTTTGATGAAATTAATTGTTCAAATTCACAATAAAGTTTTTTTATATCTTCTACTAACGATAAGGACATCTCTTTATTATTGTCCGACTTTAAAAAAAAATATAAAACTAATTCTTTAGGCATTACTTTTAAAACATCTGAAATCGTAATTATATCTTTAGAATCCTTACTCATTCTTCCTTGACTACCTTTTATATTTAAAAACTGGTAATTTAAGAAAACTGGATTTTTTTGATTATATATTTTCTCATTTACTTCTTTCGAAATATTTAATGCGCCAAGATTCTCAGAATGTCCCTTTCCACATGGTTCAAAATCTACAGATTCGTAATTCCATCTCATGGGCCATTCAACATTGAAATTCATTTTTATGTTTATATCTCTAATAGACTTGATTTCATTATTACCACAAGTACATCTATATGATATTTTTTCATTATTACTATCATAGCCTAATATAGTTGTGCTATCTTTTTTGCAAGTACTACAATATATCTTTACTGGATAGTATTTTTTTCTATCTTCATCAGTTAACTCCTGCGTTTTATACTTTTTAATAATATCAAATATCTCTTCTTTTTTTTCTAACACAAGTTTTATATATTCGACATATTTATTATCTAAATAGTTTTTAGATTGATATATATAATCCATTTCTATTCCAAGCATTTTCAATTCTTCATTTATTCTGTTTTCATAATACTCAGCATATCCTATATTACTATTAATGTGACTTGGAAATGAATAATTAGGCATACCAATATATTTTTCATATTCCTTTGGAACACTCTTTGGGACTTTTTTAAATCTATCAAAATCATCAAAAGATAACAATAGTTTAACATTTTTCCCCTTTTGTTTTAATCTTTCTGACACTAAATATGTAATAATCAATTCCCTAAAATTGCCTATATGCGCTATTCCTGTTGTTGATATTCCACATTGACAAGTAATAGTTTCTTTGTTTATATTTTCTTCTAGAATTTTATCTGTTATATCTTCCAACCATTTAAACATAATTAATCACCTATAATCATTTCTCCATTTTCAAATATATAGATTTTGCCTATGTACTCAATTCTATTATTTGATATTTTAATACATGAATCATTTGGTATACCATATATTTTATGAATAACAGACATGTTTTTATCTTCTTCAACCTGCATTTTGTTTTTTATATCAAAATGTGGATCTATTGTGATATTTGTTACACCAATACCTTTGTAAAAAAAACTTTTTTCAATATCTTCATCCTTAGAATAATAACCATTTTCTGCAATATTCATTGCTCCACAACTGGTACATAATAAAACACCATCAAATTCTCTTAAAATTTTATCAAATGCATTGTCATTAATAAAACTCAATTGAGTTTCATAATTGCCGCCAAGTAAATAAATGACATCCGATTTTTTTAATGTATCTATATCAATATTAGATTCATCGATAACATTAACCTCATCAAAAGTATTTGCTACTTTTAAATGATTAATTATACCTGTTACCTCGCGATTACCAAATATATATTTTAGATTCTTCTCATGATTTTTAGGTGAAGAAGCAATAAAAGATATTGTTTTTAATCCCTTTAAATCTTTCTTCAACGACCTAATTATTTCATTTGAAAATCCTTCTGTAGCACCAGGGCCACTAAGCAAATATATTTTTTTCATATATTTCACCTCTTTCTTAATCTCTTATTATTATTTTATACGTACTAGCATATTATACCACATAATCTTATTTTTTTGATTTTGGTATATAAACACTAAAATAATTCTTTTCGTTATTTATAATCTTTTTATTGTTTTTGCTATTGTTTTTCTTATTTGCTGTTTAATAGTATAACTATAATTATTGATTTCAGGTTCTGTTTTTATTCCATCAGTACAATTAATGTCTCTAACAACAACATTAATTCCCTCTGATAATAACGCTTTCTTTATTTTTAATAATTCTTCTTTTGTAAAACTAGTCTTCATACATTTTTCTTTACATTGATTCATGCATTTTGATTTAGAACATATTTCAGGTTTTAATATGTTTAATAAAGCTATATTATTAGTATTTAACATATGTGATATAGCACAAGAAGAATTGAAATAAACTGGCATATTAGGAAAGTATTTATTGCATAATTCTATTATTTCATCTTCTACTTTATTTGATAATGTCTTCTTATCATGTTCTTTTATTAACATTGGCATTTCTTGACCTTTTTGCACTTTCATTCCAAATTCTATACCTTCAGTCCATCTTAATCCTCCAGGTACTATCATATCAATATAATTAGAATAATTTTTTGAAACAAATTTAAACATCTCCTCTAGATGCCCATAGTTAGCCCCCCATTCTTTAACTAATGGTCTAAGATACCAACTAACAGTTACTCCAGTATCCTTTAATGTTTCTATATTTCTAAATCTGTTATTATTCATTGGCTCTATATTTTTTGGATTACCGGCATAGCAAACAGATATCATTATTTTATTACCATTATCACATATTTTCTTTAATCTATCCGAAATTCCATTTGGTATACCAGCCTTTGTAACTATCCAAAATGGATTTTTATATCCTTTACTAGAAAAATATTCCATTATCCTTAATGTACTCTCTGTAACTTTTGGATTAGCAAAAGGTTCTGTTGATGAAGTTGCAATACTTATAATACTCTCATCTTTTTCAAAATATGGATGTTCAACCAATGCATCAATTATTTCTTCAATACTAAATCTGCTTCTTGGAATAGGATTCTTATACATTTTATAGTTTTCATCTAAATCCTCATAAATTCCTTGCACATGGCAATATGCGCATTGGAAACTACATCCTTTCCAGTAATCTATACTAAAAGAATTATTTGCTTCACTAACGCAGCAAAGTGGACTATTATGATCCATCTTTAAAACACCATACATATACTCACAAAGTATGTATTCTTTACCATTATAATTTATATTTATTTCGTTTTTCTTTTGTTCCATTTTCATCACTCCTAACACAATTAATATTTTTCTCTATTTGGTCAATTGTTGTCATTCCAATCACTAGCGATGTATTAAACTTTTTGGCATTTTGAATATATTCTTCATAATTGTTTGCTTCCCCCAACATTTTTCCTTGAAGAAATAGACTTCTTAATATTATCTCAATATTATGTTTTTTGTAGTATTCAATATCTTTTTCAATCCATTTATTCTCAATATTATATGGCGCCTCAATTACATCTATGTCATAAAGAATATTATCATTAAGTCTCTTTTGATAATTATTTGGTAATGAAATACCTATTCTTTTAACTAATTGCTTCTCTTTTAGCTCTAATAACCACTCTATCACTTCTGGATTTTGGTTCCATGAATCATGCCAATTATGTAACAAAAGAATATCCACAAAATTTCTATCTAAGTTTTTTAAAGACTTAGTTAAACATTCATAAATATATTCCTTTGTATAATAATCATTTATATTACATATCTCGTCTTGCTTCGGTTTAGTCTTTGCAGGAATTTTAGTTAAAATAATATCATCTCTACAATTGCTTTTTGATATATATTCTTCAGTTTTTCCATATGCTAATGCTGTATCATATCTTGTAATTTCTTTACTTTTTGCATAGTTCAATAAACTTATTATCTCATTCTCAGTCAATGTTTTAAATTGCCCATTAAATTGCCATGTCCCCATATATAATCTATTAACACCATCTAATTTTTCATTTATTAGTTTTATAACTCTATTTACATTATTTTCTTTAAACAAATTCATAATTATTTTCCTATAATCATTTGGTAACTTTTCTATCTTTTCTTCTATTTTTTTAAATCCTCTTAAAGGACAATTGCTTAATAAGGATAATGTTCTTAAGGAGCAAAGAAATAAATCTTGTTGAATCAAATTATGCTCGATATCATCAGTAGTTTTATTTAACATATTTTGCTTTAATGTTAATTCTTCCCTGCAATCCATTAATATCTTGTTTTCAGCATAAATTGATGTCTTATTAATTAATTTAATCAAATTATTTATACCATGATTATCTATAATAACCCTACTATTTTTTAAATCATTTATATATCCTTCAATTAACCAGTACCCTGTTGACCATGTTTTGTGAAAACACGGCATATCCTCTCCACTTATATAATCATTTATTCTATTTAAAAATTGTTCTTTTTCATGGATAGCAAAACTGATTTCAGTTTTAAAATAATCTGAAATTTTTATTGAATCATCTATCTCTGACATTTTGTACCCCTCAAAAATATCTCTTATTTTATTAAGTGTGTCTTTTTTATTATTAGAGATAATTAAAATGTTAAAGTCAATATAAAAATGTAGAAAAAGTTGAAAATAAAAATGTAGTTTTTTTGTAATCAAATTTATATAGTTTCAGATGATTCTGAATCTATTTTTAATTTATTTTTTAAACGATATGAATTACCATTAATATTTATAATATGTGAATGATGTAGTAATCTATCTAAAATTGCATTTGCTAATGTTACATCATTAAATATTTCATGCCATTTACCAAATGGTTTATTTGTTGTTATTATGGTTGAATGTCTTTCATATCTTTTATTTATTAATTGAAATAACATATTTGCTCCTTCCGGATCAACTGGTAGAAATCCAACTTCATCTATTACTAATACTTTATATTTGGCATAATGATTAATTCTATTTATAAATCTATTTTCTGAATTTGCTTTCTTTAAATTTGCTATTAAATCATTGCAATTTATAAAATATGTTGAATTTCTATTTTGTGCTGCTGTTATTCCTATTGCTGTGGCTAGATGTGTTTTGCCAACTCCTGGACTTCCAACAAATATTATATTTTCTTTATTTTCTATAAATCTTAAATTTTTGAAATCTATTATTTGTTCTTTATTTATTGTTGGCTGAAATGAAAAATCAAAATCTTCAAATGTTTTTAAGAATGGAAATCCAGCAGTTCTAACACAACCATAAATTGCTTTTTCATTTCTAAGTTCTATTTCTAAATTCGTTAACTCATATAATGCATCAACAACATCTTTCTTTTTATTATTTATTAAATCTATATATTGATCTATATTTTCTTTTATCTTTTCTAATTTTAATAATTCTAAATTATTTGTTAATTTAATGTAATTACTCATTTTATACCTCACTTAATTTATTTATTAAATCTAAATTTTTTCTAGCTATTAAATCTATTTCTTCTTGTCCCTTATTTCTTAATATATTCTTTATTCCTTCACTATAATGTTCTTCTTTATAATTAATATAATTTGAAGATAAATTGTGTATTGTTATTAAATCTTTGTTATAATATACATAAAGTTTATTGTCTTCTTCTCTTAGTGAGACCGTATGATTAATAAACTTTATTGGTACGGAATATTTAGAACCTTTGTAATAAAATAATGATTCATTTGATACTTTGACTGAAACAGTATCATATAAATATGAATTTAATATTTTATCATTTGGGAGTGGTTTTAAATATTCTTTTTCTTTTTGAAATAACATTATAGGTGGAACACCTATAGTTTCATTAGTTTGTTTATTAACTTTTAAATTTATTTCTTCAATTATTTTTATTAATTCTTCTTCTGTTTCAAATTCACCATTGTAAGGTATTAACCAACTCATAAACCTATTGCATGATTCATCTTTTCCTTTTGTATATGCATGTCTTGGTTTGCATTTTTTTGGAATAAATCCGATATCTTTTGAAAACTCTTTGAATTCTTTATAGAATTCTTTTTTCTTTGTATCAACAATACTACTCATATTATCTGTCAAGGTTTCTTCTGGTAAACCACCAATATATTTAAACGTTTTAACTAAACATCTTTGAACATCATTTCTTGTTTTAAATTTACTATATATAAATACATGTAATCTACTAGCTCCAAGTGTAGAAGAAAATATATTAAATTCAAATATTTCTCCATGTTTGTTAAACATTTTTATATCTTCTTTCCAATCAAATTGCAGTTGCTTACCAAATTCAGTTTCATATCTTGGATGAAATTTATTATTTTGTTTATTTCTTTTAAAATCTTTTGAATATTTATAAAAGTTAGAATAATTACCAATATTATCATCTTTATTTTTAAAATATTCATAAGTACCTTTTATTGTAGAACCAGGCAACTCTAGTTTAATTTTTATTTCATCTTTGTATTTGTCTAATCTAGATTCCTTATTTCTAGTAGTTGGTTTACCTTCATAGCCATTATCATATTTTTTTACAGTTCTATAATCACAATTATGAATTCTAGCCAATTCGGCATAATTTGGTTTTATATTATTTGTTTTCATAATCAATAACTCCTGTTTTAATTTATTTAATTCTCTCATGTTATACCTCCATATTATATAAAAAGTATAACAAAAAGAATGTAGGAAAACCGACATTTTTATTTTACATTTTTCCTACATTCTTATAATATCATTAACAGTCATATTTTTAATATTAACTTTATATTCTGCTTCGTGATCTTTAGCTTCTCTTCTAGTAGCAAACTTTTTAGAATGATATCTTCTAGGTCTACCTAAGTAATCTCTATAAGTTATATCAACTACCCAAGTTCTACCATCTTTAGTAGCGTATCTACTTTTAACTTGTCTTATAGCCATATATCTTCTCCTTTCTTATTAGCTTCATCAAATTCTCTTTGTGCTTCTTCATCCATCTCACGAGCTCTTTTGCCAGCCATAACAGATTCTGCAAATGATATATAATTATGTACATATGGCATTGGTCTTCTTTTCGTAATAATATCTAAAGCACGAGTTATTTTACTAAAAGCATTTTTATAATATTTAAGTTCTTCATCTTTATTAGATAATTCTTTAGATTGTTCGTGTCTTATCTTTTCGCTTTTAATAAGTTTTCTATTATTCTTATAAAAATCATTTTCTATAGATAGGGAAGTGATTTTATCATCTTTATCTTTTGATTCATATGTTTTTATTGTATTCAATCTTGTAAGGTTATCAAAATCATTCATAAGTTTTTCTACTTCTTTTTTACTATATCCAATGATCTTCTTCTTTAAATCTGAATTAGTATCTTTTAAAGATGTTTCTAATACGTTTTTAGCTTCATTTATTTTATCTTTATAATTATTCAAATCTTTACTTAATTTCTTTTCTTCAGCTTTTAATTCATTAATATGATACTCTAATTTAGTTTGATGATATTTATTAGCACCAATTTCACCTCTATCTAAATTAAAACCTTTACTTGTTATGTATTTGTTGAATTTATCTTGTAGTTTTGAAAAAGAATTTCTACCACCTAAATCTTTCCAAAATTGATCATTATTTAAAAATTTACCTTTAACTATTTCATACACCATCTCACCATTTTTGTCTCTGAGTAGAATAGGTACTTCTTTATCTTTTCCATTTCTATCTTTTTTTATCTCTTTTATCAAATTACCATCTTTATCTCTTTGATAACATTTTCTTTTTACTTCATTTACTACTGGTAAAAAGTAAGCTTGTAGGTGAGGAGTATCTTCATCAAAATGTACTTGAGCTATTACTATATTTTCTTCACCAACTAATTCTTTTAAAAAGTTATAACTTTCATCAAAGTATTTGATTACTTCTTCAGGAATATCATTTTTACTTTTAATATTAGGTGTCCATATATTTTGTCCTTCTTTTTTACCTGTTTTATACTTTCTATCTGTTTCTTTAAATGGTAAACCCAGAGTCATAAAAAACTCTGGGCCGCTTGATATAGTTACACCATTTAATAGATTAGTTTTAGTTTTGTGAAGATATTCTATATTTCTACTCTCTAATTTATACTTAACATCTTGATATAAATTATCTTTTTCTAGCTCTTTATACTTAATATTAAATTTAGTTCTTTCTTTATCATAATTACCTGTACCAACTCTATTATTCATCTCATTTCCTATAAGATATAAATCTTTACTTTTATAATTGTTTTCAAATCTTAATACTTGATATCCATCATACATTTAAAACCTCCTTTACAAAAGAAAAACAACCATTATTGGTTGTTTAACTTAATCGCCTTTCTTGTGATGATGAGTTTTCAATGATGTTTTATTCTTAGGTGTTAACTTATTATCTCTTCTTCTGCGATCTAACTTGCCAGTACTTTTTGCCTTTGGCTTAGGCCCTGGTTTAATTGGCATATTTGTCCTCCTTTCATAATAATGAATGAGTACAAATTACTTAAACCAAATTGCATTACTTTTACATCTATAAAAATATATTTGTTGTAAAAAACATATTAAAATGATATAATTGTAATACAATATAGAATATTGTATTGGGTTCTTTCATTTGTACCCAACGATACTATCCTGGCAGATAGTATTTTTTTGTCTCAGATTATACCTCTGGGACTATGAATATTTTACCATATAATACAATATCTGTCAAAAGGTAGAACGAATATATGTTTGCAACTAAAATAGAAGTCATTTTATGACTTATCTCACTAGGTCATAGACCAAATGTGAGTTAGGATAAATCCTAAAGACTTATTCTTCTAAAATAAGTGGATCAATAAACTTAGCCTTGTAATTTCTAGAAGTAGCAGTTCTATTTAACTCAACATATATGCCTTCTTTTT
>ENA-ORMX01002181-ORMX01002181.1-human-gut-metagenome-genome-assembly--contig:-NODE-2181-length-11649-cov-2.963947_pt1 | contig 11649 bp, 24 predicted proteins | sample MGYA00242108_ERZ509007 | MGnify/ENA primary metagenome ERZ509007 (study PRJEB26280, sample SAMEA2338745) | human gut metagenome | biome: human gut; feature: human-associated habitat; material: faeces...
TCGCAAAGGAGGCTATGCGATTTTATTATGCTTCAAAAGTTGTAAAGTGCTGTTCCACTACATACGGGAGCGCCCGCATAAATCCAGATTTTTCAAGGTTATCAACGCTGATTGTACTGCCCTCGAACTTCTTAAACCCTTCTTTGAATCCAGTCCCCCCCATGTCAGATTAGGATATAAAAGAACGCCATCAGGGATAGAAGTAAAATCAAAGACACGCGCTAAAAAGATGTGCTCATATTCTTTTGCGCCGCCGTTTTCCAGTTCCTTGTAATCTTCGATAAGCTCAGCCTTTTCGCCGAGCACGTTATTATAATATCCTGACAGCTTCAAGCAGACTAAATTGGGATGACGTGTTCCGCCGTCGAGTAAGTCTGCATCAATAATGCCGATTCGCTTCATTTGCTATCTCCCTTTTTGAACCGGTTAATTTTTCGTCTACTTTCTCCAAAAGGCTCATACGATACATAATAGAGTTCGCCCCCGACTCGTAAAGCAAACTTGCCGTACTTCTCACCCCGGACCAATGTTACAGTCTCCCCATCAATCTTTTTGTCTCGGAAATACTCATCGAGGTATTCCGGCAAAAGGCACTCTTCATTTTTCATTGGATCCGACTTTTCCATGTCTTTGAATACCGGTGCGGCCGCTGGCAGCTCTTCATTAGTAAACCTCTTCCCGCCATCTCGCTTTGCATTACTTTCGTTGATTTCCTTCATGTACTGCTGACGCATCTTCTCGTCGCATCCGAAGTAATGCATCAGCCCTGTGGTCGCGACAATCAAATCCGTACATTCCTTGAAGAAATGCTCCTGTTCTTCTTTCGTCGGGCACTTGCCGGATTTCTCAATCGCTTTGTACGCATCAATTACTTCGAGATGTTCTTCCGCGATCTTTGCAAAGTAGTCGCTCGAAGTCCAGCTCTTGTACAGCTCTCCATCGCACGGATGTGGCAGTACAACCGACGCGCGGCCAGCCCTATAGCCATCCTCGAAAATTGCTTTGTAACCGCTCATGCTTTCATCAAGCCCATCCATTTTGTCCATATCAATATCCTCCTTTATCCATCAAAACAAGGTAATCTCCGGGCTGGCTTTTCTCACGCGATGGCCCGTTTGTGCAAAATGCCTGCATCTCGATTCATACCACTTCCCGGCGGGAACCATCAGGCCGTTGTCTACTTTCGGCGGCACCCACTCATTCGACACATCCACGCCGAGATTTTTCAATCCTGTCAGCTCGGCGACGATGTGATTGCGCACAAGATTGAGATTGCAGCCGTCAGTCCATGCCGGATCATTGCAGCCAAACGCAAATATGTCCTGCCAGCGTGCTCTTTCGCGCCGCGCATATTCGCGTCGTGCCTTGATTTCGTCGCTTACGGACAGTTTCTTGCACGCAAGATACTTACGCACAAGCTCGTCAAGATTATCTCTCTTCATCGTCAGCCTCCACGTCCAGCCGCACATACACGCGCGGCTCCTCTGCGTACCACTTGCCTATCAACCCATACTCGACAATCTGCGAGTCATCTGCATACCACACGCCGTTTAGCGCGTCCTCGATGCCCTTGATGACATTTGACACATCAGGCTTCGTCTTCGGTCGTATCTTATCCGCAATGGCGTCCGCTCTCTTGCGCCTGCTCCACGATTTCGGCACAGCGCGATAGATTACACATGTCAGCCGCACGGGGCATGTCAGTGGCCCTCTCAACGCGTCTGACGGCATATTCTTTCTTGCCAATCTCCGCACATACTCTTTGTACCTGCGGCTTTTCGGCGGGTCATATGTCCGGCCATGCCCAAAGCGGGGCCGCCCTTGCGGTACAGCCTCGCCGGGGATGACAAGATCATAAGCCATCCTCCACGCCATCAACTCACCTTCTTCTCATTCTCTGCAACCATCTTATCGGCGGCGGCTACCAAATCTTCATAATGCAGATTCTCCGATTCGAGATAATCCCGCAGCTCTTTGATTGTCAGGCCAAGCTCTGGCCGCTTCATGTCGAGCTGCAACTGGAAAATCTCAACGAAAAAATCCTGCATTCTCTTCGGCCCGAACCGCGTCTTGTCCCATGTGTGCAAGATGTACATCGTCATCAAGAGGTATTGCTCGATGATACGAGGCAGGATTTCTTGATTGACCTGCTTCTCATATTTCTTGCGCAAATCCTCGCTGATGAGATTCTTCATTGTCGGAACAAGACGTTCTGCTTGCATCGCCTCGCGCTGGATGTCGATTGCTGTTTCCAGCGCGTCATTACTAATGCCTGCACCAGCGCCGAGACTCTTGCGCATCTTGCGACGCGCCTGTCGATTATATCTGCCCATGCTCTCCACTCCTAAAAGTCAAAAGGTCAAAAAGGAATATTCTCATCAGTCAGCGGCTTGTGACCGTTGCCGCTGCGGTCCGCACCCTCGTTCTTACTGCCGAGAAGCTCCAGTTCGCTGACGATGACTTCCGTCACATAGCGCTTCGAGCCGTCCTTTGCGTCGTAGCTGCGGACCTGGATGCGGCCTTCCACGGCAATCTGCTTGCCCTTGTAGCAGTAATTCTTGACGACGCCTTCTGCCATCTTGCCCCACACGATGCACGGGATAAAATCCGCTTCCTTCGTTTTGTCTTTCGCGACTCTACGATCTACAGCCAGCGTGAAAGTACCTACCGGCGTTCCAGACTGCGTATAGCGCACCTCCGGGTCCTTCGTTAAGCGGCCAATCAGCGTTACATGATTCATGATTTCTTCTCCTTCCATTCATCACATCTGAATTTATCTCTGGCGAAGCCGTAGCCTCGCGCACATTCTTTGCCATTGCAGCACGTCTCGCAGCTCCTGAGAAGCCCTTGAAGGTATCTTCGACAGACATCGCATAGAAGTATATGCCTGCCGTCCAACAAGCTCTCCTGCGTCACATCACGCGACGTGCTGCATACTTTGCAATAGCTCATTCTATCTTTCTCCCCGGCATGATTTCCAAACACGTCCCATCTTCTTCTGTCGCGGTGACGTAGAAGTCCGGCTCCGTCACGGGCGGTGCTCCCATGTCACTGCGAAGAATCACTTCCATGTCATCGGTAATCCACTTTTTTTGCAGCAGGTCACGCAGTTCCTTTACCTTCATGTCTTCACCTCTCCATTGCTATGTCGTGAGCGTGTACAATCGCGCCGATAATTTTCCAGACCGCATCACAGAAAGCTTTTTTGTCTACGACCGTGTACATCTCGAAATCCATCAGCGAATAGTCGAGGCTCTGCTCTTTGCATATCTCGCGAATCTTAGACGGCGTTAACGGCTCGTGCATCGCGATAAGATGGTCATCTGACACACGAACCTTTCCGTCTGACATCATGCGTGCGTAGATCATAGCGGGCGCACCGTCGGTGAAGTGGTACGGCAGACTCATCTTCACGCTTTCATCTTCAACGTTCCAGACGGTCATTGCTGTCTCGTGGAACACTTTGCAAAGATGTTGCAGCTCATGTTCAGCGTTTATCTGCTCGCCCTCTTTTCCGCACGCCTTCATAATTGTCTTTTTCTCGATCATACTCTCACCTCTGCTTGATTCTGCTTATAATTCTTCTGGCCATGACATACTCGTAGCTGTCGCGAATCAGCATGATGATTTGCCAAACGGCTTTGTCAAAATCGTCAATATGCACGACTTTGTAAATCTCACACTCAAAGGGTATCTGCTCATAGTCTGGCATGTCATCAAACTGGAGATGATATCTCATGCAAAGCTCACGGATCTCTGGCATTGTCAACTCTTGATGAAATGACGTTTCGCCTGCATCGCTGACCTTGACATAAAGCTCATCATCGCTCGGCTGTGGCGTGATGAATATGCAAGCGCCGTCGTTATCGTCGTACAGTATCGGAAGTAGCATCTCTATGCGGTCTCCGTTCTGCAAAGTCCGAAGATTCTCATCGCGGAAGTCCTTGCACGCTTTCTCGATTGCCTCGTACCGCTCTTTCTTAGTCATCGTCATGCTCCTTTCTCCATTGTCAGCCGGTCAATCTCTGCGAAGATTCCAGCCAGCTCTTGCAGGTCCTTGTACTTCTCTTTCACCTTCTCAAACTCTGCCAGTGCTCTTGCTAAGACCGTCTCGCGAGTCTCCTCGTCATCCATCGCGCTCTTGATACTGACAAACACGCCCTTGCGCTTGCCGACTGGCGCGACATTGACGAACGCCCGCACAGGCTCCATGCGCGGCGCTTCCTCGATCTTGATAGTAACATTTCGGATGAGACTGCCAGCTTGCACGATGCGGTAGCTCTCAGCAGCTTTCTTGTCATCCCATTCAAAGACAGGATGCAGCGGCGCTGATTCCTCCCTTGACGCATCGACCACAAGCTCTGGCGTCAGTCCCCCGTGTTCGCACTCGATTCGCGCAAGCTCCTCTCCTGCTTCTTGTGCGCTTACTTTTGTATAAGGCACTTTGTACTCGTACACCATGTATATTCCTCCTTTTTTACTTCGGCGCTTCCACGCCTGCCATGCCGTCCCAGCCTCGCCTTGCCCAGCCTTATCCGACCCTGCCTAACCCTGCCTGCCTTGCCGTGCCGAGCCACGCCTTGCATTACCTCACCTCGCCTAGCCTAGCCGCAACCCGCCTTGCCATGCCTGCCATACCATGCCTCGCCAAGCCAGTCCTCGCCAAGCCCAGCCTCGCCTGCCATACCAAGACTTGCCGTGCCCTACCATGCCATGCCTAGCCATACCTAGCCTGCCAAACCGTGCCAATCCTTGCCATTCCAAGCCCTACTCAGCCGCGCCCTAACACGCCACGCCTGCCAAGCCCAGCCCGGCCTTACCTCGCCTAGTCTAGCCTTGCCACAACCCGCCTTGCCTGCCTAACCCTGCCTGCCTTGCCGTGCCTTGCCATGCCAAGCCGAGCCTTACCCAGCCTAGCCATGCCAGCCCTGCCAAGCCATGCCATGCCTGACCTTGCCTAGCCTAGCCATGCCTTGCCTCGCCTGCCAAACCGTGCCCCGTCATGCCCCGACATACCCGGTCAAAACATGCCTCGCCAGCCAAGTCTTACTCGATATGGAACATGCCGAAGTTGCCATCCTTTGCCGGACGCCACTCACCGACGCCGCAAGCGAAGCCGCCCGCCGTGAATGCGTTGACAACCTGCTCAAGGCTGACAGCGGAAGCATTGTAGCGAATCGTCAAGTCCGTCTCCCATTCCTTGAACTCACCCCGGTAGCGCAGGTCAGCCGAACCCAACCCGATGCGAACCATGTCTTCACGCATTAAAGGAATGGATCCTCTAATCTCTGCCATCTCGCCGATGACGAGGATAGCACCCCTGAGCGTCGTTTTCTTCTCGATAAGTCCCTGCTGATATGCAGCGTCAATCGCCGCCGCTTTGAATGCCAGCGCAGGGAAGCCGAACTTTGCCTTCTTCGCTACCTCGTTGAAAGTCTCCGGCGTAATCTCCTCTGGTCGCTCCGTCAGCCAGTACAGCGAATCAAGGAACTCTTTGAACGGGTCACGCACTTCTTTGCCTTTCGTGGCTTTCTTCATCTGCTTTTCAAGCATCATGCGCTTTGCTTTCTCGCTCCACGCGTGGACAATCAGCGGCGAATCGCCGACAACATGCAGCGTAGCCATGCGGAAGTCCATTGCCGGAATCTCAATCTTGCTTTCAGTCTTTTTCGTAGCCATTTTGTTTCTCCTTTTCTGCGGCCATCTGCCGCAACCAACCCTTTTCTCTTTCTCTTACTCAGCCGCCCGCAGCTTCTTCACTTACCATCCTTCTTTTTGCATCGCTAGCAGATGGTGGTATGCGATTCTCATCTTTGGCACATCCATCCAGCCGAAATGACATTCTTCGACAGGAATATCCATTCGCCGCGCCAGCTCTGCATACGCCTTCTGGCGTTTCTTCTGTGCATGTCTCTTCCCGTGCCAAAATGAGTCGAACAAATCATGGCAGAACATCCTCGCTTTCCGCATATGCTTATCTGCGAGAATGCCTTTTGCGCGGTGCGTATGCCAATGCACACCGACATACGCGCCACATCGCAAGCAAAGGTATACTTTGTCAGGATGTTCCCGCGCATAATCAGGTGAGTACACACGATCATTACTAACCAGCTTCACAGGTCCGCCGCAAATATTGCAGCGTGTTGGATACAACGCAATCATCAAACCTCCCCTTTTCTTACAGCCACCCGCAGCTTATCGACTGGCCGCGAGCTTCATGCGATAGTCGCTGGCATGAATCTTGACCGGTTTCGTCATCTCCACTAAGCGCGACAACGTGCGCCGCCCAAGCTCCTTGTCCAGCTCCGCGCCGCTATTGTTTGTCGTGATGACAATTGGCAGCATGTGCTCGTATCTGTAATTGATAAGCATGTACAGCTGCTCCTTCACCCATTCACTCGCTTTCTCCGCGCCGAGGTCGTCGAGGATCAACAGCTTCGCATTCTTTGCCGCATCAATGACTTCCTCGGCCTTCCCGTCTCCTGTGCGGTAACTTTTGCGGATACGCGTGAGCAGTTCCGGCACGACAACGAACATGCCAGCTACGCCTAGCTCGGCGCATCTGTACAGGATAGCCGCCGCGAGGTGTGTCTTTCCGCAGCCATACGGACCGACAAGCATAAGGCCGGTTGCCTTCGGGTTGCTCTGTAATGCAGCACAGAACTGCTCTGCTTCTCGCTTTGCCACAACCGTGTCAGAATCCGGCTTGAATGTATCGAATCTGCGCTGCTTGAAGCGTTCGCCTAACCCACTTGCGTTCATCATCTTAGAGATTTCCCACAATTTGCGGTGCATCCTATACTTACGGCACGGAAAGAAATACTCGTCTCTCAGATACCTGTTTTCCCTTACTGCGATTTTCGTGTACTTACATGTGTCGCAGTTCTCTACCGTGTACTGGCAGTTCTTGCAAGCATCTGCCTTCTTGTTCATCAGCTTGACCGCCTCAGCCGCTTCGATAAGATCATCGTCGCTAAGATTGCCGTTCCCCAGTCCAAGGGCCTCCTGAATCTCGCCGAGGTGGTCCTTAGCCTCTGCCAATCTGGCCTCACGTTTCTTTCGTTCGGTAATCAAAATATGCCGCATACTCGGATTCTTCTTCATGACCATCTCCAGAAAGTCCATATGCCTCACTCCTGTCTTTCTTCCACTCCGGCTTAAGAGGGAAAACGCCCTGCCATCCTCGTTCCACGCTTTGATCTAAGATAGCAATCTGCATCTCCTCGTTCCCCGGTGCCAGCTTCTCCAGCTTCTTGACGATAAGCTCTTTCGCTCTAAGAGTAAGTGGCTTATGCAGCGCCTTGCGAGACGCCTCGAAACCTCGAAGAGCTTCACACAATTTTGGAGATGCAACCGCAAATGGGTCCTTCTTCTCCTGATGTGTAATTTGTCTCTTCGTACTTAGTTTCTTCGTACTTGATAGGTTAGTATTTAATTGTGTGCGTTTTTCCAAGATAGGTTCATCCAAGATAGGTTTTTCCAAGATTGGATTATCCACGATAGGTTTTTCGTACAGCGTGTAAACCGTCCCGCGAAGGATTCCTTTCTTGTCGCGCTCGCGTTCCATCACGAGATAATGGAAGTTCTCAAGCTCTTTCAGTGCCGATCGTACAGAGTTGATTCCATCCTTACTGAGTGTTGCCAGTCCCTCGACTGTGTAATCCCAATCGTCCGGCAATGACAGCATGAGCGACATGATGCCCTTCGCTTTGAGCGACAGCCCCTTCTCTTTGAAGTGGTAGTTCGCCATGACGGTGTAGTTGCTCGTCTTTTCGACTCGAATCACTGACATATCTTTCACCTCATTTCTTGAACTTCAACCGCTTACAAAGAACTTCGTCGAGCTTGACCTTCTGCAAGTGGTACTTCTTCATGAACTCGCTCTCCGGCATTGCGTGCAGCTCTGTGTGATGAACGCGGCACAGCGGCAGGACCTCGCGCCCCAGCTGGTGGACCTTCGCGCGATCCACACCAGCGCCGATACGCGAGCCCTCACAGTGATGGATGTCAGCAGGCTTGCCGCACACGGCACATTTTCGGTGCATTGTGCAAGCGTACATGTACTTGCTGACATCCTCGCACTGCTCGATCAGCGGCACTTTCGTCGGGATATCATTCGCGATGACGAACGATATCAAGTAATCGATGAAAGCTCGTGCAGTCGTGACGGAGCAGTCGGAGAGAGAGAATAGCCGGCGCTCCATCGACTCCATCCGTTTGAGCATGAAGTCCATCTTCATTGTCGCCTTCGTCTCTTCCAGCGCATCGCCATCGCGGTAGCCGTTGACATAATCGGATATCTCGCCGAGGATTGCATACACCTTCCGGCGCTGCTCTGCCGAGATGCGTCGCCCGTCCGGCAGGATGATTTCTACTTTCTTGTACTGGCGAAGCAAGGCGCGGTCAAGGTCGGGCAGGCCAGCCGTGATGACTACCGTCCCGTCCTCTCTCACGTCCTGTATCTCGCCGAGAATATGCTCTTGTATCATTTGCCGCCGCCCATTTGTTCAGCAATCCACGCTTCGAGATTCGCGGCCAGCTTGCTGAGTTCGCCGGTCGAGAGGTCGCGGCTATTCGTTTTACCGAACTTCACGCCGCAGAGCGCAGAGACTTCCTCGCCCGACGCGCCGACGCGCTGCATCTCTTTCGAGAGTGCGTGCATAGCTTTGCTTCTAAGGTCATCATTTGCCGAACCCTTAGAAGAATATGCGTTGCGCTGTGAACGCGCTCCTGCGGCGCTCTGAGAAGTCTGACGGGCATATTCGTTTGTGTCTGCATCGCGGTTGTCGTCGATACAGAATAAACCGTTGAGCGCGTACTTACGAGCGTAACTTGATGCCGTGCCCGTGAGCTGCGACTGACTCATGCCCTTTTGCTGCGCCGGTTCCTGCGCGTATGCCGTCGTGGATTCGCGGTCGCCGGTTGCAATGTCGATCACGCTAGCAGTCGCTTTGATGTAGTGCCAGCCGTCGATGACAACCGGCTCATCTTCGAGCTTGAGAACAAGACCGTTGTCGTTGAGCAGCGGCTTGACGGCTTCGAGGATATCCTCACAGCTACGATAGTTGTAGCCGCCAAACTTGTTCGTCTGTCCCTTCGGGGCTTTCAAGTCGCGCTGGATGCTCATCAGCGCTGCATAAATCGGCTTTCCTTTTGCCGTACTTACTTCTTCTGCCATGATGTTTCACCCCTTATCTAATTAAAATGTTCTGGTGCTCTAAGAGATAGACGCCATCAATGAAAGCGCCACCCTTGAGCGCCTTCTTGATCCCTACCTTGTCTACCTTGTCCGGCTGCGGAATGCGGAACTCGTCGGGGATTGACGCTTCACTGGTAACTTCTACAGTCTCACTCTTGCGGTAGCTGATTGCCACCTTCGGCGTGCTGAACTTGCGGCCTGCGAGGTAGTCGCAGAGATACTTCGTAAGGCCGTTCGCCTTGTTCTCGCGAACTTTGCGGCGCTGTGCCAGTGCCTTTTCCTCGGCCTTGATTGCCTCAGCCTCGGCCTTGGCTTCTTTGATGCCCATTGCAATGCCCTCGATTGCTTCGTCGCGGTACTCTTCGAGATACGCTTTCAGTTCTGCGTCGATGACGTTGCCGTCCTCGTCCATGCACGTCTCGATTGCTTTGTCGTAGTCAAACAAGTTACTCATGATGATATTCTCCTTATCAGTAGAACAAAAATTCGTAGTTGTTGCGCCGCACATTGGACTTTACCTCGCGACGTGTGTTATCATATTCAACAGAGATGGTTACGCGCTTCGGCTCCTCTCGCTTGCTAGGCTTGGTGCCGCGCATCCATCTCCCTTCTTCTGCTGTTGAGCTGTCATTGCAATCGCAGTCAGCTCGACAGCAAGTAAAGCAGTCTCGCGGGCTTTTCATCCCGCAGGATAAAACCCTCATATAATCATCTCCTTACGCCGTCCGGCTTTCCCGGGCGGCTTTTGCTTTATCAACCATTGCGAGCTTCTTTCTCATGTTGTCGGGGTTGAACCCACTAAGCATGAACTTGAATCCGCCTTCATACGGGATGATTTCCCCCGTCTGGTTGTCGATTTTGAAGCTCCACGTATCGATGAAACCGAACATATCGAGAAACATCAGCTCGTGAAACGTGACGTCGTTGAACTCCTGAACATCGTCCCCAACGTATTGTAGGTCGTCGGGGAAGTAATCCGTGAACGCCCCGTTTGCTCTCGCAAACTCAACAATATCTTCCATGCTTCTCACCTCCTCACGGTCTAGGGGCAATGGCGCCGATCATGACGCCGAAAAACTGCGCCAGCAGCACCGCTGTGCCAATGCCCATGAACGCCATGAGCACAAGCTCGCCGAACTTCTCGAACTTCTCTTTGAGCTTCTTCGTAGAGCGGCCAGCTTTGATGCAACGGCCGCTCTCGTCATATTTAGCAAACATGTGATTTCCCTCCTACATGTGTCTCCATGTTCTCAATGTACGCCATCACGTCGCGGCGGCGGTACATTCGCGTCCGTCCGTAGAGCACGAAGGGAATCTCCCCCGCGTCTACGAGACGAAGAACGGACGGCGGCGACAGCGACAACATCGTCGCCACGTCCTTGAGCTTCAGTAACTCCGGCTGGATGGCCGCCTGTGCGACGGCCTCAGCGAGAAGCTCCCTCAATCTCTCTTCTGTCACCTCGATCACCTCTCTTCTTTCGCCATGCTATAATCATCCTAGGAGGTTGATTAGCATGGACAAAGAATCACTTCGATTTCTAAAAACGGTTTACAATGCACCACATCATACCCTGTCAATCCTGTCGAAGAAGTGCCCACTGCGGGACCCGTTCTGGTCATTACAGGATCGGCAACGAGCCTTGAACTACCTACGTGAGTGCGGCTACCTGACCTATGACGTCGTACACTGTACCTATCGGACCACCATTCAAGGGAATGAGTACGTCGAGCAAGACAACCTCACGAAACGGTCCTACCGCCTCAGTGTTATCGCAATCACCATCTCATTCCTGGCACTCATCAAGCCGCCCTACTTCGACGTCATCGAAATAGGGAAACGATTAGCGCAATGGTTGCTAGGATTACCGCAATGACAGATGTCTCATACGCGAAGTTGTGGGCAAGGTCCGTCTCCAGATCATCCAGCCACCAGAGAAACCGACGCCATCTGCGACGCCATCTATCAAGAAGCCTCATATCTCAAAATCTCCTTTCGCCGCCTTCTGGCGGCTTTTTATGTGTCAGGCTGCTCCTCTTCGTCGCTGTAGTAGTCATGCATGAGCTTGCTGGCCATGTCGAAGCCGAACATGAAAGCATCACGTTCGGCTACGTTCACCTGTTTGCAGGTGAGGTCGACCAGCTCATTGTGTGCATCCGCATTGAGGTCAAGCGCGTTGATGAATCGCCCGAGTCGTCTTGCCGCCACCTCGAACTCATCGCTCCGGCCCTTCGTAATATCGATCTTTGCTTTGATGACTTCATCCATATCATTCACCTCAGTTCAGCGCCTTGCGCAGCAGCTCAAGCACGTCAGCATTCCAGCAAATTGGGTAGCCTTTGTAGCCCGTTCTTTTATTGTCCATTGGCTTCTGCTCGCCGTAGAACTTGCCTTCTTCTGTCAGGAACCACTTTGCATTCTTGAGGTTTGCCCCGCTTGTATCGCGTGGTTT
>ENA-ORMX01002188-ORMX01002188.1-human-gut-metagenome-genome-assembly--contig:-NODE-2188-length-11619-cov-2.687392_pt1 | contig 11619 bp, 7 predicted proteins | sample MGYA00242108_ERZ509007 | MGnify/ENA primary metagenome ERZ509007 (study PRJEB26280, sample SAMEA2338745) | human gut metagenome | biome: human gut; feature: human-associated habitat; material: faeces...
GTTTTTTTCAATCCTTTCCGAAGTCTCTATTTTTCAGTCGATGTTTCAAGCACACCAATCTCCTTGACGCTGCCGCTCTCAGGATGGAACACCACATACGCCGGCTGTTTCTTATCGACAAAAATCTTTGGATCAAGACCGAACTGCACGCCAAACTGCGCCACTTCCATCTGTTCGCGTGCCAGCACATTGCCGTCATAGGTCAGCGTCACGGTAGCGAGTCCCGGGATGTTGTACATCACCGCGCCCTTTGGCAATTCCTTCTCCTTGCCCTTATCATCGACAGGCAGCTCGCCCTTTTGCGTTGTTTTCACTGTGATATATACAGGTTCGCCGCTGAGGTCATTGCTGTCGACAATGCCGTTCACGTCCGACACACGGAACACCACCTCGCCGTCGACATCCTTCTTCGGCTCATAGTCGAAACGCACCACGCGCGTCTCCAGTTGCGTTGTGCCAACAAACATCGCCGTAAGCGTCTGTTCCTGACGGTTGAGCTCATCAAGCATCAGCTTCAGCGAAGCCCCATCGGGAGGCATCTGGTCAGCGTTGCCGCTCACAAGGTCGTTGCGGCTCTCGCGCAACTCGAAAATCTTGGCGGCGGCTGTTTCGGCACGCTTCATCAGCGACTCGCTCGCCACCATGTCCTCCGTAAACACGCTTGAATAGTCTGTTCCGTCAAGCACACTCTTGTCTGCCATCTGGTTGCGTTTGCGTTCCACCACTTCGCGCTCGGGGTCGGTGTTGATTGCCAACGGCAATCCTGCGGCGTCGAGCACCACAAAAGGCGACGACCCTGCCTTGAATTTCATCAGCCACTCACTGTCCTTGTCGGGCACACCGAATGCCGACATCTGCACGTCCTTGACAGCCCACGTCTGGCTGTCCTCGGTAATCGGATTCTTCACACCGAGATACTTCTCGGCGTAGCGGTAGTAAGGTCCGGCTTTCTTCACCGTACGCACCGCCTCAACCTCAATGTTGACATGCGTTTTAGGCAACGAATAAATCAGTCCGTATTCATTGTGCTTGTTGGCTGTGAGCCGCTGTGTCTCCTGGGCGAATGCCGGCATCGAGGCCGTCAAAGCCGCAGCCAGCGCAATTATCTTAATTGTCTTCATATCTTATTGTTGTTATTGCATTATTTCCTTTATTGCCTGACCTATGCAGTCTATGATATCGCCTGCCGTAAGCCCGTATTCGCCATGCTTCTGCGCAGCCAGATTGCCTGCATAGCCATGGATAAACACGCCCATCGACGCCGCCACATCGGGTCGGTATTTCTGTGCCATAAGCGCTCCTATGATTCCCGACAGCACGTCGCCACTGCCCGCGGTAGCCATTCCGGCATTGCCCGTGGTGTTGACAAACACCTTGCCGTCGGGGCGAAACACAAACGTGTAATGCCCTTTAAGCACTATCACGATTTTCAAGAACTTCGACATCTCGACCGCACGGTTAAAACGCTCCTCGTCTGTAAAATGTTCGCCAAACAATCGGTCGAACTCGCGCACATGGGGCGTTATCACGGATCCTTGCGGAATATTGTTGATTGGAGTGCGCAATCCAGCTATACAGTTAAGTGCGTCGGCATCAAGAAGAATAGGCGACGCCGCCTGCCGCAGAAAATCATCGATTGCCGACACCGTTGCGGCATGCGTGCCGAGTCCAGGACCGGCGACAACCGTATACTTCTTCTCTGGCACAATCTCTGTAACATAACTGCTTCCTCTGTCCTGACGCACACGGGCCTCAGGCACTGCCGTCTGAAGCGGGATGTAGCAGCACGACGGCGTATGGACATCGACAATGCCCACTCCCGTGCGCAACGCAGCCTTTGCCGCAAGCACTGCCGCGCCTCCCATTCCGAAACTGCCTGCCACAAGAAGCATCCGTCCGAAATCGTGCTTGTCGGCAAACGGATTGCGCGGCTGCAGTCCGTCCTTGACTCCAACACGGTCAATCAGATAATAGTTCGACGGCGTCTGACGGATAGCCTCCTGGCTAAGACCGATGTCCAGCACCTTCCACTCTCCCAAGCACCTGGCATTCTCTCTGAAGAAAAACGCCAGACGCGGAAACTGGAATGTCAAAGTCAGGTTGGCATGGACGATATTGTTGAGAATATTTGTTGAATTAAACTCCGAAAACAGTCCCGACGGCAAGTCAATCGACACGACAAACGCTTCCGACTCATAGATAAGCTTCGCCAATGCCGTATAGCCGCCACGAAGGTTGGACGACAAGCCATTGCCAAACAATCCGTCGACAACAACATCACGTTTTGAAATCTCCGGAACCGTAAACTTCTTCTGCACCTCGACAAACGACGGATATTCCATATCGACAAGACGCTGACGGTTGATGGTGCAATCGTCCGACAGGTCCTTCGTTCTGAACAGAAGAACCTCCGGCTTGTATCCTTGGTCAATCAGCAGGCGAGCCACGGCAAGCGCGTCGCCGCCATTGTTGCCCGGACCCGCAAAAATAATGATACGCTGCGACGGCACCCAACGGGAAACAATTTCAAACGCCACAGCCGAAGCCGCACGCTCCATCAAATCAATGCTCGCTATTCCCTCTTTAGCCACCGTTGCTGCATCAATGGCACGTATATCTGTCGCTGTAAATATTTTCATTCTTGTCTGTAATTAGCCAAAGGACAAAGATAGTGCAAGGTGAGCAAAAAAGAAAGGAACTCGTTCATTTTCTTTTTCCGAACCGCAGCCTATCTTATTCAAACTCGTCTTTTTCATCATTAAGGACCTTAAAAACTTTAAAGACCTTACCCCTCCTTAATCATTGTCTAAAACGATGTGCGGAAAGCACGCAGCTGCGACCGCAGCTGCAACGCCATGCCATCGGTCATCGAGTTGAGCAACGCATAGAATTGCTGACCGTGATTCATCTCTCGGGTATGCGCCAGCTCGTGAAGCAGCACGTAGTCCATCAGATGTGGAGGCAGCAGCATCAAGTAGCACGACAGATTGATTGTGCCTGCGCTTGTGCAACTTCCCCATTTCGACCGCGCTCCAGTGACACGCACTTTCTTATAAGTCAGACCATGCATCGAGGCAAGTTCGGCGAGCAATGGCGGCAAGAACTGCTGCGCCCGGCGTTTCATTGCCCTGACAACGGCTGCCGACAGCAACTTCTGCACTTCCGGACGGCTGAACTGAGTGTCGGGCGGGCAAAACACCGTTGCCTTGTCGTCGTCAAACCGCACCGAGAAAAATTGCCGTGTGCCCGAGGCGACACACAGTTTGAAGCACGGCGCATCGATTGTGAAATCAAGGTCAATCAGCCGCGGACGCAACTTCTCGCATCCCTCACGAAGCGTCTGCCGGTGCGGCTCTATGGCTTTGAGGACAGAGGCAAGCGACGTGTAGGGAGGCACCGTCACGTGCAGCCCGTCGTCCTTCGGACGCATTGTGATGTTGCGCGCGCGCCGGTTGGTGCGTATCTCTATACGTCCGAAATCGGGGTCCTGAACAATTCTCTTAGTCGGCATATCCACAAGTGTCTACAACCTCAACTTCACTTCGCGTGGCATCGACACGCTCCACACGCACCTGCACCGGTATGCGGTGTGAAAGCTCATCGACATGGCTGATGATACCCACACGGCGTCCGCCCATCTGATGCAGCGCCTCGAGCGTGTCCATCACGTTGGTAAGGCATTCGTCAGACAGTGTGCCGAAGCCCTCGTCGATAAACAGCGTGTCCACTCCGTTGTCGGCAGCGTTCAAGCGCGACAGGGCAAGAGCCAGCGACAGCGAGACCATGAAACTCTCGCCGCCGGAAAGGATGTTGGCGCTCTGCGACACTCCCGGATTATGAGTGTCTTCAACAAGAATAACCAACGAGCCAGGCTGACAAGTCAGCGTATAGCGGTCGCTGAAGCGGCAAAGATAGCCGTTGGCAATGTTGAGCAGGTGCGACAGGATAAAACTCTGCGCCACCTTGCGGAATTGCTTCCCCTCTCTGTCACCAAGATATTTGCACAGCGTGTCCCATTTGTCTTTCTCCGCTCTGGCTTTCTCCGCGGCTACCAATGCGGCGGCATGTGCCTCCGCCTGTTTCTTGTCGTCGGCAAGCCGTTGCGCGTCAAGGGCGTTGCTCTGCAGCAACGCATCGGCTTCAGCGCGTTTTTCTGCCACAACCGTCTGCAGGCTGTCGGCTGTGTCGGCCTCAGCCAGCGCCGGACGGTTGGCGCGATGGTTCTCAAGCATTTTCTCAACCGAGGCAAGCGCGCCGGCGCTTTTGTCGGCATCCGCCATTATGCGTTGGCAATAATCCCTTTCGGAGTCTATGCGCGCTCTGCTTGTCTGCGACAGGCTTACAAGCGCGGCTTCTCCGATTTGAGGATTGGCTGCGAAAAATTCAGCGAGCGCGGCTTCAGATTCCGCCGCCATCTTGTCGGCATTGGCAAGTGCCGCACGACGTTCCGACAGCCGGGCTGTGATTTTTGCAATCGCATCCTTTGTCGCGGCAAGCAGTTTGTTGGTGTCGTCAAACCGGCGGCGCTGAGTGTCGCACTCCGTCTGTGCCTGCGCCGCCTCGCGCAACTTCCCGGCAACCACCGCAAGAGCGTTGTTGACGGCATCGATATCGACAGAGGTTTCCGCGTCACGGCATGCCGTCGACGCTTTTTCCACCATCGACGCATAGTCCGCTCTCGCCTTCTCCAATTTCTTTGTCGTTCTGTCGATTTCCCCACTTTGCTGCGCCACCTCCTTTTGTGTCACAGCAAGGGTGGTGGCAGCCTTGCGCAGGCGTTCCTCTGCATTGACCTTGCGCACTCTCACCGGCTCCAGCACCGACTGGAAATGCTCGTCGGCAAGCAGCTGCCCTACGCGCTGTCCGCACACGGGGCACTCCGCTCCAACAACAAGTTTGCTTCTCAATTCTTTGGCAGCGTTGCCAACCGACATCTCCATCTGTGCGTACAGTGCCGAGCAGTCGCGGAAATCCGTGTCGGCAGAGTCATATTCAGCCTTTTCCACCGATATCCTCTCTTGGGCGGCTTTCAGTTTTTTGCGGCTTTCCGCAATCGTTTCCGCATGGGTGTCGATAAGCTTGCGCTGTCCGTCAAGTCCGGAAACAAGCACCCGCGCATCGTTGAGCTTTTTCAGCCGGCAGTCGAGCGCAGGTTTGCCTATCGCCACCAGCCTCTTTGTAGCAGCGTCCAGAGCCTTGTTGGTCAAACAGATGTCGCCCTCAAGGGCTTTTCCCTTGCCATCCGCGTCTTCAAGACTGCGCTCAAGTCCGGGCAACTCCTTCTTCAATGCCGCCGCGTCGGCACGCGCCTTGTCGCGCTGGCTGAGATAGACGCGCGCTGAAGCCGAGCGGTCGTAGTCGGCAACAAGCTGCCGGCGCTGCTTGAACTCATCCGATTCCATCGCTGTTTTGAGATTGTCAGCCCGACGGCGCGCCTCCACGCATTGCGCTTCAAACGTTGCATTGTCGGCAATCCATTTACGCTTCGCATCGGCGGAATCAGCCTCCGCCTTAACCTCTTCAATGCGTTTTTTCCGCACGTCGATTGCCTCTGCCACGGCTGCCTTTTCCTCGTCGGAGAGCAGACTGATGCCGGCGACAGCCTGACAGCAACGGTCATAGGCGTCGGATGCCGCTTTGGCATGCTCCGCTATCTTCCGCCCCACAGCAGAATAGATGTCGATACCCGTCAGACGCTCAAGAATCTCCGCCTTCTCATCACTTTTACTTTGCAGAAACCGGGTGAACTCGCCCTGGGCGAGCAGCGAGGTGCGGCAGAACTGCTCATATTTCATTCCGACCACCTCTTGCACCTTGGCTTCGAAATCGGCCTTCTTTGTCCACGTCTCACCGGTTTTCAGAAGAGTCAGAGTCCGTTCCTCTTTCTGGAATTTGCCGGTGGCTTTGTTTCGCGACCGATGTAGATGCCACTGCGCCTCATAGTCGTTGCCGTCGTTGCCCTCAAACAGCAGTTTGGCAAAGCATTCTACCGTGGAGCGGCGCATCAGCTGCCTGTTGGCGTCCACTCCCACATTGCGGTCGTCTTCCTTTTCAACACCGACGAGTGTCGAATCCTCATATTTCTCATCCGTTTTGAATCTTGTCAGCCTCGGAGCACGCGCGTAGAGAGCAAGACACACGGAGTCGAGGATAATGCTCTTGCCGGCGCCTGTAGGTCCGGCAATCAGAAACAGCGGAGTGTCGGCAAGCGGAGAGGCGACAAAGTTGATTTCCGCGTCGGCAATCGACGCTATGTTGTGTATCGTGATGCGTTTCAGTTTCATAGTGCGTTCTCCTCCTCTATTTCTTTTTCAATTCCCAAGATCATAGCCAGATAGTCTGCCGACTCTTTCTCCTGAATCCCTTTGGCGGCGAAAAAGCGCGCCGCCACTTCTCCTACGGTCATCTGACGCAGCTGTTCCGGTGTGACATCGGGCAAGGCATTGGCGCGCGACGGTCGGCGACGGTCGGTGACGTTGATTGTGCAGTAGCGGCACGCCTTGCCTTCGAGTGCCTTCGCCACCTGCTCGTTGTAGTCGGACGGGAGTGGCTTGTCGAGCAACACGTTCAACCGTATATACGCCTTTCTGTCGGCAGGAAACTCACGCGCGGCGGCAAGTGCGTCGTCGAAAGCCGCAGGCTGGCTTGGAAGCGTGACAAGCGGACGCGGGTCATTGATGCCAATGGCACGCGCCTCCACAGGCTTGCCTTTCTCGAGGTCGACTATCACAACTCCGTGCTGATAACGCTCGTCAAACCCCACAGCAATCGGCGAACCGCTGTAAGCAGCCCTGCCGTCGCTTCCGCGCAGCGTTTGGGGATGGTGGATATGTCCCAATGCAATATAATCGTATGCGGTGCCGAGCGTCGGAAGCTCAACATAATCGACCGTGCCGAGCGAGTCATTCTGCATGCGGCGGTGTCCCGTCAGGTCGCACCCAAGCACCGCCAGATGCGCCGCCAGCACAGTTGGCAGCCCTTCGGCATTCATTTCACCCACAGTCTTCTCCAAGCCTTGAAAAAACGCTTGCTGGCGGTCGCCGTCGGCTGGCGGGAAATTGTGGGGATAGACATAGGGCACTGCGGCTATATAGCCTTTGCCAGGCACGGGGACGACATGCGCTGAATAGTCGGCGCTATTGTCTGCAAGACGGCGCAAAGTGCCGATGACAAACACGTTGTGCGACCGCCAAAGGTTGCGGTATATCTCAAGACGTGAGGCGCTGTCGTGATTGCCGGCAACAATGACTATGACCATCTCGGGGACGGCGGCATGGATTGCGAGCAGCCCTTCGGCATAGACGCGCTGAGCCGCTGCCGACGGCATTGATATGTCGAACACGTCGCCAGCCACGACCATCGCGTCTGGACGTTCCTCCGCCACCACTTCGCACAATTGCCCAAGAAACCGGCGTTGCTCGTCAAGGCGGTCAAAGCCATAGAGCGACTGTCCTAAATGCCAATCGGCTGTATGCAGTATCTTCATCTTCTCAATATTGGAGTTTTTTATCCACCAAAGTTACTCAATTATTCGCGCAATCATATCAGTTTCTCGTTGAAAAAGCAATAAAACAGAGGGCGCAAACGTTACTTTAATTATGAAGAAAGCCGTATATATCATCGTGTGTCTGCTGCTGACAGCCGTCGCTGCCGGCTGCCGCACGCCCAAACTTTCCGAAGCCGACGCTCAGTTTCAACGGGGAGAGTACTACGACGCGTCGGTGACTTACAAAAAGGTTTACAACAAACTGCGGAAAAAGGATGAGCGTCCGCAACGCGGAGAAGTGGCGTTCAAGATGGGACGTTGCTACAGGCTGCTCAACATGTCGGCACGCGCATCGGCGGCTTTCCAAAACGCGCTGCGCTACGAATATCCCGACAGCACGACCCACTTTATGCTGGCTCAGGCTCTACATGCCGACGGCAAATATGCCGCCGCTCTGCGGTCGTATGACAAATATCTTGAATTCTGCCCCGACGACTCCCTTGCCATCAACTGCGCGGAGGGATGCCGCACGGCCCAGGAGATACGCGCCCGCGGGTCGCGCTATGTGGTTAAACAAGCCAAACTTTTCAACTCGCGCCGCGCCGACTTCTGCCCTATGTATCTCGGAGCTGACTGCGACCAGATTTATTACACATCGACTACCGAAAAGGCTACTGGCGACAAGAAAAGTGAAATCACGGGAATGAAGAATGCCGACGTGTTTTTCTCCAAAAAGAACGAGAAAGGCGAATGGGAACGTCCGGAGCCGGTTGAGGGCGAACTCAACACGGAATTTGACGAGGGCATCGTTGCATTCTCGCCCGACGCACAGACAATGTATCTCACCAAAGCGCGACGCGAGCTCAACGCTCCGACATCGGTGGAGATATACACATCGACACGCTCCGACGCAAAATGGAGTGCCCCTGTAAAATTTGAGATTACAGCCGACACGCTGTCTACATTCGGACATCCGGCGGTGTCGCCCGACGGCGAATATCTCTACTTCGTCAGCGACATGCCAGGCGGATACGGAGGCAAGGACATTTGGCGCATATCGCTGAAGGAAAGACAAGGTTCGCTCGTCAACCTCGGTCCCGACATCAACACTGAGGGCAACGACGATTTCCCTTATGTGCGTTCCGACGGCTCTCTATATTTCTCGTCCGACGGACATCCGGGGATGGGTGGTCTCGACATTTTCCGCGCCACGGCTGTCGGCGACCCTGCCGACCTGCGATGGAAAGTGGAGAATATGGGCTTTCCAATCAACTCCGCCGGCGATGATTTCGGAATCACTTTCGGGAAGGGCGAAGATGGATTTTTCAGCTCCAACCGCGGCGACGCGCGTGGCTACGACCACATCTACAGTTTCGAATACGACCCCGTGAGAATCACCATCGAGGGATTGGTGATGGACAAAGACGAGGAGCCGGTGAAGAATGCAATAATACGCATCGTCGGAAACGACGGGTCGAATCAGAAGGAAGTGGCGCGCGACGACGGATCGTTCTCGTTCGCGCTGCAGCGAGGTGTAAAATACGTGATGCTCGCCGGCGCGAAGGGCTACTTGAACCAAAAACAGGAATTCGCTTCCGACTCTACGATGGAAGACGCGAATTATTGGGTGGAGTTCATTCTGCCGTCAATCAGCAAACCATCGGTGGTTGAAAACATATTCTACGACTACGACAAGGCCGACCTGAGGCCGGAGTCGAAAACGGCTCTCAACGAGCTGATTGCCGTGCTGCACGACAATCCCAACGTGACAATCGAAATGGCTTCTCACACTGACCGATGGGGCTCAGACGCCTACAATATCAACCTGTCGGAACGACGGGCAAAATCGGTGGTTGACTACCTTGTCGAGAATGGCATCAGCCGCGACCGGTTGCAGCCGCACGGCTACGGCAAGTCGCGTCCAAAGACAGTGACCAAACGCATCGCTCGCCTGTATCCGCAGTTCAAAGAGGGCGACATACTGACCGAAGAGTTTATAAAAACACTTTCCGAGGAAGACCAGCAAGCAGCCGACCAGATTAACCGCCGCACGGAATTCTCAGTGCTCTCGCTCACCTACAACATGAAATAATCCAGAACTCCCGCCTCCTGAAAAAACAACATACTGCTTGTCGTTTTTTGGATTTGGCAAATTTTGCCGCCAACATTTTTGCTTACTATTTTACAACATTCTTATCCCGATATGGGGTTTCGAACAAATAGCAATAATACAAAATGAGAGCCGAATTTGAAACGATTAAAAAGAATATAACCCATGCAATCCAAATTACAGGACTGCCAACCCCTATCAACATAATCCCACAAACATCAAAAAAAATAGTATAAAGCACCAATACAGCATAGGCGGTTTTTTTATTATTGGTTTTCTAAAATTGAACAACAAGGCAAACAGCAATAAAATGCAGCCTATCACAAACATTTCTGTTAGCCTCAGATTGACTTCTAAATACATATACAGAGACCAAAATATCGCAAATGCTCCTTGAAGAGCAAACAATAAAGATGTAGTAAGTCTTAAAATTTTATTTTCCATTTTTTCTTATGTTTATTCCTTTAGAATTGTTATCAATAATAGCTCTAAATGTGGTTCTGGGCATATATGGAGTGGTTTCTTTGATAGGGGGCATATCTGTGACATGATTTTTCATAAGGCTTGAAAATCGTTTCGTTTATATTGAGGGATTTTAGTTATTTTAGTGACAAAATAGTCAACATATCAATCAAGATTTTCACGCTAACCAACATATTCAGAATCGAAAAAAAAGATAAAGAAGATAATAACCAAACATTTTGATTGAAAAACAGACTTCCTACTATATCCATAAAGAACACCGCCACTGACGATAGTAGTATGATTATCACTGTGATGCATTTTAGTGGCATTTTGTTTGTAAAGGTATTAATAAATAATGCTCCTAATATTAGCGCCCATTGGAAGGGGAATAACGAAAGGCAAGGAAAAGCAATAACGTTCAATCCGACTATCAAGGTGAGAGTGATATATATATCTGCATATCATGGTCTCACTTACTTTGTTTTTTTTGTTAAACATACATCCTTTTTTCATCATTTATTCGTTTTTTATATTTCACCAATCAATTGGCACTGGCCCTTTTGAAAAATTTTGTCTCCACACAGAGTTTCCATCTTGCCAGCCCAAAAATTCAGCATTTATTGTAGCTGGCTCTTCAACACCTATTCGTCAATTGCTAATCATTTCATATAAATCAAAAGCTATTCGTGAATTTGCCCATGAAATGTCATTCTCTCGTTTATGCTGTTATTTAGCATCCCAATCATAATATTTGTCTATTATTTTCAGAATGGTTTCATCAGGGACTAAGCCATCGTCCTTGCTTTTTTCTTCTTCGACCCATTTTAAAAACTTTTTATATATGATGGGACGCATTCTTTCTTGTGGAGGAAATTTCACAGACTCCTGTTTTAATGCTTCTCCATTAGGCAGAGTAACGTATTGGTAAACAGAAAATTCAAAATCTCTTATCCTCAAATGTCGATTATTCCTGCTGACAAAAATTGTGTCAGATTTTTGCAATAACGGGAAAACCATATTGGTGTCTTCAAATTTTATATCTCTGTATGGTGGGACTGTTTGAGAGGCAGTAATATGCCTTGTCGAAGTAACGCTGTCAACTATTATCTGCCTGTGGCGCACACTCAATTCTTTTTGTGGAGGGTCAATCACATGAAAATAAATTGTATCACGAAAAGGGAACAGACCTCTATCTTTATCTCGCACAATTTTTATGCCTAACACATACGAATTGTTCTCGATAACTAAGCGGTTTTTCCCATAAAAGTTAACGGTTAACCTCCTTGCTCTATTGTCACTAAAGTAGAATTCATATGGGAAAAAGCCATAGAAAGCATAAAATGTCTCGCTATAACTGTCTACGGTATCATGGGGGGGGGTAGCCCTCATCCTAAGCCCTAATATGCTTAACAGCATTATAACAGCTACTGAGATTCTGAAAAAGCCGTTATTATTTTTTATGCCAATCATCGTTAAACCCTCCATATTGAAAATTATCTTTTTGTTTGATTCAATCATTTTTGTTTTAGGCAAACATAATACTGTATATTTAAATCTA
>ENA-ORMX01002189-ORMX01002189.1-human-gut-metagenome-genome-assembly--contig:-NODE-2189-length-11613-cov-4.716473_pt1 | contig 11613 bp, 10 predicted proteins | sample MGYA00242108_ERZ509007 | MGnify/ENA primary metagenome ERZ509007 (study PRJEB26280, sample SAMEA2338745) | human gut metagenome | biome: human gut; feature: human-associated habitat; material: faeces...
GGTCGTAGTTGAACACGTGGGACAGCTCGCTGATGTCGATGCCGCGGGCGGCGATGTCGGTGGCGACCAGCACCTTGGTCTGCCCGGCCTTGAAGCCTTCCAGAGCGGCCACGCGGGCGGACTGGCTCTTGTTGCCGTGGATGGCGGCGGCGGGGATGCCCTGCTTGTTCAGGTCTTTTGCGATCTTATCCGCGCCGTGCTTGGTGCGGCTGAAGACCAGCGCGTTCTGCACCGGCGGATTCAGGTTCTGGATGAGCCACGGCAGCAGGAATTTCTTGTTGCCCTTCTCGACGAAGTACAGGCTCTGGTCGATGCGGTCCACCGTGCTGGACACGGGGTCCACCTTGACGAAGGCGGGGTCGTGCAGGATGCCCGCCGCCAGCTGCTCGATCTCCTTGGGCATGGTGGCGCTGAACATCAGGTTCTGGCGCACTTTGGGCAGCTTTGCGATGACCTTCTTCACGTCATGCACAAAGCCCATGTCCAGCATCCGGTCGGCCTCGTCCAGCACGAAGATCTCGATGCTGCCAAGGTCGATGAGCCCCTGCCCCACAAGGTCGTTCAGGCGGCCGGGGCAGGCGATGAGGATATCGACGCCCTTTTTGATGGCTGCCACCTGCGGGGCCTGACCCACACCGCCGAAAATGACGGTGCTGCGCAGAGAGAGGTATTTGCCGTACATTTCAAAGCTCTCGCCGATCTGCAGAGCCAGCTCACGGGTGGGGGTGAGGATCAGGGCGCGGACGGCCCCTTTCTTCTTTGCAGGGTTCGCGGTCAGGCGGTCAAGCATGGGCAGCGCAAAGGCTGCGGTCTTGCCGGTGCCCGTTTGGGCGCAACCCATCAAGTCCCTCCCGGCCAGCACCGGCGGGATGGCCGATGCCTGAATGGGCGAGGGGGATTCGTAACCCGCCTCCGCAACGGCACGCAGCAGCGGGGCGGACAGATTCAGTTCGTTAAAAGTCATGGTTCTCCTGTATCAATAAAATGTTTCCCTCTTTGCCAGAGGCTCCCCCTGCCGGGGGAGCTGGCATTTTGTAACGTTTATTCTTTGATCTTACGGCACTCGATGTAGTACCGCTTTTCCTCCGCATGGCCCATGCTGAAGGTCTTGCGGGGCAGCACGCCGCCCATCACGATGCCTTTGAACAGGTCGCTCTTTTCAAAGGGCGGCAGCAGGAAGGCCACGCCGCCCTGCTGTTTGCACAGGGCACGGACGGCGGGCTCGTCGTGGACGTAATCCACGCGGGCCTCGATGTGGCGGGCCATAAAGTATTCGATGAAGGTGTCGATGGTGCCGACGGTCAGGGGCGCAATGGGGCGCTCGAAGCTAAGCACGTTGGCAATGTGGGGGCCCGCCAGCGTAAAGGACTGCTGCTTGGCATCGCCGAAGCAGATGCCCGCGTTGTTGGAGTCGCTCCACGCGATGAGGGCCAGCAGCACCGCGCCGCAGTCCACATTGAACAGCACGCGGTGGATGGGCTCGATCTCAATGGCCGGGGAGTGGATGTTGCACACCTCGGCAAGGCACCACCGGGCCGGGTGGTGTTCCCGCTGCTCCGGGGTCAGGGTGGGCTTCAGCTCCTCCCAGCAGGCCTTGGCGGAAGCCAGCGAGTGATTGCCGTCGCCGACGGCCAGCGTCAGCGGCGCGGCCCCCTTGGCCTCCGGGTATTTGGCGTCAAAGGCTTCCTGACTGCCCAGTTGCTGCAAGGCGGCGTCGATCTGGGCCAGCAGCGCCGGGTCCTCCACGGCCCAGCCCGCAATGTGGCCGCCGCCCAGCATCAGTTCGCCCTCGTAGACTTTGCGCAGCTGCGCCTTTTTCTCACCGATAGGCTCGATGAGGGTGCAGTCCGGGTCGTCGGCCAACATCATGATGTGGGGCGTTTCGAGGCTGGCCCCCCGCCGGACGGCCATCCGGGGCGGGATGCGGCTCTCCACCGTGTGCTCGCTGGGGCGGATGTCCGCCTTGGCGCCCTCGGCGTAGCTGTAGGCTTCGAGGTCGATCTTGCCCACGAGGCCCTGCCGCACCCGGCCGCTCTGCTCGGTGCGCTCCACGTAGATGAAGCCGTCCACGGCGCGGGTCAGCACCGACTGGGTGTATTCGTCCATGGTCGCATGGATCGTTTCGATCTTCCGGGGGACATCCTCGTCTTCCAGATACACTTCCGGCAGGATCAGGTTCAGCGCACTGGGTGAACCTGCCGCTGCCCATTCCGCCTTTTCCCAATAGGAGCGGTCGCTGGTGAACTGGTCACAGGCCACGCAGCCCCACTGCTCCAGTTTGATCTGCTCCGACGGCAGCAGGATATGTGCCGGGGAAAAGCAGGATGTTTTTTTCATATCACATTCCTCCCTCTCATGAAAGGGTTTCGCAGGTTCATTCAAAAATTCCAGCCGTCGGGTCCCACACGACGACATGTTCCGCACCCGCCTCGGTTTGGCTCTGGACAAGGGCGGTGTGCTCCCCGTCGGTCATGGTGGAAGCCGAGGGCACCCGCACCAGCAGGTTCTTCAGGCCCAGCTCCACCGCCGGGACGCCCAGCGTCGGGGAGGTGCCGGTCACCTCGGCCAGTGTATAGCTGTACCAGAGGGTCACGCTGCCGCCGAAACGCTGTTCCCACGCGGTGATGTCTGCCGTCAGCTGGTCGGCGCGGTCCACACCGTTGGTGGAGCCGTAGTCCTGCTTGCTGCTGGTAGAGGAGGGGAACTGGACATTTTCCAGCACGATCTGGTCAAAGCCCGCCGTGTGCAGCTCGTCGATGAGGTCGCCGATGTACTGCACCGCCTCGGCGGCATAGGGGTTCAGCCACGGATTGCCGCCAGCGGACGCCTTATTGTCCAGCCAGAGGTACTCCTGATTCTTATACCGGATGGCCATGGCGTGATCCACGCGGGCACCGGCGGGGTCCCGGAAGGCGGCAAGCTTCGCCACCGGGATCAGGCCCTCGTCCTTGAAGATGGAGGCCACCTTGGCCGGGTCCACCGTCACGCCGGCAGGGCTGGCCGCTGCGGCGGGCACCTGCGAAGCGTAATAGACAACGCCGGCGGCATCCTTCAGGGTGACGACCGCGTACTTCGCGCCCTGCGCAGCGAGCTGCTGGGCTGCGGCGCGGATGGCGGCATCATCGGTCAGGGTTGTGAGGTCGGCCTCTGCCCAAGCGCCCTCCACGATGGCGGTGCCGTCCACAGCGGGCGTCACCACCTCCGGCCGGGCCTCCGAAGAAGCTGCCGGTTCCTCCGCCACGGACGACGCCGTGCTCTCGGCTGCGGACGAAGCGCCCCCGCCCGCCGGGGAGGAGGCGGAAAGATCCCGGTTGCGCACGACGGTGTACCACGTATGGGTCGCCCAGTCCAGCACATGCGGCGCGGCCACCCATGCAGCGGCCAGCACCACGAGGACCAGCACCGCGATGCCAATGCCCTTTTTCACCCGCATCTCGCGGCTGTAAAAGCTGCGCCGGTAGCGCTTGACCTTCTGGCGTTTTGGATATTTTGCCATAATGAACCACCCTCCCTTGGGGTCTTTACAAGATCACGGAATGGCCGGTAAAGCCATAGATGGCCAGCGCCAGCACACCGATGTAGATCAGCGTGATGGGCAAGCCGCGAAACGCTTCCGGGATGGCCCGGCTGCGCAGACGATTCTGGGCTTCCGTCACCAGCATGACGGCCAGCAGATAGCCGAGGCCGCTGCCAAGGCCGAAGCCGATGGACTGTTCCAGCGTAAAGCTCTGGGTGCGCTCGACCAGAACGGTGCCCAGCACGCCGCTGTTCACGGCAGCGATGGGCAGGATGCGGATGAGCTGGCCGCTGCGCGGGCCCTTGGCCAGCTTCAGGACCACCAGCTCAAACAGGCAGACCACCGCGATGCACGCAAGGTACACCACCGGGCGAAGCTGGGCGCGGTTGGGCAGCGGGGCGAGGAGGCGGCCCGCATAAAAGGCCAGCGGAGCCACCAGTACCTGCGTGATGCAGAGCATCAGCGCGAACCACCAGCTGCTGGTCCGCTTGTCGCCGACCAGTTGGACAAGGCGGGAAACGCCGAGGCCGCGGGTGAAGATGGCATTCTGGGCAAAGATGGCCAGCACCGCGTAGCTGAAGAACACGCCCACAAGATGCAGCACTTCGCTCATTCTTTCTCCTCCTTCCCGCTCTCTTGGCTCTGGGGATGCACGGCCAGATAGCCGCGCGCCTCATTTTTCAGGTATTCGCGCTGTTTGCGGGCCAGCGCACGCCAGACGGCGCACACCACGCCCAGCACGATGAAGCCGCCCGCCGGCATACTGGCCATGGGCAGGATGGAGCGGCTCAGCTCCACGCCGAACACGGTGCCGAAGGCCAGCCACTCGCGGACGCAGCCAAGGATCAGCAGGAGCAGCGCGTAGCCCAGCGTGATGCGCAGACCTTTCGAAACAGCCTTGTGCATGGACTCCTGCACCCGGCCAAACCGGTAGGTCAGCAGCGGCTCCACCACCAGCATGGGCAGGTAGACGCCCATCGTCAGCAAGTCGGTGCCGAACAGCATATTCAGGATGGGGTAGGCGGCGAGATAGACCACCGCCGCACTGCCGCTGTACACAAAGGCACGGGGCAGCAGTTTCTTTTCCAGTTCCTCCGGCTCCGGGCGCTCGTCCCGCAGCGGGCACAGGCGGCTCAGAAGGCACGCCAGCATCCGGGAAGGCGTCAGCAGCAGGGCCACGGCCACCGCCAGCATCGCGGCGTTTTTGCCCGAAGTGGCAAGGACCACCAGCGGAGCCAGACCCATGCCCTGCATCACGACAGGGTTGTTTTTGAAAATGCGGTCATGGTGCGCGAACTTTTCGGGGTCGCGCGCGATCGCTTCGGCAATATGACGTCTCATTCCGCATCCTCCTTCCGGTTCAGCAGCCGATAGAGGCGGGTCTCGGTGCGGTCCAGCCAGCCGGAAATGCTGTTGACCGTAAGCAGCGCAAAGCAGACGCCCGTATCATAGACGCCGAAATAGCGGAACCCCATGGTCGCGGCACCCACCAGCACGCCGTACAGGATGCGGCCGATGCGGTGGTGGGCGCAGGTGTAGGGCTCGTTGAGCAGGAACACCGCGCTGAAGAGCATCGCGCCGGTCAGCAGCTCGTCCCGCACACACTGCAAACGGGAGAGCAGACCTGCCGCGAAAGAGGCGTCCATCAAACCCACCTGACGGGGGAAGAAGAAGGCAATGAGGGCGCTCGTCACCAAGAAGCTGACGGTCGCGCTCAGGCGGGTATCCTTCTGCAGCCAGAGGAAGAACCCGCACGCCAAGATCACCAGCGCAGCACCGGTGCCCATGGGGGCGGCGTACTCGCCCAGCCCCAGCGACAGGGAGCCAATGTTCAGGATGCCGCCGCTGCGCAGAGTCTGGGAGACGGTGTCGGACACCGGCACGCCGGAAGCGTCCCACAGCGGGATGTTCGTGTAGGGCTGCGGGTAGCGGAACACCTGTTCCGGCCACGACACCGCCGCCACCGTGTAGCCGACAGCAGCCGGATTGAAAGGATAGCTGCCGTAGCCGCCGAAGACTTCCTTGCCGATAAGGACACCGGCCAGCACGGCGGCGATGAGGACGTACCAGTCCACCGTCACCGGCATCAGCAGCGCAATGAGGAGGGCAAAGCTCTCGTTGGAGCAGTCCTTGGGTTGGTAGACGCGGCGGCGGAGCAGCGACACCAGACGGTCGCAGAGGTTGCCGGTCAGCAGGGCCGCGCCGCAGAGCAGCAGCGGCCGCAGCCCGTACAGGAAGCAGGACACGCACAGCAGCGGCACCACCATCCAGCAGAGGTGCTTGTAGTAATGGCCGGTCTTGGCCAGCTCCCGCTCCTGCGCACGGATCAAAGTTTCATCCATGGTGCGGCTCCTCTCACAGAGCGGCCAGACGGCGCACAGCGGCCGCCGGGTCGGCTGCGCCGAAGACGGCGCTGCCCGCCACGAGGATGTCGGCCCCCGCTTCCACGCAGAGGGGCGCGGTGGTGTCGTCCACACCGCCGTCCACTTCCAGCAGGAAGTGAGCGCTGCGCTTGGCCCGCTCTTCCCGCAGCCAGCGCAGCTTTTCCAGCGCCGAGGGCATGAACTTCTGCCCGCCAAAGCCCGGCTCCACGCTCATCACCAGCACAAGATCCAGCTGGTCGAGGTAGGGGCTGAGCGCCTCCGGGGCGGTGCCCGGCTTGATGGTCAGGCCCACCTTGCAGCCCTGCGCCTTGATGGCGTCGATGGTGGCTTGGATGTCGTCCTCGCATTCGAGGTGGAAGTTCTGCAAGGTGGCACCGGCCTTGGCGAAGGGTTCCGCGTAGGCCAGCGGATGACTGATCATCAGGTGGACATCGTAGAAGGCGGCGGGCATCCCCTTGTGGAGGCTTTTCAGCACCGGCACGCCGAAGCTGATGTTCGGCACAAAGTGGCCGTCCATCACGTCGTAGTGCAGCATCTGCGCTCCGGCGTCCAGAACCATCTGGCAGTCGGCACCCAGCTTGGTAAAATCAGCCGAAAGGATCGAAGGACTTACAATCGTCATGTTTGTTTGTACTCTCCGTTATTTTTACGAAAAATTTTGCTATTTAGCCCGGTTCTGTCGCTCCTGTGCAGACAGAATTCAGGGTAGACATAGCTATTTTTATTTTACATGAAAACACGCAAAAAATCAAACCCACAGCCGTGTTTTTCACGGAAAAGACGCAAAAATCCATTTCACGGCCCCGGCAATACAAAAAGCAGCCAAGCCGCTCCCGGATGCGGAGCAGCCTGACTGCACAGATTTTAATCCACCGGTTTCATGCTGGCGGGGTCTTCCACCGGCACCGGGCGGCCCGATTCGTCCGGCAGACGCTTGATCTCGCCGGGGTTGGGCGGGCAGGTGGGCAGGGTGAAGACGAACTGGCACCACTCGCCCTGCTGGCTCTCGACCCGGATCTGGCCGCCGGACAGGTTGACCAGCACCTTGCAGATATTCAGGCCGAGGCCCGCGCCCCGCGCATGGAGCCCGCGGGACTTGTCTTCCTTATAGAAGCGCTGGAACACATGGGGCAGCGCCTCCGGGCTGATGCCCTGCCCGGAGTTCCAGATGGAAACTTCCACCTCCGGGCCCAGCTTCTCGACCTTGAACTTGATGGTCCCGCCCGCCGGGGTGAACTTGATGGCGTTATCCAGCAGGTTGTACGCGACCTGATGGATCAGATCCGGGTCGGCGTAGACGAGGACTTTCTCGTCCATGGTCAGGCCCTCCAGCTCGATCATGCCGTCGTTGATCCGCTGCTCGGCCGAAAGAGCCACGCCGGTCAGAGTCTCCCAGATGTTGAACATCCGGGCGTTGACCTGATACTCGCCGCTCTCCAGCTTGGACAGATCCAGCATGTTCTGGATCAGCCGGGCAAGGCGGCCCGTCTCCTCCGAGACGAGCTGCAAATAGTGGTTCTGCATATCGGGCGGGATGGTCCCGTCCAGAATGCCGTCGATGAAGCCCTTGATGGTGGTCATCGGGGTGCGCAGCTCGTGGGCGATGTTGCCCATGAACTGCCCACGGGAGTTGTCGTTGGACTGGATGTTCTCCGCCATCCGGTTGAAGGTGTTGGCCAGATCGGCCACCTCGCCTTCGCCCTCCACGCCCTCGACCCGGACGGAGAAATCGCCCCCGCCGAACCGCTGGGCCGCATCGGTGATCTTCTGAAGCGGGTCGGTGAGCCGCCGCATCAGGAAGGAGGTCACCACGCTGGCGCAGAGCAGCATGATGCAGGCCGAGAAGAAGAAGTTCGACCCGAACTCTTCCTTGAAGGCCGTCAGCCGTGCGCCGGAGGAGCAGAGGAACAGATACCCGCTGCACACGCCCTGCGCATCCCGCGTCTGCCGGACGGAGACGTAGCTCTTTTCGGTCAGCACGCCGTCCAGCGTGCTCAGCACATGGTAGGGCTTATCCTCCCCCACCTTGGCTATCAGCTCTTCGGGCACAGTCTCCTTGGCCAGCAGCTCCGGATTGGACGTGATGAGAACGCTGCCGTCCTCATCGGTGAAAAAGAGGTAGGCCTCTGCGCTCTCGCCGATGATCACCAGCTTGTCGCTCAGCGCATCCAGCTCGTCGCCGCCGGGCAGCGCCGCCTGCTGCACCACGTAGTCCGCCGCCCGCTGGGTGACCTCGGCCACGCTGTCCAGCGTCTCGTAGCGCTCCTGCGCGAAATAGCGGTTGAACAGGACCCATTCCGAAAATCCCATCACCGCCGTGCCCAGCACCAGAAGGGTCGCCACCATCGAAAAGAAGGTGACGGAAATACTTTTGCGCATTACTGACGCACCTCGAACTTATAGCCCACGCCCCAGACGGTCTTCAGCTCCCACTTGTCGGAAGCGCCGGACAGCTTCTCGCGCAGACGCTTGACGTGGACATCGATGGTGCGGCTGTCGCCGTAATACTCGAAGCCCCAGACCTCGTCCAGAAGCTGATCGCGGGTGTAGACCCGGTTGGGGTGAGATGCCAGACAGTTGAGCAGCTCCAGCTCCTTGGGGGGAGCCTCCACCACCTTGCCCTTGACCCGCAGCTCGTAGCTGTTCATATCCAGCCGGAGGTTGTCGAACTCGATAACGCCCTCTTTCGTCTCGGTCTGGGTGGAAGCGGTGCAGCGGCGCAGCACCGCCTTGATACGGGCCACGACCTCTTTTGCATCGAAGGGCTTGACCATATAATCGTCGGCGCCCAGTTCAAGGCCCAGCACCTTATCGAAGGTCTCGCCCTTGGCCGTCAGCATCATGACGGGGGTGTTGCCCAGCTTGCGGATACGGCGGCAGACTTCCAGACCGTCCATCTTGGGCATCATCACATCCAGCAGCACCATGTCGGGCTTGACCTGATTGAACTTGTCCAGCCCCTCTTCGCCGTCGTTGGCGATGGTGACCTGATAGCCCTCCTTGGTCAGATAGAGCCGCAGCAGCTCGCAGATATTCACGTCGTCATCCACGACAAGGATCTTTTCGTTTGCCATGAGTGTTCCTCCTGTATCTCGACTCGTTCGTCGTTTGTGATCGTCTCTTAAAAAGCGTCCCACGCACCGGGACGGCTGTTTCCAATGAATGCCTATCTTCTATTATACGGAACAGTTATGACAAAATAAAGAAGGTTTTGTATGATTTTTGGGATTTGGAGGAAAGCGCCAGACTCATTCTTTCCCTTTATAGCCATGCCGTTCCGCATTTCCAAGGAGGTACAAGAACGCAAACGCAGGGATCCGAATCAGTTTTTTTCCATTCGGTGCATTGTGGACCCCATAATCATCCGCTCGCTTTGTCACAATGATGGAAGCGCTGGCTTCACTGCTCAGTTCACAAATCATTGCATCATCCGAAACAGGTGCTTGTTCTCGGTATTTCACTTCAATCAAAATATTTTTGGTTTTCGGATATTCCACTACAACGTCGATCTCTTTGTCCTTTTTTCCGCCTCTATAGTATCCAACCCTTGTTGCCTGTTGATAGTAAAACGCCGCCACATGTTTATAAACCGCAGTTTCTACCATTTTCCCCAATTCAACCGGATTTGTTAAAACATCATCATCCATCAAGACCGCATTCCGAATCGCCGCATCTGCGATATAAATTTTCGGGCTCGCTTTCAAGACCTTCCTTCCTCCCATCTCAACCGGCCAGCTCTGGTAAATCAGATTTGCACTTTCCAAGTATCGGATATAGTTTTCAACCGTTGGCCGTGTGACGCTGCCCAAATCATTGGCAATTCTTTCAAACGAAACGATCTCCGACGAAACATTACACAGATACAGAAAAATCCTTTCCAATTCTATTGCGCTACGAATATTATAAAGCGCTGGAAGATCGCGTTTTAGCACCTTATCCACAACATCTTCCCGCATGATTTCCTGCGCTCGGAGATCGTTTGAGGCCAATGCCAACTCTGGAAATCCCCCCACCTGAAGATATCGCATAAAATGCTTCTGCACATCTTCAAGCTTTATCATAACCGCTGTACGTTCCTGCTGGCTCATCCCAAGAAATGCCGTAGGTCGAATTTCCGGTCCCAATTCTGGCACTTTCACGCCAATCAACTGACAATACTCATAGAATGAAAGAGTCGGCACTTGAATCACGCTCCAGCGCCCTGCCCCGCTTTCCGAGCTTCCTTTGATCAAAGCCGGACTTGCCGATCCTGTTGCCACCATCTGTGTTTTCGGTTGGGTATCATACAGTATTTTCATCCATTTATCCCAGTCACTCGCATACTGGATTTCATCGAAGAAGTAGTAGCAGTCCTGTTCCGCATACACATTATTATGATAGCATTCCAGAATCTCATCTAGATTGCTCAATTTCAGCATCGGGTGGTCCATCGATACAAAAACAATTTTCTGTGCCGGGATCCCACGTTTCAGCAGCGTTTCAATCATCTGATACTGTATCGTTGTCTTTCCAACACGACGCGTACCAGTCAAGACTACCGTTCTTCTTAAATCTTTTTCATCCAGCCTCTTCATTGCCTCATAATAAGCAAATCGACGATAGCTCTTTGTAAAGTCCGAATACACAATTCCTGAAGACCACCACGGATTAAAAGCTTTCAATACTTTCAATATTTGTTCTTGCGTCGCAATCGCCATTTTCCAATCACCTCACCTATATTGTATTCTATATTTTATTCTGCGTCAATATTTAATATAAATATATTTCAATTATCATCGCGAAAATATAGCATTTTATTTTACATATTGCTTCAGCGGCTTTCGTTTTCTCATAGGCCTCTTGCGCTCCCTTCCCGCTTTGCGTATAATAATAGATGTATTGTTATGTTCTGGACCCTCTCCGTCACGGCCCTGCCGTGCCGCCTCTCCCGAAGGGCGAGGTCTGAGTGGTTTTATAGATCGAGAACGTGTAAGGAGCGTATTTGATATGAAATTAGGTATCGTCGGTCTGCCGAACGTCGGCAAGTCCACTCTGTTCAACGCCATCACCTCCACCAAGAACGCGGAGGCGGCGAACTATCCGTTCTGCACCATCGAGCCCAACAGCGGCATCGTGGCCGTGCCCGACAAGCGGCTGGACAAGCTGGCCGAGATCTGGCAGACCAACAAGAAGACCCCCGCCATCGTGGAGTTCGTCGATATCGCGGGCCTCGTCAAGGGTGCTAGTCAGGGTGCGGGCCTTGGCAACAAGTTCCTCGGCCACATCCGCGAGAAATCCTTCGCCGACTTTGGCCAGAACGTCGACAATGGCGTTACCTATGCCGACGACGTCGTATAATGTAGAATCTTTGGTGCTCATGGTTAATATCCTGAAGTTGCGTTTGTTCTTAATATTTATGCTAGTTTTTGCTTTTAAGCAAGGGAAAGCCTGCTTCGGGCATAAAAAAAGACCTTAATTAAGGCCTTTTTTTGGGATTTGCCCGAAAAATTATTCGTTGGCGTTCGGCCAGTTTTTAGCGTTTTCAGCGTTGAATTTGATCCATTTTTCGTCGGCTTCGTCTTCAGAAGTGATGGCTTCCTGCGGGCATTCGGAAATGCATACGCCGCAGCTGATGCAGGTATCGGGATCGATAACCAGCTGAGTTTCGCCTTCATGGAAAGCGTCTACCGGGCAGACGTCTACGCAGGATTTGCATTTGACGCAAGCGTCATT
>ENA-ORMX01002190-ORMX01002190.1-human-gut-metagenome-genome-assembly--contig:-NODE-2190-length-11608-cov-7.564788_pt1 | contig 11608 bp, 10 predicted proteins | sample MGYA00242108_ERZ509007 | MGnify/ENA primary metagenome ERZ509007 (study PRJEB26280, sample SAMEA2338745) | human gut metagenome | biome: human gut; feature: human-associated habitat; material: faeces...
GTGGCAAAATATGAAGACCGCTATCAGAAATTCCGCCAGATCTATCCGGCATGCAAACCGCTATTTGAGATTATTAAATAACATCATAGAAAAATCAAACAACGACATAACAAAATGAACCTCGTTATTTTTAGATTGTGCTATAATAGAGAAAGGTTGGTAGAGTAGAATGAAAATTTTGTCGGTAAAGGATCCTGCGTTTCGAAAATACGGCAGAGTGATCACCAACGTGAATTTCACAGAACTGGTGGAGGAGATGAAGAAGACTCCGATTCCTGAGGGCGTGGTATATGAGCCCGGAATCAACGCCTTGGAAGCATTGCCTGTGAAAAAAGAACTGGAGACCATTACTTACGGGGAGATGCCCGTGCAGATCGGTTATTGTAATGGTCATAATTCCAAATTAAATGCCGTGGAATATCATAGAAGTTCAGAAATTAATGTGGCGGCAACAGACGCCATTCTGCTCCTCGGACAGTTGGCAGATGTGGCAGAGGATTTTACCTATGATACTTCTAAGATGGAAGCATTTTTAGTACCGGCGGGTACCGGTGTAGAGGTCTTCGCAACTTCTCTGCATTATGCTCCCTGTGGAGTAAACGGACAGGGATTTCAGGTAGCCATCGTGTTACCTCAGGGCACTAACTATCCGTTAGAAGGAGCACATCAGAAGGTGGAGCAGGGCAAGGCACTCAGCGAGGATGCGCTGCTTGCCGCTACGAACAAATGGCTGATCGGTCATGCGGAGGGCGGACTTTCCGAGGGAAGCTTTATCGGACTGATTGGAGAGAATTTGGATGTCAGCAAATAATGGTGGCAGAATAAAAAGATTTGAACGCCGGAATCCCCTGCATGGATGTATGACGGCGGTAAAATAAATGGTGTAGAGAAAAAGAAAACGAAAACAGGAGGATTACAAAATGAGTAATTTACCCGAAGTAAAAATTGGCGTTGTGGCTGTCAGCCGTGACTGTTTCCCCGAGAGCCTTTCCGTGAACAGAAGAAAAGCTCTGATGAAGGCTTATACCGAGAAGTACGGCGCCGACAGTGTCTATGAGTGTCCCGTATGTATCGTGGAGAGCGAGATCCATATGGTGCAGGCATTGGAAGATATTAAGAAGGCAGGTTGTAATGCACTGTGCGTATATCTGGGCAACTTCGGCCCCGAGATCTCCGAGACCTTACTGGCAAAGCATTTTGACGGTCCTGCCATGTTCATCGCGGCAGCAGAAGAGACCCAGAACGATCTGGTAGGAGGCAGAGGCGATGCTTACTGCGGTATGCTGAATGCCAGTTACAACTTAAAGCTTCGTAATATCAAGGCTTATATCCCTGAGAATCCTGTGGGAACTGCAGCAGAGTGCGCAGATATGTTGCATGAGTTCATTCCCATTGCAAGAGCTATCGTGGGCTTAAGCGATCTGAAGATCATTTCCTTTGGACCCAGACCTCTGAATTTCTTAGCTTGTAACGCACCGATCAAGCAGCTGTACAATCTGGGTGTGGAGATCGAGGAGAACTCCGAGCTGGATCTGTTCGAAGCTTTCAAGAAGCATGACGGAGATGAGAGAATTCCGGCTAAGGTAAAAGAGATGGAAGCAGAGCTGGGCGCAGGCAATCATAAGCCCGAAGTACTGCCTAAGCTGGCTCAGTATGAGCTGACCCTGTTAGACTGGATCGAGGCGCACAAGGGGTATCGTAAGTATGTAGCGATTGCCGGCAAATGCTGGCCTGCATTCCAGACCCAGTTTGGTTTCGTACCCTGCTATGTGAACAGCCGTCTCACCGGTATGGGAATTCCCGTATCCTGTGAGGTAGATATCTACGGCTGCTTAAGTGAGTTCATCGGAACCTGTGTCAGCGCAGATACCGTAACTCTGTTAGATATTAACAATACCGTTCCCGATGATATGTACGAAGAGTCCATCAAGGGCAAATTTAACTATACTCACAATGATACCTTCATGGGCTTCCATTGCGGCAATACCAACTCCAAGAAGCTGACCTCCTGCAACATGAAGTACCAGATGATCATGGCAAGAACCCTTCCCGAAGAAGTGACCCAGGGTACTCTGGAAGGAGATATTCTTCCCGGAGACATCACCTTCTACCGCTTACAGTCTACTGCAGACAGCAAGCTGCGCGCTTACATTGCACAGGGTGAAGTCCTTCCCGTTGCGACCAGATCCTTCGGCGGTATCGGTATTTTCGCTATTCCCGAGATGGGACGTTTCTATCGTCACGTACTGATCGAGAAGAACTTCCCTCACCACGGTGCCGTAGCATTCGGACACTTCGGCAAGGCTCTGTACGAAGTATTCAAGTACATTGGCGTACCAGTAGAAGATCTGAATTTCAACCAGCCGAAGGGAATGCTGTATCCGACCGAGAATCCTTTCGCGTAAAAAGAACTTAAGTAACTGGCAAGCTACGAAAGCATAGCCGTGCATAGACAAAAATAAGACAGTGACCGGGAGCTTGCTCATAGGGCACTGTCTTTTTTGCCGTGATGCGGTGAACGCTGCGATAGACAAACGATGGAAGGCGTCCTTTGCCGACAATCTTATGAATAGCGTGGGTCTATAGCAGAAAATCTTCTCTCCAGATACTTTTGAAGCTGTCAAATGCCTTCAAAATAAGAAAAATGGGTCTATACAGAAAAATTTCCTTCTGAGATACTTATTTTTCTTATTTTGAGTATCTCCTGAGCAAGTTTTTTTGTATAGACCCAAAACACTCTGAACAAACAAAAACTCCCAGAGTTATCTGCTCACTTTGAGAGTTCTATGGTTCTAAAGTTTTCAGTAAACCAGTAGCTCCGGTTGTATATAAGTTAGGTAACTTGCTATTTAGCAGGAGATTTCTTCCGGGCTTTCACAACATACACAATGGCGATCACCACATCCACGCAGTAGATAAAACATCCGACTCCCATGAAGATGGCACCGGGCAGGGATACAAGCCCTTCTTTACGCATGCGGACGCTGCAGCCAATGGAACTGATGCCGGTGAGCAGAATCGTCAAAAGATCAATGAGTACCGCCCATAGGAGAAAGCCGATACCCCAGACACTCATGGCAAGTCCGATAAAGCCGAGAATAAAGTGCATGATATAAGCGGGAATCTGCACACATTTGATGATCAGGTTCATTCTTGCCGCCTGCCTTGCGGTCATTATCCCCTTCGCTGCCTGCACCGCATTGACGATCACGATGATAAAGGAATACAGATTATAAATCACTGCAACGATCAACAGCCCAATCAGTGCGACATCAGTGTAATCTTCCGGCAGAATACCTGCGAACAATAAAAAGATAGCAAGAATCAATACATAAATATAAGGATAGATAATTACAGGTATCATTTTCAGATACTTCAAAAATTCGTTCATGATAATTCCCCTCTCACAATAATAATCCTCGTAAAAAATAACAAAAATAGTATAGCAAAAAAGCATAAAATGTGCAAAAAAAGATATTGCTTTTTTGGAGCGCCGCGTATATACTCTCAACGATAGAAATAACAGGAAACACTGATAAATTCAGTGCCTGCGGTTGATTGGAAAACCAGAGAGGATATTACCATGACAAAAGACCTGACAAAAGGCAGCCCCATGAAACTTATCATCAGCTTTGCTGTGCCGTTATTATTCGGATTTTTATTCCAGCAGTTTTATAATCTGGTAGATACCATGATCGTAGGACGTTTCTTAGGCGTGGATGATCTGGCAGCAGTGGGTTCCACCGGCTCCATCAACTTCCTGGTGATCGGTTTCTGCATGGGTGTCTGTAACGGATTTGCCATCCCTGTATCTCATAAATTCGGTGCCGGAGATTATGTAGGCATGCGTAAGTATGTGGCGAACTGTGCCTGGCTGGGACTGGTATTTTCCGTGGTTATGACCGTGGTGACGGCAATTCTGTGCCGGAATATTCTGGTCTGGATGAAGACACCGGCGAATATTATTGATGGGGCTTATGATTATATTTTTATTATTTTCATCGGTATCCCTACAGTGTATCTGTATAATATCGTGGCAGGCGTGATCCGTGCTACCGGCGACAGTAAGACTCCCGTGGTATTTTTAGTGCTGTCTTCCATTATTAATATTGTGCTGGATCTGTATTTTATTATCTCCCTGCACATGGGCGTGGCGGGGGCAGCCTGGGCAACGGTGATCTCCCAGGGAGTCTCCGGTGTGGCGTGTCTGGTCTATATGGTGAAAAAGTTCGAGATCCTGCGGATCCGCAGGGAAGAATGGAAAGTGGACGGACATATGATGATGGTGCTGTGCGGCATGGGCGTTCCCATGGGATTACAATATTCCATTACCGCCATTGGCAGCGTAATCTTACAGACTGCAGCCAACACCTTAGGTTCTGCGGCAGTTGCGGCCATGACCGCAGGCGGCAAAATCGGTAACTTCTTAGCCTGTCCTTTTGATGCCATGGGTTCCACCATGGCAACCTATGGTGGACAGAATGTGGGCGCCGGTAAACTGGATCGTCTCGGCAAGGGACTGAAAGCCTGTGTAACACTGGGTGTGGGATATTCTGTCATTGCTTTTCTGATCGCCGTATTTTTCGGCGGTCCGCTGGCGCAGCTATTCGTGGACGGCGGCGAGGCAGAGATCATTGCCAACGTGCGTGCTTTTCTGTTATGGAATACAGCATTCTATATTCCGCTTGCACTGGTGAATATTGTCCGCTTCCTGATCCAGGGCATGGGTTTCCCGAAATTCGCCATTTTAGCGGGTGTCTTCGAAATGATAGCAAGATCATTAGCAGGCTTTGGACTGGTGCCCATCATCGGCTTCACCGGGGTATGCCTGGGCAGCCCCATTGCATGGCTGATGGCAGATGCCTTCCTTATTCCGGCTTATTTCCATGTGAGTAAGGTGCTGCAAAAGAGGATGGTGCCGCAAACGGATGTCCCACAGGCAGTTTGACAACACGACGGTCGTAAGTCACCAGACCGTTGACTTCTTCCTCCACATCGGAGAGCTGCGTGTATACCGCACCGCTCAAGCCCTTTGAGATCAGAGGAAATAACTGTCTGGAAAATAACAGCTTCAGGGCAGCAGCCATTTCTTCCGGGGTGTCGTACTTTTGATATCCATAGACGCGGTTCACACTGGAATGCCCAGCAATATGGCAGGCGTAGCCACCATATTCCGAGATAACGAAAGCCCTTTTTCCATCCAATTTTACCTGTAACGGACGGAAGTAGTTATGAATACTGCGGAAATCCCCGCCTTTCTGGTCAAACCAGCCGCTGGCATGGTCTACCGGACGGGTGGGGTCTTTTTTTGCCACCATTTTCGCGATACGGGCGGCATCGAACTGCCCCCAGCCCTCGTTGAAAGGCACCCACACGGCAATGGAAGGCACATTGTACAGATGATCTATGGTGTCTAAACATTCCTGCTCCCAGCTTTTCCGGCCTTCCTCGGAGCTACGGGAGAACAGTTCGTAATGATTGTCCTTCGTGTGGGCGGACATGTGGGGGAACAATGTTGGCATATAACACACCCAGGGCATATGATAGGTAGAGCCACCGCTGACCATATCCTGCCATACGATCATTCCCAGACGATCACAGTGGTAATACCAGCGCAGAGACTCGATCTTGATATGTTTCCGGAGCATGTTGAAGCCCAGGCCTTTTGCAAGGTTAATATCATAGACAAAGGCCTCATCGCAGGGAGCGGTCATCAGTCCGTCGGACCAGTAGCCCTGATCCAGGATCCCATGGAGAAAATAGGGCTTGTGATTCAGGCAGAAGCGGGGGATACCCTTAGAATCTCGCTCTACGGAGTAGCAGCGCATGGCAAAATACCCTTCCACGGTATCACCATCGGCAGTCAGAGTAAAGGGATACAGCCAGGGGTGTTCCGGACTCCAGGGCTTGAAATTCACAGGCTCCGGTGCATCAGCGGGATCTGCTGCGGAATAGGTGACGCTGGCGGGAAAAGAAAGTACTACCGTGGTATGCGTGAGCCCAAAGGAATCCTGTTGCTCAGAAATTTTACGTACACGCATCCGCGTGAGTGAACCGGTATTTTCCTGCGCGAGGCTTCCGTCGCAGGAGGGAATGTTCACCCGGAATTCCAAATGGTTGAACGGCTTCGGAGAACACAGAACGAAGGTTACGGAAGCCTTGTTGTACTCCGGAGTGATCTTATAATTGATCACATAGTTTTCCGGAACCCATTCGTACCAGACACTCTGCCAGATGCCGCTCTGGGCAGTGTAGAACATGCCGCCGCGGTTCAGGGTCTGCTTTCCCCTGGTGGCGTAACCGGTGTCGGTCAGATCCCGGACTTTTACGTAGAGGGATACAGGATCCTCATTTACATACTCCGTGATGTCTAAAGAAAAAGGAAGGTAGCCGCCACTGTGGATGCCAAGCTGCTTTGTGCCGAGGAAAACGGTTGCCTCCTGATCTACCGCGTCAAAATGCAGAATGCAGTGCATGTTTTCCTCTTTTTGGGAAAGCTCTTCCGTGGAAAAAGAAAGTTCCCGGTGGTACCACAGGTACTCCGTGGGCTCCAGCCGTCTGTGAACTCTGGAAAGCAGGGCTTCCGGAGAAAAAGGAACCCGGATGATACCCTGAGCGGTAAAATGTGCAGGATCCTCCGAGGAACTGCTCCCATCTGCGGGCACAAAGGCATATTCCCAAAGACCGTTCAGCATATGATAATCTGTACGTCTCATCTGCGGCCGGGGATATTCGGACAGGATATCATCATAAGAACCGGATCGCATCAGTAATTCCCCCCAGGGAGTATAGAGGGGATGCAGGGTATCCTCCGGGTGTGCCTGATTCAGATTCGCAGCAGCATCTTTTAAGTTCATGCGAAAACCTTCTTTCCTAAAATAGATTATTTATAGTATACTACATTTGGAAGTATAGCACATGAAAAATGATACGATTCTTTGAGAAAAAAGTTTAGATAAGCCATCCAGAGAATTAATTCTGAAAAAATGAGGTAGTACAGATGAATATATTGACTGTTGACAATATTACCAAAAGTTATGGAGTACGCAAGATTTTTGACGGAGCCTCCTTTTTCCTACAGGAAGGGGAAAAGGCCGGAATCATTGGTATTAACGGAACCGGCAAATCTACACTATTAAAAATAATTGCCGGGCTGGAAGAGACTGATGACGGTACCGTGATCAAGGCAAATCACTGTCTGGTGCGTTATCTGCCGCAGAATCCGGAGTTCGCACCGGAAGAGACCGTACTGGAAGCGGTGCTGCGGGGCAACCGCGTGGAGGAAAACGCAGGAACCATCGAGGCGGATGCCAAAAGCATGCTGACAAAACTGGGTGTTACGGAATTTGACCAGCCCTGCGGGCAGTTGTCCGGCGGACAGCGCAAGCGTCTGGCACTGGTATCGGTACTATTGTCCCCGGCGGAGATCCTGTTATTGGACGAGCCTACCAACCATCTGGACAATTCCATGTCCGACTGGCTGGAGGAGCAGCTGCGCCGCAGAAAAGGTGCCATGATCATGGTCACTCACGACCGGTATTTCCTGGACAGCGTCACTGACCGGATCCTGGAGCTGGACAAGGGGAAGATCTATTCTTATGATGCCAACTATTCCGGCTATCTGGAACTGAAAATGCAGCGGGAAGAGATGGCGCAGGCCAGTGAGAAAAAGCGTCTGAACATTTTACGGAATGAGCTTGCCTGGGTGCAGCGCGGTGCCAGAGCCCGCTCCACGAAGCAGAAGGCGAGATTACAGCGTTTTGAGGAACTGAAAAATGTGAAAGGTCCTGTGACAGACGGTAAGGTAGAGCTGGCTTCCGCAGCATCAAGACTGGGACGGACTACCGTGGAGATCGAGAATGTGTCCAAGAGTTATGGGGATAAAGTCCTGATCCGCGATTTTACTTATCTGTTCGGGAAGGATGACCGGGTGGGATTCATCGGACCCAACGGAAGCGGCAAGACTACGTTAATGAAAATGATCCTGGGTGAAGTGGCTCCGGACAGCGGACACATCGAGATCGGGCAGACCGTGAAGCTGGGATATTATGCCCAGGAGATCGACGACACCATGATGCATCCGGAGCAGAGAGTCATTGATTACATCCGGGATGTGGCAGAATATATCATCACGGAGGATGGGCAGATCACGGCAGCGAGAATGCTGGAGAGGTTTCTTTTTTCCGGGGAAGATCAGTACGGACAGCTGGGAAAACTGTCCGGTGGAGAGCGGCGCAGACTGCAGTTATGCAAGGTACTGATGGGGGCACCGAATGTTTTGATCCTGGATGAGCCGACTAACGATCTGGACATTGCCACCCTGCAGGTACTGGAGGATTATCTGGACACGTTCCCAGGCATCGTCATCGTTGTGTCCCATGACCGGTATTTTCTGGATCGTGTGGTCCGCAGGATCTTCGCCCTGGAGGATACCCGCATGGTGCAGTATGAGGGTGGTTACACAGATTATGCCAATAGGAAAGCTGCGGAGGGGAACACAGAGAGCACAGGAACGGCGGCAGCATCCCAGCCGAAGAACGCCGATGAGGAAACTACTTCTAAAAACTGGAAAAACGGACAGAAACGCAAATTAAAATTCACTTACCAGGAACAGAAAGACTATGAATCCATTGAAGGCGAAATGGCGGCATTAGAGGATAAAATTGCAACTTTGGAAGCAGATTTTTCAAAATATGCCAGTGATTTCGTGAAACTCAATGAATTAACACAGGAAAAAGAGGCTGCGGAACAGCAGCTGGAAGAAAAAATGGAACGCTGGATGTACTTAGAAGACCTGGCAGCAAGAATTGCGGAGCAGTAGAGATTAGTTTAGTGGATAGTATAAAATAAAATGAAGTATCTTTCTGGACAGAAGTTAGTTGAAATCTACAATATATTTGGCCTGTCTAGAAAGTATGGAAATGAAAGCAGTTGGGTGGTATTTGGATGAATTATTGGAATATGTCATTGCTAGTAATAGATGTGATGAGTTATTGCGTTATCTGTTTAGTTTAATAGAGATAAGTTTAGGGATTTTTTAAAACGGAGAACTCTCGGAGATATTAATAACCAAAAAGGCAGGTAGAAGCATATGCGAATTGAAGATATTCAAAGAATGGCCCATGACATTCTGGAAAAAGGCAGCATAGAAAATGATTATATTGAATATAAAAAGTCTGCGACTTTTAAAGATAAGATATTAAAGACAATCTGTGCATTTGCCAATAATTACATGAATAGAGAGATTGGTTTGCTGTTTATTGGAATAGAGGAAGTAAATGATCCAAAGACGGGAGAAAAAGCCATTCCGAAAAGACCTATTTATGGTATAGAAGAATCGTTGATAGAAAGTACAGAAAATTCGTTGAAACAATTATTGGCGAATATTTATCCTAAGGTGAGTTATCATCTGATTACAGATGTTGTTGATGATAGGAATTATATTATTGTAGCAGTAGAACCGGGAACTTCCGGACCTTATCAGACAAGTGATAAGGCAGAAAGTGACAAAGATATTTCATTAAAAGCCGGTAGATACATCAGAGTAAAAAGAGATAGCCGTTTGCCAAATTTTAAAGAGGAATATGAATTGTTACGTAAATTTGCTCATGATGTATTCAGCTCCAATTTGAATGAGACAGCAACTCTGGATGATTTGAGTTACGAATATATGAAGGAGTACTTGATTTCTACAAATGCTAGAGAAGATATCAGAAATCAGTCCAAACTGGATATGGCAAAAAGTATGGGATTAATTAGTGAAAGTGAATATGGTGGGTATCGTGCGAAAAATTTTGCTGTATTAATGTTTACAGAGAAACCAGATAAATTCATACCTTATGCTCATGTGGAAATAATTAGGGAAGCTATTGGAACGGATAAGATGGAAGCTAAAATTTTTGATGGTCCGATTTGGATACAGGCAAAGCAGGTTAGTCGATATTTTAAGGACAATATTATGGCTTCCTATACTGTTAGGGATAGCGAGACGATAGAACATAGAATCGTTTATAATTGGCCATTAACGGTTTTTGAGGAACTGGCAACAAATTGTATTTTGCACAAACAGTATGAGTCACCTAATTATATCGGTATTTATATTTATAATGATAGAATAACATTTGTGAACCACAATCGGCCTGTGCCTCCTGTTACAATTGAGGCAATGAATAAAGAAACCCGATTTGATGATCGGCAGTATTTGAATCCGGAGCTAAAAGAAATGTTTTTTGCACTGGATTTGATAGAGTCATATGGTTCGGGAATTCGACGTGCGAAGGATGCATTAAAAGAGAATCATTCACCGGAATTGCAATTTTTGCCGGATAACGACACTGATGATTATACAATGGCAGTGGTCATGATTAATGATGAATTTGCAGCTATTCGTGAGGAAGAGCAGAAGAGTTCGGATGTCACCAAAGAAATTACCAAAGAAATTACCAAAGAAATTACCAAAGAAATTAAGAAGTTAATGAAAGAAAATCCGGCAATTAGTGCTAATGAAATAGCAGAGATGCTGAATGTGAAAGCAGAGGCAGTGCGCTATCGAATTAAATTGATGAAGAAATCTGGAGAAATTATAAGAAAAGGTGCTACTAAAGCCGGTGAATGGGAAGTAATTGAGTAAAATAAAAAATTGACAACTAAAATGAAACAAATATTTATCTGCTTTGTGTAGTGCTTATGATTAGGAGAAAGGGTATGGCATGGGTTGAATTTAATAATGATGTATATTCGAGAAATAAAGTAAGAGTGTCAAAAGTTATTATTGCCATTATATATAAAATGAGAGCCAAAAACTATGTAAAGGACACGTAAGATGATAATAGATACAGTAGAAATTTCGAATTTAGGATTATGGGAAAATTTATTTTTAAAATTTGATAAAAGTATAAATATAATACAAGGGGAGAATGGGGTTGGGAAAACAACTTTACTTGCACTATTGTATTCATTATTTCACGATTCTGGAATAATCAAATTTACGAATAAAAATCAAGAAGCATATATATGTATGAATTTGCATGATTCCAAAGAAAAATTAGTTTTAAAAAAGGCAAAGTGGGTTAAATTGTTTAAAAAAGAGCAAATATTAGGTGCTTAATCCCTAAAAAATGTTTTTTTTTATATCTTAGTGGGAGAAATATAAAAGGCTGTAACAAAGCCGATTTGAAAAATCGACTTTGTCAACAGCCTGAGATGATTACGAATTGTAGTCATCTTTTAAAATTATTTATGTACTGTACCACTATTTTTAGGAATTAAACTATCAGCTAAATTTGGTGCTATCTTATTTAATCTATTAGTTATTAATTCAATACCTTTAGTATAATTTGCAGATTGTGCAATATTGTATAAACTCATTAAATCAGTAATTTCATTTTCTAAATCTGCTTGTTTTTCCGCTTCTACTGCTTTGAAATGTGATTCTGGGTTATTCCACATTTTTTCACTTCGTGCAGTTCTTATATTTGTTCTTAGTCTTATATCACTGAGATTTTTAAGCATTTTTGTGAATGTTATTGTCATAACAGGTTCATATTGAACTAAATTTGCTAATTGAAATAACCCTAAATTATCATCAAATTCCATTTTTAAATCTGTT
>ENA-ORMX01002191-ORMX01002191.1-human-gut-metagenome-genome-assembly--contig:-NODE-2191-length-11607-cov-4.478099_pt1 | contig 11607 bp, 13 predicted proteins | sample MGYA00242108_ERZ509007 | MGnify/ENA primary metagenome ERZ509007 (study PRJEB26280, sample SAMEA2338745) | human gut metagenome | biome: human gut; feature: human-associated habitat; material: faeces...
GCATTGAAGCACGGTGACCTCTACAAGATGAAGGTGCACTGGGAAGGTGGCGAAGCTCGCGAAGATCGTGTGGGGGCTGACCGGCACACCGGCAGGCAACGGCTACATCGACCTCTGGCCGGAGATGTTCCTCATCGACGGCGGCGAGCGGCTCGGGCGCACGCTCGGGGAGTTCCGCACCAAGTGGTTCTCCCCGGGCGCGCACAAGGGCAACATCGTCTACGAGTGGAGGCTCAAGCCCGGGGCGAAGGAGGACATCGACCGGAGGCTATCGGACATCTGCCTGTCCATGAGCAAGGAGGACTGGCTCACGCTGCCGCCGGTGGTACACAACACGGTGACGGTGCGAATGGACACGAAGGAACGAAAGCTCTACGACCAGCTCCGGCGGGACTGCGTGCTGCCCCTGCTCGGCGGGGAGCTCGCCGACATGAAGAACTTCGATCAGGCCATCGTCGGCGGAACGGCGGCGACGCTCTCCGGCAAGCTCCTGCAAATGGCGAACGGCGCTGTGTACGACGAGGACGGAGGGGTGGTACACATCCACGACCGGAAGCTCGACGCGCTCGCCGACATCGCCGAGGAGGCGCACGGGCAGAGCCTGCTCGTGTTCTACTCCTACCGGCACGACATCGACCGCATCCGGGAGCGATTCCCGCAGGCCGTGGAGATCGGCGGCTCGGAGACCATCACGGCGTGGAACGCCGGAGAGATACCGATGCTGCTCTGCCACCCGGCAAGCGCTGGGCACGGGCTCAACCTCCAGCAGGGCGGACATATCATCGTGTGGTTCGGTCTGCCGTGGAGCTTGGAGCTGTACCAGCAAGCCAACGCCCGGCTCAACCGCATGGGGCAGGGGCAAAGCGTGATCGTACACCACGTTGTCTGCGAGGGTACGCTTGATGAGAAAGTCCTCTCGGCGCTGACCGAGAAGGACGCTGTACAGAAGGGGCTGCTTGACGCCCTGAAAGGATATGCCTATGACACAATACGAGACCTGTCGTGAGTGGCTGGAGAGCTACCGCGAACTGCACGCAGAGGTGCGCCGGCTTCGGGCAAAGCACCGGTCCCTACTGGAACAGGCAGAGAGCATCACGGCCCGGCTCTCGCCCACACCCGGCGGAGGAGGCGGGGACCACGAGCAGCTGCTCGCTGCGCTGGCAGACGCCGACGCGGAGACCGCCGACGCGCTGAGGAAAGCAGAGCAGCGCGCCCGGGAGATCGAACGCTTCATCCGCGCTCTGCCGACCGACACGAGCCGCATCATTCTCCGAGCCCGGTATCTCACGATGCTTAGCTGGACGGAGGTACGGCGCACACTCGCGCGTTCCGGGATGAAATACAGCAAGGATCACCTGTACAAGCTGCACAAAAAAGCACTGGTGGAGGCCGAAGAGAAATGGATAAATATGCAGACCTCGTCCGAAGAATGAGCGATCTCTCCCTTGCTCTGGTAAAGGAGCTCAACGATCAGCTCCGGGAGAAGGACGAAACGATACGGAAGCTGACGGACGAGCTGAAGTCGTCGCACAATATGTAAGGAGGATACATAAATGTATTACGTTGAAGTCGAGATGAAGGGCGCGGCTCCCGGGTCGGGGGCAGTCACCTACCAGTACCGCTGCCGCTGCTCAGCGATGGCGCACGTCCGCCGTGAGCTGGCTCAGGGTCATGTGTGCGTGATCTACTGGGCGCCGGAGGGGGCGGACGAGGGGAGCGGGGTCGTGTGATTATCACCGTAGGCAAGTCAAGGCGCGACACCAAGTGGAAGCCGGAAGACATCGGATGGGCCGAGCTGTGCTCACGGCTCGGCAGTCCGGTGCGTACCCGCGAGACCTGCCGGGAGTACCGGGCGATGAGCCGCGAGCAGCAGGGCGCTGTCAAGGACATCGGCGGGTTCGTAGGCGGACGGCTCTACGGGCAGAGGCGCTGCCGTGAGGCGGTGGCTGACCGGTGCCTCGTGACGCTCGACGCGGACAACGCCCAGCCGGACACGTGGGACGACGTTGCGGCGGTGTGGGACGGAGCGCTGTGCTGCTACTCCACGCACTCCTCCACGCCGGAGAAGCCCCGTCTGCGCTTCGTAATACCCTTAAATCGCGCCGTTACACCGGAGGAGTACCCAGCCATTGCGCGTAAGCTGGCCTCTCGCATAGGGCTGGAGACGATGGACAGCAGCACCTACGATGTATCGCGTCTGATGTACTGGCCCTCGTGCCCGATCGACGCGACTCCGTTCTTCGGTGTGCTGGAGGGTGATCCAATAGACGCCGACGCCGTGCTCCGCGAGTACGGGCTGGGCGAGGCGTGGAGGGACACCACACTCTGGCCTCTCGGTAAGGGGGAGCAGGAGATCGTCGTGACGGAGAGCCGGAGACAGGGAGACCCGGAGGAGAAGCCCGGCATGGTCGGTCTCTTCTGCCGCGCCTATGATATCCCCGCCGCCATTGACACGTTCCTCCCGGATGTATACGAGCCCGCAGGGGAAGGCCGGTACACCTATCGCGCCGGATCGACGGTGGGCGGTGCCGTGCTCTACGACGGCGGTCGGTTCCTCTACTCACACCACGGCACTGACCCCTGCGGAGGCCGGCTCGTGAACGCCTTCGACCTTGTACGCATCCACAAGTTCCGCGATCTGGACGGCGGGCGGGAGGAGATGTCGGGCGCGGGAGAGCGCTCCGACGTGACCAAGCTCCCCTCGTACCGGAAGATGCTGGAGTTCGCCGCACAGCAGGACGCCGTGAAGCTGCGCACAGCGGAGGAGCGAAGCCGCTGTCTGGAGGGTATGCTGGACGGCGGAGAGGGAGACGGCGAAGCGGAGGACATGGAGACCGACGCGGAGGCGGGGGACAACACCGGCTGGGAACGGGAGCTCACGCTGGACAAGAGCGGGAGCATTGAGCCGACGCCGGGGAATCTCCTGCGTATCCTGCGAAACGACCCGGAAGTACGCGGCGTGTTCGCCTTCAACCGGCTGAGCGGAGAGCTTGTCCGACTCCGGCCATGCGCATGGAACAGGAAGGCAGTGCGCAACCGGAGAGACGGAGACGTGTGGACGGACGTGGACGACGCCCGGCTTCGCGTGTACATAGAGACACGATGGGGCATCGACTTCCCCCGCAAGCTGGACGACGCCGTGGAGATCGTTGCGAACGACAACTCCTTCGACCCGTTGCAGGACTACCTGAACGGACTGACGTGGGACGGAGTGGATCGGCTGGACACGATGCTTGTCCGGTGGATGGGCGCCGAGGATACGCCGTTTGTTCGCGCCGCTACACGGAAGTGGATGTGCGGCGCGGTGGCAAGAGCTCTCGTCCCCGGGTGCAAGTTCGACAACATGCTCGTGCTGACCGGCGCGCAGGGTATAGGCAAATCGGAGCTCGGGAGGCAGCTCTCGAAGGGATGGTTCACCGACTCCATTGACAAGCTCGGCAACGGGAAGGACGCGCAGGACGCGGTCGGCGGCGTGTGGATAGCGGAGATTGCGGAGCTGTCCGGCATGCGCAAGGCCGAAGTGGAGGACGTGAAGAACTACATCTCGAAGCAGGACGACCGGTTCCGCCGCGCTTACGCGAGGCGCAAGTCTGTGACGCTCCGGCGATGCGTGTTCTACGGAACGACAAACGACTTGGACTTCCTGCGAGACCGCACCGGCAACCGGCGATTCTGGCCGGTCGAGGTGCGCGGCATCGGGCATGGCGAGAAGGTAAAGCACGAGCTCGGCGCGGAGGTTGACCAGCTCTGGGCCGAGGCCGTGGTCCGGTACCGAGGCGGTGAGACGCTGTGGATGGACGGCGAACTTGCCCGACTCGCAGAGGAAGCACAGGCCGCGCACACCGAGATTGGAGAATTTGAGATGGTACGCGAGCGTGTTCTTGAATATCTGGATAAGCCGCTGCCCGCAGACTGGGAGACGCGAGACAAGTATCAGCGCCGCGCCTATTACGAGCAGGACGGAGCGACGACAGACCTCGGGCGGGAGCAGGGTGTGTCCGTCCCTCGCGAACAGTTTCTCCACCGGGAGATCCTGTGGGAGCTTTTCGGGGAGGAGTCCTCGCGGGGTCGTGGCAACAATACGGCGGTCCTGATCGGTCGTGTGATGCAGTCCATACCGGGGTGGAAGAAGTCGCACACGAGGGCCGGAACAGGGTACCGGCGTGTGAATTACACAGGCATGTGAATTACTCCGGCGGGTTCGGCAGCCCGCGTGGGGAAGGGTGAGCGGGGCTCCCGTTCACCCTTGTTCATAATTATCGCGCGATGTGAATTAAAGTAATTCACATTCGCCAGAGTAATTCACACAAAAAACCCTGATATTTCAATGGTTGTGAATTATGTGAATTATGTGAATTTCTTTTTGATAAAACTTATACAGAGATAATTTGTTCATAATTTGATTTTGAAAAAGTTCTCTACAGAAGTATAGGAAAAAGTAATTCACGTCACGCACAAATTCACAGCGCCCCTATGGATGTGCTGGCTATAGTCGGGCGGACAGGAAGGAGGAGGGCTCATGCGGTATGAGTCAGACGTGGAGCGGAGGCTCACGGCTTGCGTGGAACGGGCGGGCGGCGTGTGTCTGAAACACGGACAGGACGGGTGGCCGGACAGGATCGTCGTGCTCCCGGGCGGCGCGCTCGTATGGGTGGAGCTCAAGCGGCAGGGCGGCAGGGTAGCCCCGTTGCAGGAGCTTCGCATGAGACGGCTGCGGGAGCTCGGGCAAAGGGTAGAGCTCGTGTGGTCTGCGCAGGAGGTCGAGGCTCTGGTGGAGCGGCTGTTGCACGAGACAGCAACACGCGAGACAGCAACACACGAGACCGCAACACGCGAGAGCAGCGTATAAGAAAAGCCCCTGACACATGTGCGTGTCAGGGGCTTCGTGTATATGTGTGCTTGGTAGTGTGGGGTTATCGTTTGTCCGGTCGGTACGGCGTGTTCACCTCCCCGTCGTAGTAGTGTGCGCGTTTATACCAGCGCACTTGTTCAATCGCCCACTTGAGCGCCACGTTGAACGTGACAGTCAGACCTATGGCGAGCATGATGATAAGCATCACACCACCCCCTTCCGTACAGCCGTGATCGTGAGCTCCAGCTCGTCGTCCACATCGCTGAAGAGCTGCCACAGCCGCTCCAGCGAGTGAGCCGGTTTGCCTGTGAGCGTGATGGAGAGACGGTCGAACGGGAAGCGAGACCCTGCCTGCGGCTCTGTGGCTGCGTCTGCGGGGACTTCGTGTTCTTCCGGTGCAGGGATAGCCTCCGGGGAAACGTCGCTCTGAGCGCATTCTGGCGCGTCTGACGAGAGGAAGCTGAGCCACGCATCCCGCTGAGCATGGGTCTGCCGGTGATTGCCACGCGATACGGAGTCGGCGGTGAGGATATTGTACACGGTGCTCTTGGAGCAGCCGAGCATATCTGCGAGCTGCGAGTCGGTGGGGCAGTAGCGCTGCATGAGACCGGTGAGGTATTCACGACGCAGGTCTTGGCTCCAGTGGGAAAGCTCCGCCTTGGTGTGCGGCGCGTTGAGTGTATACGTGGACATGATTCCGTTCCTCCTTCGTAGTTGTGCGGGTGTCAGGTGTTCGTGTGGGAGCGTGCATCGCTTGGACTTGGAGCCGCAGACCCGGTGCCTTGCGCCCCGGGCTGCGGACTTCATCTCGCGTTGCTGCTCCACGAATGTGAAGCGCTCGTCCGTCATCATACGTCACCCCACCACCCTTCGCAGTCCACCTCGAAGGCGTAGTATGCGTCGTACTTGAGCGGCTTATCGTCCGGTCCGAACACCCCGAGCACAACGTCGTGGTTGAGATCCGGCCAAGCCACCATGGTCTCTGCGTCCAGCAGCCACACGTTGTTCCGGGCGTCGAGGAACACCTCGTAGTTATCGTCCGTGGCCTTGTCCCCTTTCGCCGTCACGTAGTAGGCGCCGTCGATGTCCGTGACAGCCATGAGCCGACGCTGCACAGTGTTGTCGTCCTCCCAGCCGTAAGCCGAGTAGCCGTCCTGCCACGCAGAGCCGGTGTTCGTGAGGGCCGACCCGTAGGGGTACGAGCTGAGGTACTTCGGCTTGTACGGCTCCCACGAGTAGTTGCTGTACATGATCCCCTCGTGCTCGTTGAACGAGCCGACCGTGTGAATGCTGCCGTCGCCGAGCAGGAACGCGAGCTTGCTGTCGCACAGAGTTTCCACGAGCCGCATGAGGTTCTTGTCCTCGTAGAACTTCGGGCAGCCCTTGTACAGGAGCGAGAGCTCGGATGCGATGAACTCCATCGTGTCGGAGGTCTCCTTGTCACGGGGATGTACGGTGCTGATGATGCCGTTGTGAGCGACACCGATGTCGGTCACATAGCGCAGCTTACGAAGGGCGGCGATGCTGCCCGACAGGGGGAACGGGTGGGTGTTCGAGGGGCACGTTCCGCCGTGTGTCGTGATGCGGAAGTGCATCACGACACCGGTGGCGGTGAGGTCTACGGTCTGGGCGACGCGATCAAGCGCCGCCGTGAACTCGTCCAGCTTCATGAAGCCCTTCTCGATGACGACCTTGCCATCGTGGGAATACATGAATCCGGCTCCGTGGGGATTCGAGTACCACATGGTCTCGATGGTCTCAGCGTTCGGCAGGGCAATGCCCGCAGGTTTAGCCGCGATAATGCACATTGTTTCTTCCTCCTTGTATGTGTGTATGTAGTGTGTCAGTTATCCACGCGGCGCAGGTTCGATGCGACGACGCGCCAGCCGTCGGTGCGCCGGGGGCGGAGCCCGTTGCTGTTGTGGTAGCCGCCGCGAACCTCGTCACCGACGACGCTCTCCTCCTGCCATGCGATATCGCACAGGGGATCCCCGGAAATGTTGGTGTTTATCGGGAGCAGGTAGGTGCCGATCAAGCCCTCCACACGGTAAGCGTCCATGAGGCGCGGGTTGATGACCTCCACACGGTCGCCGGGGAGAAGCCCGTATTTCGTGAACACATTGGCCGTGTTGTCGCAGTCACGCCGGGTCAGCTCGTGATGTCCGATGCGGACCACACGGCGAACATCGCGGCGAGTAACTCCCCAGCCACGACCGTCCCGCCCGTGGCGTATGTCATCCGCGGTCTCCCAACGGCGGGCGTCGGGGGGGAACCACTCGGCGACGAGCCAGTCCGTCTCGCGATCTACCGCGTTCGTCACGAGACCGCAGCACCCGATGGGGTTGCCGCCTTCCGGTCCGGGATCCACGCAGCATACGATGTCGCCCGGCTGGAGCGCGGAGCTGTTGCTGCTTTCGAGCATGATGTCGCAGCCGCCGGGGTATACATCACCGCCGGAGACCGGGTCGGGCAGGGGCTCAGCCACGGGGACGTCGTTTATCGCGAGGTCGGAGGAAGTCATACGGCGGGAGCAGTAGTCCGTAAGCTCCTCGTGCTCCTCGTAATGCACGATCTCATCCCATGTGACCGAGAGGCAATCCGCCAGCTCGTGGTCTCTGGCGTACAGGGCGAGGTTGTTGACCAGCTCAAGGCACGCGAGAACCGTGTTCGGATTGAGCGTTCCGCGGAAGATGCGAACCTCCACGGTGCTGTCGTTCCGCACGTTCACCGCGATGTACCTGTCCCGGATGAGCCGGTCGTAATACTCCTGCAGGAACTCGGCGTCGCGACCGCGGAGGAGGAGCCCGGGCTCCATGTACTGCGCCCAGCGGGACTCACCGCCCCGGCGGGAGAAGCGGACGAACCAGTCTTTCAGGCGATACGTGATGAGCGACATCTTCGCCGCCGTCTCGCAAGAGTTATCGCCGAGCTGGTCTCGCCCGACGTGGACGTGCAGTCCGCATGTGTCTGTATCGTGCGAGCGGAAGCCGTTGTTCACGCTCGCCTTGCACACCTTTGCCCAAGGGAAGCGCTCCTTGTGCCACGCGAGAGTACCGGGGTGCGTGACGATTTCGTAGCTATAAAACTCCGAGAGCGAGCCGTCGTGCTTGCAGTAGCACCGGTCCGTGATGCGACCGATGTCGGCCAAGGCGTCGCTCACGCTGTCGCCTTCATCGCATTCGAGCTCCACGCCGAACGTGAGATCGGCGCCCCCGTAGAACGGCGCGCCGTCCAGCTCGTCGGTCGTGCCGAACACGGGGTCGGGCTTGTATCCGTAATCATGCAGACGAGAGGTGGGGGCGCAGTCGGAGCAGTAATACTCGCAGGCGTCCTCATCGTACACGGCGTCCTCCGTACGCAGGACCTCGCCGCAGCCGCCGCAATAGCACCAGTCGTCCGAGCAGTTCTCGCAGATGTCGTGATATGCATCCGAGAACGTGATGTGGCCGCTGTCGAAGTAGCCGCCGCAGTCATCGCAGCGGCGGTAATTGCGCTCGGCGCAATCACCGCATACGTAGCGGCTCGCACGAGTGCCGGGGTTCACCTCGACGGCATCGTCCGTCGGGAACCACTCGCCGCAATCCTCGCAGCAGAAGTACCAGTCGCCGAGGCAGCTCTCGCATACGCGGTCCCCGTTGCCCGTTTCCGTGGTCTCATCGCGGAGGAACCAGTCTTCGCAGCAATCGCACCGGATGTAATCACGTTCGAGGCAGCTCACGCAGACGACATCGCCGTTGGCCGTCGCCACGAGAGCGTCGATGGGGAACCACTGACCGCAGTCAGCGCACTGGACGAACTCACGGGCGAGGCAATCCCCGCATACGAGCTTCCCGTTTGCGACGGGGGCGCAGTCGATGATCTTCACGACTGCGCCGCAGCAGGCGCAGACGGTCTCATCACCCGGCAGTACGGGCTGGCCGCTCGGAAGCGTGAGGGCTTGGTCGGCGGTGGTGGCGGCGGTGTTGGCGGCGGTGTTGGTCATGTTCTCGTTCATGGGTGTGCTCCCTTCTGCCGGTGTAGCGACCGGCGGCGCAGATTTTTTCCGGGACAGCGGCGGAGCTTCGGCGGCTGGCTGCCAGCCACCTGTCGCTCTCTTGCTGTCTCTTCACTTCGTTCAGAGACAGCGAGAGCGACAGGTGGCGTGGGATTCGCGCGCGAAAATGCGTGGGCGAACACGGGCGCGTACATGCCTGCGCGAGGGAGGAAAAAATTTTTCTCACACGATGGGCGTAACAGCAAATAACAGTTACACGTCGCGTATAATGTAAGCTGAAAAAAGAATTTGAAGGGAGGGACTCGTATGGCACGCGAGGATCTGATCGATATGCGTGACAGACCAGTAGAAGAACAGAAGCAAATCATGGCGGCAGGAGGGCGCGCGTCCGGCGTCGCGAGACGCAAGCGTCGCACGTTCCGCGAGTCGCTCAAAGCTATCCTCCAGCTCGACGTGAGTGACCCGGATGTGAAGCACGAGCTGTTGGAAAACGGACTCGACCCCACGATTTTGAACGCTATCTCGCTCGGGCAGGCGGTGCAGGCGCAGAAGGGAAACACCGACGCAGCCCGCTTTGTGCGCGACACGATCGGCGAGAAGCCGCGCGAGGGTCTGGAGATCGGCAACCTTGACGATCGCCCGCTCGCCACGATCGACATGAGCAAGCTATCGGACGACGAGCTTCGCGCGATGATGGCGGCTCGTGCGATGGAATCCGACGAGTGATGTTGCACAAGTGTTGCACAACGCAAAAGCATAAGCCGGAAAAGCCTTGAGAAATCAGGGCTTTTCTCGTGGTCTTGCGTTTTTACACACAACAAGGGAGCCGCTCTCATGCGGCGCAACGGCGCGCGCTTGGCGCGGACGCGCTGGCTCCCGTGTTGTAACCGGGTGCGAATCGTGCAAGGCGCGGCGGGCGCGTGCGCATTATGCGCGCGCGGAGCGGCTGGCTCCGGTGTTGTAACCGGGGCGTAGCCCCGCTCCTCGTTGTCGTCCCCCGAGCATTAAGTTAAGACAAAAAGAAAGCCCTGCTCCGTGAGGAGCAGGGCTGACGGTAGAAGCAGAGATTAAAAACTCTGCTGAAGCATGCTCGTGAGAGCGGTCACGAACTTCTTCTTCTGCTCATAGGAGAGCTCGTTCACGAGCAGGTCCGTGAGAACGTTCATCACGTCCGCAACGTACTGATCGTTGGTCTCAACGTGGAGCCCGGAGTCAATGGTCGCGGCCTCGGCAGCAAGGGACTTCTTCGCCATCTCCTCCCATTCGGGGTTGACTTCCGTCGGGAGAGCCGAAGCAATCTTGGTCGAAGCCTTCTTGGTCGAAGCCTTCTTGGCCGCCGCCTTCGGAGCAGGAGCAGGAGCAGGAGCGGCGGTCTCCTTCTTGGCCGCCGTCTTCGGAGCAGCAGCCTTCTTGGCGGTAGCCTTCTTGGCCGGAGCCTTCGCCTTCGGAACGAGCTTCTCCCGCTCCTCCGACGTACCCCTCCACCAGATGCGGAGGAAGTACCTCTCCGCCTGATAGGCGGTGAAGGCGTTCTGCATATCGTCCGCCCCGAGCTGAGCAGTCGGGAGGAGAGCGGCGAGCTCCGCCACGAGAGCAGGAGTGTCCTCCTTGGTTCCCCAAGCAGGCTGCTTGGCGATCAGGGCGAGCTTCTCGGACACGCTCTTGATCGCCGCCGCGCAGATGTTCCGGGGCTGCGGTTGGCTCCAGTCGGCGGAGAACTTATAGTTCTTGCCGTCGCACTGGCGCATGTTAGCCATGCGCTTCGCAGTGTAGTTCTTGTAGGTCATCGTGTTAGCCATCTTAGTGGCCTCCTTCAAAAAAATGTAAGCTGATCTTTTATCCATCAGCTCCACCCGAATTCCCTCTCCGTAAGCCCGCGCCGCAGCGCTGGCTCGCGGAGCGAGCCGGATTATTAAATTGAAACATAAAAAAAAGCCCCGCCGCAGCGGGGCTTAGAGGGGCTCGGATCAGTCGTCGTAGCCGTCTTCATCGTCGTCGTAGACGCTGGGGATGTACGGATCGGAAATTACACCACGGCTGTACAGTAGTCTGAGAAGGTAGCCGTCGGATCCTACTTCTCCTTTTTCTTCCAGCTGTTCTATCCAGTATATAATTGCGGCGTTCGCCACGCGCCATGTGATCAGCAATTTGAATTCCGGCATATGGGATTCCAGATAATCTGAAATCTTGTCGAGCGACGCTCTCAAGAACCGCTGCGAGCACCCATCAGTCGCGAGGTTCCGGAAGGCGTAGCGAATCCGGCGTCGGATCTGGTAGATCTTGAACAGCTGATTCTGTTGCACTGTAGTAGCCACACCAAAGCACGGAGACAGGTCCGCGCGCCTTACGCCGCTGATAATACTCCAGAGAATATCTGAGGTATCAGACTGTTCAGGAGTTTCCGGACCATGATCGCCTGAGTCGTTCTTTACCACGAGAGCGTAGGCGAGAGCAAGATCAATCTTCATCCAACTGAACTGATCCTCAAGCACCTCGATGAGCTTGAGATCGAGAGGAACGGAGCCCTCCCCGGTCAGGAAGAAGATCAGCCCCGGATCGGCAAGGAAGTCCAGCCGGCTATCGCCGCCATCGTTGTAGAGGTAGTCGTCTATCCGGTTCTCCTGATCCAGACGGATCATCTCTCGTGCGGCGCTAAGTGTGTAGTCCTTCAGTTTCATGTTGTACATTTTCATGTACCTCCTTAAATAAAATGTAAGCTGATCTTTTATCCATCAGCTCCACCCGAATTCCTTCTACGTAA
>ENA-ORMX01002192-ORMX01002192.1-human-gut-metagenome-genome-assembly--contig:-NODE-2192-length-11606-cov-2.547398_pt1 | contig 11606 bp, 6 predicted proteins | sample MGYA00242108_ERZ509007 | MGnify/ENA primary metagenome ERZ509007 (study PRJEB26280, sample SAMEA2338745) | human gut metagenome | biome: human gut; feature: human-associated habitat; material: faeces...
CCGGATTCTGATAAGCGTCTTTTTCCTCCTCTGTCATTTCCATGCCATCCAACTGTCCTTGTGGGATAGGACGGAGATAATGGAACGCTTCGATGGTACGGCTGTAAGTCTGCGGATTGTGATCACCCTTGCCTCCACAAATCACGTAACTGTCAGCATATTCGTTCCATTTCTGAGTACGAACCAAGTCGAACCAACGATAACCTTCGCCATAGAACTCGCGGCTGCGTTCATCCAGGATATAGTTGATGTCAATGGTTGCCGGAGTAGCGGCTGTCATTTCAGCACTGAAATCACGATCCACTTCCTTGTACTCGGCATTGCTGTAAGTCCAGCGACCGGCACGGGCACGAAGCACGTTCACCAGGTCACGGGCAGACTTGCCGGCTTGTGTGGCAGCTCCTTCTACGGCAGCTTCGGCAGCAACCAGATAAAGTTCGGAGAACTTGGCGATGTTATACGGACGGGTACTTCCCGCATTGGGCTGTCCTGCTCCGGAGCCGTTGTCTGTACGATACGGGCCGAGTTTCCAAAGACCGGGATATACATAGCGACCTACCGCATCCAGTCCCAATACCCAGTCGGCACGACCGGGCAACGTACCTGCTCCCAGATTGCTTTTAGAACCTTCTCCTGCATAGTCTATCTTATCCATATCCTGGAATACGAAAGAGAATATAGGTTCACGTTCTTTCACTTTCATTCCGTTGGCATTGGTCACCGATTCCCAGTTCTGTCCGGCTGTAGACCAGTTGCCGCGATAAACAGTAGTGAAAGTACCGTCGTAACGGGAGTCGTTCACCTTGTCGGCAAACGTCTTGGTAAACACACCCAACGGAGGAGCCATACGGGTCCAAGGGCGGCCATAACACTGCTCGGCAATACGGTTGATGACAGCCTGATTATCAGCCGAACGCGCGTCGGTATAGTTCCAATTCATCATCCATCCGGCAAAGTTATCGGGAGCACCACCGCCACCGTAGCTCAGGCTGCCACCATTATAATACTCGTCTTCCTGCGTATGGTCTGCATAGAGCAGGATTTCCATGTTACGATCATTGGGTCCGGCATTCACCATCCAGAAACTTTCCTGCAAGCCGAAAGGACCAGGGTTCTCGATAGCGGTAACCGCCACATCGTATGCCTGCTGGAAGTACCATGCCGCATCGTGTCCGTCGGGGTCCGTACGCTGGCACTCGGGATAAGTAGGAATGTTATTCGGATTCTTCAGCCACCAGGCATAAGTCAGATAAGCCTTTGCCAAGTACAGGCGGGCAACGGTCTTGGTCACTCCACCCGTCACACGAGGATTAGCGGGCAAGTTCTCGATAGCGGTCAGCAAGTCGGGGAAGATGGCCTTGGTATACACTTCGGGCACGGTATTGCGCACGGAGGTACGTGAAGGAGTGATATTGAACTTCAGTTCGCCGGAACCTAGGTCCAGAGGCACTCCGCCGAAGGTCTGCACCAACAGGAAATAATCGAACGCACGGAAGAAGCGGGCTTCGGAAACCAATGATTCATTGACTCCTACTTCGGCACCGTTCTCTATCACTCCGTTAGCGGTGTTGATGTTCGAGAAAGCGGTTCCCCACAAGGCGTCGGAACGGCAAGTCGTGGCAGTCAGGTTGCCTACTCCGGACAGGTCGGCATCCTTGAAGTTACCATCGGCACTCCATCCCCAGGTTGCCTCGTCGGTTCCCGTCAGACAGGAATTATAATAATAAGCTTGTCCGTAAATATAGCGCAAGTGTGCATACATAGAGGTCACACCGCCTTCCACTCCCTTTTCTGTCTTAAAGAAAGTAGGATCATAACTGCTGCGCGGCTGCTCGTCCAGAATGTCTGAACAGGATGCTGTCAGGAACAAAGCCAGTGCGGCTGTTCCCAAAACTCTTATTTTTGAAAATATAGGTTTCATAGTCATGCTTTCATTTAGAATGTTAAGTTAATACCGAATAAATAGTTACGGGTGGACGGTGAGTTAGTACCTACTGTCAGGAATCGTTTCTGAATACCTTCTGTCACAGCTACATTCTCGTTACCGTAAGAGTTGGTTTCGGGATCCAGTCCGGTTTCTTTATGGAAAGGAGAACAGATAATGAACGGATTCTGCACGGACAGGTAAGCACGCAGGCTCTGTATGCCCATGCGGGTCAGCCAAGCCTGCTTCTCGAAGTTGTAGCCCAGCGTAATGTTGCGTACTTTCCAGTAAGAAGAGTCAAAATAGCCCAATGTGCTTCCGTATTTCGGATTGTCACCACTCTGGATACCACCCGGTTTCGGGTACTTGGCCCCCTTGTTCTCCGGTGTCCAGTAGTCTACATCCACTTGTCCGCGACGACCGGTCAGCATATTCAGGTAACCGTTGCTGTGGTGCAGTGTACTGATCAGCTTGCCTCCGCAACGGAAGGCGGTGATAACGTTCAAGTCAAAGCCTTTATAGGCCACGCGAGTGCTGAAACCTCCTTGGAATTTAGGTTCCAAGCTGATAATCTGACGGTCTTCGGGACCAATGGCGCGGGTCGGCTTGCCGCTGGCATCACGATCACCGGTATATTTCACTTTGATCATACCTTCATTGCCACCCGGCTCCAGAATGTCCAAGTATTGGAAATCGGGATCATCACTGTTCCATAAGCCTACTTTTTCATAGTCGTAGATACAGTCGATGGGATGTCCTACAAACCAGTTGTTCGCTTTATCATCTTTGGAACCCGAAGCCAGTTCGGTAAGTTTGTTACGGTTGGCAGACAGGTTGAGGCTTGCCTCCCATGTCCATCCGTTATGGTTGTCCAGAATCGTTCCGTTCAAGGTAAATTCAAAACCTTTATTTTCCGTCTTTCCCACATTAGCCATATAGCTGCTTACTCCCGAAGTGGAAGGAAGGCTTACGCTTTGCAGCAAGTCGGTGGTTTTCTGAATGTAATATTCAAATGTACCGGACAGGCGTCCTCTTAGCAAGGTGAAGTCCAGACCGAAGTTCCATGTAGAAGAGTATTCCCAACCCAATTCGGCATTAGGCAGTTCGGATACATAGTAACCGGTGACATAGCCAGTAGGACCAAAGTTATAAGGACGGGTTGCCAAGCGTCCCCAGGTCTTATAAGGATCAACAGCCTGGTTGGAGGTCTGTCCGTAACCTACACGCAGTTTCAGGATATCTATCCAGTCCACCTCGTCCATAAACTCTTCCTGACGAATGTTCCATCCTGCCGATACGGCGGGATAAGTGTGCCATTGGTGTCCCTTTGCCAAACGTGAAGAAGCGTCGGCACGTACAGTCGCCATCAACATATAGCGATTGTCGTAAGTGTACATCACACGACCCATCCAAGACATCAGACCGCTCTTCTGATAGTTCCAGTTGTCGGGGTTCACCGTAATGGTGCCTTCCGCACGCCCGATGTTATAGAACTGGAAATATTCGGCAGGAATATCCCGTCCGGCAACGTCCGAACGTGTATAGACAGTCTGTTCGGCAGAGTACATACCGACAACATTCAGCTGGTGCTTTCCAAAAGTACGGTCGTAAGTCAGCAGGTTCTCCACAGTCCAATTAGTCGTTTCCGAGTGGTTCAGCGAAGCGGTGGACGGAGTGTCTGCCGTAGTGCTGTTGATGCCTTCGCCAGTGAACGATCCACCTTTAGTAGAACGATAGTTCAAACCCAGGTTGACACGGTATTTCAAACCTTCCATCCACGGGCATTTCACTTCGGCAAACAGGTTATTGTACGTACCGAAGCCTTCGGTCTTGCTCAGCCAACTGTCTTCCAATTCTTCCACAACGCCTCTGGTCAGTACAAATGACTCATCCTGACTGTTGTATTTCACGGTACGTTTCAATGTGCCGTCCGCATTATAGGGGTCGGCGATAGGAGACATGGAAAGTACACCATACAGTCCGATATTGGAACCTTTGGTGACGTTATAGTTGGTATTGTTCACCAGTCCGAAGCGGAAATATTTTCCCACACCCTGATCGAAAGAACCACGCAGAGAGTAACGGGTATAGTTCTGAGTAGGAATGACACCTTGATCCTTATAGTAAGCCGCGCCAAAGCTATAGCCTCCACCGTTGGTACCACCGGACACGCTGACATCGTGGCTGTTTACATAACCGTCTCGTAACATCAAGTCCTGCCAGTCAGTATCCACATCGTCCGACTCGTCCACCGAATTCTCGAACTTGCCTGCTAGTTTACGCATTTCGGCAAACTTGCTACCGTTCATCATGGGATATTTGGAAAATACCTTCTTCATACCTGCATACCCATTGTAAGTAAACCGGGCGGGACTACCCTGTGCCCCTTTGTGTGTAGTGATCAGGATAACACCATTGGCACCACGCGAACCGTAGATAGCAGTAGAGGATGCATCCTTCAAAATATCCATGCTCTTGATGTCACCGGGGTTGATATCGGACAAATTACCCATAAAGGGGATTCCGTCCAATACCACCAACGGGTCGTTACTGGCGTTCAACGAACGGGTACCACGGATACGGATCTGCATGGAAGCACCCGGTGCGGAAGAAGTCTGCGACATATCCACACCTGCCACGCGGTTCTGCAAAGCGTATGTAATATTGGTGGCAGGCATCTCACGCAGCTTCTCTCCGCCTACCGATGCAATAGATCCGGTCACATCACTCTTGCGGGCGCTACCGTAACCAATCACCACCACTTCTTCCAAAGCTTTGGAATCTTCCTTCAATGTAATCTTTAAAGAACTTTTTCCCGCTACCGGGATTTCCTCGTTCTTGTAACCGACAAAACTCACCACCAACACGGCGTTTTTCGATACATTCAATGCAAAGTTACCATCAAAATCGGTAATCGTACCGTTGGTAGTGCCTTTTTCCAAGACACTGGCTCCGATGATGGCTTCACCACTTGTGTCCTTTACTACACCTTTTACCATCACGCTCTGTGCAAATGCCCACAAAGGAATGAGACAGAATAGAAGCATCAGCCCCACCGGCCTAAAATTCATAGCATTTTTCATTAATACATTAATTTAAGTTATACAAAAAATCAAACAGTCATTTATTTTAAGGTAGCATACATGCCTATCGTTGTTCCAGTAAAGCCTCCGGCAGTGGCCGTTGACAGATACCCAGCGTCCACATTCCTGCACAACACGTTCCACACACCTTCCTGGCGAGCATAGTAGAAATCATAATGTGTTCCGCGCGAAACCACCTTCAGGTCGGTAAGCACTCCTCCGTCGTCCAAGCGAACGGAAGCCAGCACCTTACTTTCCCCATCGCCTATCTGCCTGAGGGAAATACATTCACCTTGATCATCCCTGCCTACAGCTAGGAAATATTGATGCTTTTCGTCCTTGAACAACAATATGCCCGCTTGCTCCGCCTTGCTCTGCGGACAGAACAACATACGTGTGCTGCATTCGAACTTATGATGCTGCAACCGGCGGCATATAAAAGCCGGCACCTTCTTTTCGGAAGCACTGACTGAATCACATTTCAAAGTGAGATAACCCGGAGTCTGGGAAAGCGAGTAAAGTCCGGTAGCAGGAGCACGCAAAGTCATCCATTCCATACCCAATGTTTGTCCGTCGAAACCGTCATTCATTTCAAAGTTTCCGAAGGTGGCAGATTCGTCACGCTTCACTCCTTCGCGGCGAACAATGACTGGCACCAGATCATCCCCCTGCGTCATATAGGGGAAACCATCCTCACTCCACTTAACGGGCATCATAAAAGTCTCACGTCCTAAATTCTCGAACGTGTTGTTTATGGGACGGCAAGCCAGAAAGACTGCCCACCAATCCCCTTCCCGGGTTTGAACCAAATCGGCATGTCCAGCGCACGTCACCGGATTGGGACGCTCCGCATCCAACTGACGCTGGGTCAGAATAGGGTTGTTCTTCCACGGTGTGAATTTGCCCGTCGGAGAATCACCACGGAAAATCACTTCCGAATGCCATCCGGCTGTTCCACCCTCGGCAGACATCAGGAAGTAGTTCCCGTTTATTTTATAAAGGTGCGGACCTTCAATCCAGATGGGCTTGTCCTCCGGACGAGCTCCCTTGTTCACCAGAATCTTGCGCGGTCCCACCGTCTTGTCCGCATTCACATCAAATTCCTGCACACGGATGGTACGATGTCCGCTGTATTCAGGCTTGTTGTCCGGCGCGTCATCATTATTGACAAGGTAGGCCTTCCCATCTTCATCGAAAAAGAAAGAGGGATCAATGCCTGTCACTTCGGGCAACATAATAGGATCAGACCATTCGCCAAAAGGATCTTGTGTCTTCACAAAGAAGTTTCCAACCCCTACATTGGTAGTAACCATATAATAAGTCTTGTTATGCGGGTTGTAGGATATGGCCGGGGCAAAAATCCCTCCACTTACGTGTTGCCCCTCCATGTTGACTAATTGAGAAGGACGATTCAAGATATGCCCCACCTGCTTCCAGTTCACCAAGTCCTTGCTGTGGAAAAGAGGCACACCCGGATAATAAGTAAAGGTGGAAACAGCCAGAAAATAATCACCTTCACCATTGGTGCAAATGCTGGGATCGGAATACCATCCCGGCAGAATAGGATTATAAAAATAATCATCTCCTGGAAGCGGATTGGAAATATAGACATCATCCTCACCTTTATAATTAAAGTAATCGAAAAGAGCGACAGACTTTCCTACAACTGGCAAATCATTTCCTTTCTTGATCGAACTACATGAGGTAAAAGAGGAGCCCAGCACCCCTAAAGCGATCAGCACGCCCGACCATCTTTTCAGCTTTTGTTTTTGTTTCATTGTCTTTCTAGTATTATAATTGACCAATTCCTTTACGGATTTCAGACGCAAATATAGAAAGTGTCGCCGAATATAAATTCTCTGCATGATACACGCATCTTTCGTAGAGTTACATCTTGCTTCAAACGTGTTACATGAATCTTTACCTGCGTTACAATACACACATAACACATTATATTACAACAAATTACATTCACACCACCAGACATTATATTTGAAGAGCACAGATATAAACAGACCGTTTGCAAGTTCCGGACAATGAACATAATTTCTGCAAACGGTCTGTTTGGACAATGCCCGGCAAAGCAACCGGTCCAATCTGTCCGAATGATGTATCACTGATTTATTTTCAGACAGATTCTATGGTCTTTATTTTCCCTTCCGCATCATACTCCAATTCGCATACCTTTAGGCTACGCAACCAAGTGGTTCCCCCCGAAGGGACACAATCGTGATGAAACAGATACCATTTTCCTTTGTATTCTACAATGGCATGATGAGTAGTCCAACCTACCACAGGCTGCAAAATAACCCCTTGATAAGTGAACGGACCATACGGATTATCTCCTGTGGCATAGCAAAGCAGATGAGTGTCTCCCGTAGAATAAGAAAAATAATATTTCCCGTTGTACTTGTGCATCCATGAAGCCTCGAAAAAGCGACGCGCATTGTCACCGGCACTCAACGGATGTCCGTGTTCATCCAGAATAACCAAAGGCCGCGGCTCTTCGGCAAACTGAAGCATATCGTCCGAAAGTTTCACCACACGTGAAGGCAAAGCCGGTTCACCATCAGCCGGAAAAGCCGCACACTCCAATGCCTTGTTGTTGCGATAACGCTGAAGCTGTCCACCCCATAAACCGCCGAAATACATATAATAGTTCCCATTACCATCATCAAATACCGCCGGATCTATACTGTAGCTTCCATGCATGGGATCGGGCTGGGGAATGAACGGCCCTTCGGGGCAATCGCTCACCGCCACGCCGATACGGAAGATGTCGTTCCGGTCTTTCAATGGAAAATACATATAATAGTTCCCGTTTTTACAGGCCACATCACAATCCCACAACTGACGCCCGGCCCAAGGGACATCCGAAACTTTCAGTACGACTCCGTGATCAGTCACTGTTCCGTTCATCACATCTTCTGTAGAAAAGACATGATAGTCACACATGTCAAAATGATCACCATTGTCATTCTCCTCCACTCCGCTCTCGCGATCATGAGAAGGATAAATGTAAAGCTTTCCGTCAAAAACATGTACAGCAGGATCTGCCATATAGTCTCCGGGCACCAAGTATCTGAATTTCTTTTCCATATCGTTACGTTATTAAATGTTATGTTTTCCTATCAGTTCTTCCACAAAAGGTTTCGGCTGGCAATCACGGTCGAACAATAAAGGGTAATCCACACGTCCGGGCACAGGGAAATTATTCTTCCATGAGTCACCGTCCGTCACCCCCCACACTGTCACACGGGTAATGATATCCGAATGTTTCAGGAAAAGACCGAAAAATTCCTTCATCCGGTTATTCCATGCCACAGACACAGAGTCGGGCAAACCGTCGGGATAGGGATTCAAGGATTGTTTATAAGACACCGTATCCGAAATATTGGCTCCCATCCGTGCCGTGGGCAATGCACTCATATCCCATTCGGTTACCATCACCTTTACTCCGGTAGCTGCAAATGCCAGTATACTGGCTTCAAATTCGGACACTGACGGATAATCCATTCCCATGTGTCCCTGCATACCTACCGCGTCGATGCGCAGTCCACGGTCTTTCAGCATCTTTACCAATTCGACTACTTTGTCACGCTTAGCCTTCCCGTCCATGCCATAATCATTATAGTAAAGTTCGGCTTCCGGATCTGCTTCATGAGCATACTGAAAAATAAGCGGGATGTACTCTTCGCCTAATATCTCGTAAAAAGGAGATTTACGCCAGGAGCCGTCCGATTCAATGGCTTCATTCAATACATCCCAGCCCTTTATACGCCCTTTATAGTGCGTCACAATAGTCTGGATATGTTTTTTTATACGCTCCTTCAAGATGTCGGCACTTACTGTTTTTCCTTGTTCGTCCACACAGAACCAAGGTGCCAGCTGTGAATGCCAGATAAGGCAATGCCCGATAACAGCCATATCGTTCTCCTCGCCAAAACGAACCAACCGGTCCGCTTCCGTAAAATCAAAACGGTCTTCCTCCGGATGAATCACTTCGCATTTCATGCAATTCTCGGCCACAATGGAATTAAAATGACGTTTTACCACTTTCGAGGCGTAAGTATCCTGACCTGCTGCCTGACGTACATTCAACGCTACCCCCATCAGAAACTTGCCCGAAGCTGCTTCCTTCAGCGAAGGACCCGGCTCGACCTTCCGGTCATTGCCGCAAGCGGCCATTAATCCGGCAATGGCAGCCAATAATGTCACATATCTTATTTTCATTGTATAATTTTTAATTATTATATTTTTGCATAAACATTCAACATCAAAGTGTGGAATAAGGCTGAGTTTTCATTAGTCAAAAAGACCGTGTAGTATGTTTTACCCCACACTTTATACATCAGAAACCGGATAGTTCAATGGGCTTTTGAGACCCCGCATTCGCAATGATGGCTCACGATGTACAGATGTTGTTTTAATAAATCATTCAGACTATGACTTACGTTGGTATTGATGTCAGCAAGGTGACTTTCGTTGTTGCCTATTCGTCTGTAAAGACAAACAAGACGAGAACATTCAAGAATACCGTAAATGGCGTTCACGAGTTCGTCCAAACTATTTCAGCATCCGAACATAATTGCGTGCTGGAAGCTACGGGCAATTACAGCGCGTTACTCGTTTACCTGCTTTCAGAGGCAGGCATTACCATCAGCCTTGAAAATCCGTTGAAGATAAAGAACTTCGCCCGTGTCATGCTCACCGTTACCAAAACGGATGAGATTGATGCACGCCTGATAGCACTTTACGGAGAGAAGATGCAACCTGCGCCATACAAACTTCGCAGTGATGCAATCCTTGTCCTCAAGCAGAAACGGACGGTGCTGCGCCAACTCAAGAAGCAACTTGTAGCCACACGCAACCTCAAAGGCTCGATGGAGGTCCTTCCATTCTTTGACCCCAAATGCAAGAAAACCATCGAAAAGACGATTACATTTCTTGAAAAGCAAATCAAAGAGATGGAAGAGGAACTCGCTTCATTGGCACAAGGTGAATACAAGAAACAGATGGACCTGCTCACCTCCATCAAAGGCATCGGTGTCACGCTGGCAGCTCCGCTTATTGTAGCCACCGGCAGATTCTCTTACTTTGATAATGCCAAGCAACTGACCCGCTACTTGGGCTTGTCACCTACTTACCAACAATCCGGTACGTCAGTCAATGTCAAAGGCCACATCAACCGAAACGGGGATTCAAGCCTCAGAAGCCAACTTTATGTAGCCGCATTCTCATCGCTCAGGTGCAATACCGAGTGTAAGGCATGTTTCGACCGTCTCAGATCTAACGGCAAGCCCGGCAAGGTGGTGGTTATTGCGGTCGCCAACAAACTTGTGAGGCAAGCCTTCGCTGTCGTCACGCAAGGGAAACCCTATGTCGATGGATTCAAATCCGAAAAGCCATAACAGCTCCTGCGGAGGGAACGCCATGCGGCAAGGGACTGAGCACACAGCCCCGACGAGCTTTTCATGCACGATAACTTGCATGATTATGCTAATTATCGTTAACCGTATTCAGTTTTTATATTATAGTTCATATTACAAAGTTTTTAAGGTAAATAACTTGTTCTTTTTCATTAATAACCGGCCTTACTGCGACGGTCAGCAAGTTCCGCCTGCATCTGTTCGTTGTATTTTTTTGTAATAGGATAGAAGCATAAGGCAGCTACTCCCATTCCAAATATCATAGCCGGAATCAGACTGGAGGAAAGTACAATCCCCCTTATAGCCGTACCGCTTTGCTCTGCCCCGATACCGGACACATACCCAAATCCATATCCCGTATCCGGCGGACGACATCCAACGGTACGGCACGCTTGACCGTCTTGTCGATTCCGGTATAGACATGTTTGAACGGATGTCGCTGTACGACCAACTCCTTATCCACGGCACGGTTGTATATCGCCCGGAGGTTACGCATGTAGAAAGAAGCACTGTTGGGACAGATGCCGATTGATTTAAGGTATGCCTCGTATGCCGTCATCAGGTCGCCCCCCACGTCATCCAAAGGGATGTCGCGTCCTTTCCTGAACCTTGCAAAACTATTGACGGCGGTCGTGTAAGTCTCCGCCGTGCATCGTTTCCCAATCTGCCTCAACTGTCCGACAAGATTTCGGGCAAATGCCATGAAGCAACGGCTGTCTGCCGGTAAGAGATATTTTGATACCACATCTTCTGCCGTATAGCTGTTGTCCGCACGTTCAAGGCATAAGATAATACTTTTCAGTCGTTTCGTGTCTTCCAATATGGCGGTCCTCAATGCAACGAGATAGTTCCGGCGCACCTCCCCGATACCGGGAGGAAAAACGACATCCTTGCTTTCCGTATCCCATTCCTGCGGATACAGTTTATAACCGGTGGGAATCTGCCTGGCTACCCGGTTGTGAATCACTTGATAGAACAACGTGCCCTCTTTCGTTTCAGAAGAGGATGCACGGAATTTGGTTTTTGCTGTTGCCATAAATCAGTTTTATTTTTTTCAATTCATAAAAAACATATCGTAACGGGAACAAAGAAATCAGCCGTACACCCACACTTCCCCAATTGAAAAGCCACACATAAAACAGTCAAATAAGACACACGGGAAGAAGAGAA
>ENA-ORMX01002197-ORMX01002197.1-human-gut-metagenome-genome-assembly--contig:-NODE-2197-length-11587-cov-2.442768_pt1 | contig 11587 bp, 4 predicted proteins | sample MGYA00242108_ERZ509007 | MGnify/ENA primary metagenome ERZ509007 (study PRJEB26280, sample SAMEA2338745) | human gut metagenome | biome: human gut; feature: human-associated habitat; material: faeces...
AGACCAAGTATACTGAATGGTTTTCGCGACTTTACAAGATATGGGAAATATCTGAAAAAAAGCAAGGACAGGATAACAGAAGCCGCATGCCGATTATATGGTGGAAGTGTTGGACAGAAAGTGTATGAGATCATGCTGGCAGAGTGGTATTATCAGAACAATAATTGTTTTGAGGCACTGATTCTTGTGACCGGAACGATTCCGTTGATCGAGCAGGAGAAGGATATGCGTTGTCTGTTTGTGGCACTTGCACTTCAGATGAAGATCCTTTTGGTAAATGGACAGACAAAAGCTGCACGTCCTTTGGTGGAAAAGATTCGGAAACGGATACAGATTACGGGATGGGATGAATTAACTTCAAGTCTGAATGCGATCGAATGTCTTGGTGCCTGTTATGATGGGCGACTACAGGATGTAGAGCGTTGGTTAGATGATATAGCACCGGATGAGAATAAGGGCATCTTCATGATGGATATGTATGCATGGATGGTTAAGGTGCGATGTTATATACAGACAGGCAAATATATGGCTGCCTATGTATTGACACACCAGCTTATTGCATTGTTGATTCCGGGCAGACGTTATATGGATTTGTGTGAATGCTATATGTTGTCAGCTATCATATATTATAAGATGAAGAATATGGAAGGCATGTGTGAGGAGCTTTCCAAGGCCATTGTGCTTGCAAAAAGGTGCGGTTATATCAGACTGCTTGCGGACACAGGCAATTGTATGGTACAAATGCTGGCAATTTATCAGAAAGAATATGAAGAAGATTCCTTCATAAGTGAGATTAAGGAACTTGCATATTCGGTCGGTACTTATTTCCCTGATTATTTAAAATCTCCATATGAATATTATGAACATCTGACTCAGATGGAAGAAAAAGTCTTTCGTTTGATGGCACAGGGCTTAAGTAATGATGATATTGCACGACAACTGGGCAAAAAGACGGGAACTGTGAAGTTTCATAGCTGTAATATCTTTCGTAAGCTGCAGGTTCCGACGCGTCAGGAGGCAGTCGAACGCGGTCGGGAGATTGGTCTGTTATAAAACAGACGCTTTAATATATAAGAGCATTTGGCTCTTTTATATAGAAAAATAAAAAGGAGGAAATAAGATTGAAACAGAAAATTAAATTTGTGAAGCGTTTCATGTCAGTGGTAGTGGCTGCAACTATGGTGTTTGCAATGGTTACAGGCATTTGTGATTTTTTTCCGAATATAAAATCGGAAGCGGCAGCACGCCAGACGCTGTATATCTGTGATATTAAATCTGGGGGATTTAGTGCCAATTATGCAGGATATACAAGACTGTCTATTGATGGAAATGCGGGAAATGTAAACAGGGGATGTGGAAAAGGATCCAATGATTATATCTGGGTAAAGACGACCACAGATCCGGCACAGGCATATACAAGAATATGGTCTGTATGGCAGAGTGATGCAGGTACATCAAGCAGTCTTGACGGATATAGCGTTGAGAGAAAGACGGGTGACCTGAATGATGGTGTAGGTTCAAAGTCCGGTTATATCTACGTCTATGCAACAAAGGACAGAAATGCAGGAGATCCAATCTCATCACTTGGTATCTGGAATGACACTGATAAAAAGCTGCAGTATGCCGGAGGAAATTCAGGAAGCAGTCTTAAAAGCCAGAATGCAGAGAGGGTCGAGAATGTTGACAGCAACTGGAACAAGATTGATGGAGATCTCAATAAAAATGCCGGAGGTGCATATATTTATCTTTATTGTAAGAGAGCACCTTATGTGATTCCAAATGATATAAGGATTACTTTTGATGGTGAATATCATAGAGGATATGTAGAGTCAAAGACATCCGGTGTATCAATCTCATATGATAATACCGGTATGTATCAGGTAGGAAGTAATACTACAAAATATGCGGTGTCAAAATCCGGTATGGAGACAGCGTATGGTACATTTACAAATACGATCACTGATCCATATGGCTATGACAAATACACGAAGCTGGAGGATGGACTCTGGCTTGGAGTAAAGAACACAGCTGAAACAGCAACAAAAGATGACTATTCTTATTCGGAGACAGATGGACTTACGATCAAGTCTGATAAGCAGATGATCCTGTTCGGAACAAAATCCGGTAAGGTTATGAAGGGTCAGATCAAGGCAGCAGGGGATATTGATGTGAATCTTGCGATCCGTAGTCTGACGATCACACGGAATACTCAGGGGGCAGCGATCACAGTAAATCCGGCAGAGGGTAAGACCGTGACGATCACTGCTTACGGAACAAACAATCTGACATCATCGGGAGCTTATGCAGCGATCCAGAAGAATGGAAGCGGTAAGCTGGTACTGACTTCTACGACGAAAGGTACTATAAATGCAACTGCCGGTAACAATGCGACATATGGAGCAGCCGGTATCGGTGGTGGTACAGACAAAACCTTAAAGGTTGTTTCAAATATTGAGATAAATGGAAATGTAATTATAAAAGCAAGGGGATCACAGCCATCAAATGAAAGCTATGCAGCATATGGAGCAGCCGGTATCGGTTCTCAGTACAATATGCCGGTTGATGGCATCCGGATCTCAGAAAATGCAGACGTAACAGCAATTGGTGCAAACGGAGCAGCCGGTATCGGTTCCGGCGCAAATGGTGATGCTGCCAATATCGAGATTGCAGGCGGAATCGTAAATGCAACAGCGGGAAGTGGAACGATCGGTTCTAAAAATATTGGCGGAGCCGGTATTGGTTCCGGTGCTTACATAAATGATGAAGCAAAGCTTGCTTCCGGTATTACCATTTCAGGAGGAACTGTAATAGCGACCGGTGGAGACGGCGGAGCCGGTATCGGTTCCGGTAAGAATGCATCCGTTGATAATATCAATATTTATTTAGAGTATGCAGGAAATCTGACTGTCGATGGTACAGAAAACGGAGCCGGTATTGGTTCCGGAGCAACAGATACTGTATCAGAGGCAACAAATATTAATATTTCAAATACAGGTTTTATTAGTATCAGAGCAAGAGGAAATGGAGCCGGTATCGGAGCCGGTCTGAATTCAGAGACAAGGGATATTAATATTATCGGCGAGGTCGTTGAGACAAAAGGAAAGCTTATAGTTATTGCTGCAAATGGTCCGGCGATCGGTGCTTATGCAGGAGATGTTAAGAACGTAAATGTCTTAACAGATGCAACAGTCAACCTCAGTGCTGAAAATGGTATTGCAGTAGGAGCACTGAATGGCTCATCTGCTTCTGATATTACAATTATCGGTGATAATATCTGTGGAGCAAAGGCAGAGGATGTTCCTGTTCTGGGAACTGTTTCTAACTCTGTTCTGTTCGTAGGAAAGACATATGAGGTTTATGGAACAGCAACCATTCGCAAGAGTACACATATTAAAGCAGGAACAACATTAGAATTACCGTCATCATCCAAGCTGATCATTCCTAAGGACGTTGAACTTGTAGTTGATCCACAGCATGATAATGTACTTCCGGGTGCGCTTGTCTGGGCAGCTGACAGTGATGCACAGTTGATCATCAATGGTACTTTAACAGTTAAGGGAACAATGGCGATGGATTCCGAATATGGTATCATTGTATTGAACGGTTCTCTTAATCTGGAAGAAAATGCTAATATTTACGGTAAGTTCTTTATGAATGGTAAATATACCGGAAATGGTGTTATCACAAAGGGAAAGAATCAGACTCCGGAGGAAGGGGAGATTGCAGTATACCTTGAACTGGATATTGATGATGGTGTAACCTACAATGCAAAGGGAAATCTTGCAGAGAACCAGTTGATCATCGATGAGTCCAGCCTGGAGGATACTACTACCGGTACATATGCAATTAATAACATTGTTGCACATGACGGTTTCCAGATCACAGATATCCTGTTGGATGGCAAGTCCATTATAAATGACAGCAGTTATGTTACAAAGAATCAGGAAACAGGAGAGTACAATGTAGTATTATCGGTATCTGAATATCGTGGTGAGACGATAAAATTTGCAGTAAAAGCAAAATCAACCGTAGAATCGATCAGCATCGAACGTTTCCCAAATAAGACAGCATTTGCCAAAGGGGCAGAGTTTGATCTGAATGGTCTGAAGGTAGTAAAGACTTATAAGAATAAGAAGACTGCACCGGTTGATATTGATAAGGAGTTGAAGGTTACAGGCTATGATATGAACAGCGTTTCTGCACAGACGGTAACACTTCAGTATATTGCAGATGACAGATACAGTGATGATATTACAGCATCTTATGAAATAACTGTATTTGATTTTGCAGGCTTAAATAAGGGAAAGACCACACTTACTGCGGGCGGCGAATCATTTGTTGCTACAGATGTAGATAATGCGGAGCATGTTGTTAAGTTTGCATTAGGTAAGAATGTCGGTGATATCTCAGCACTGAAGGATAAGATCCGTCTTCAGGTACAGGGATTTACCAATTCAGTTGGTCAGATTGATTTTGTATCAAGTGAAGTAGTCGGACAGAATGCGGTTGAGGCAACATATGTAGCAGATATATATGTAGATAAAGCGAAAACAGTAGTGATCCAGTATACAATAGTGATCACACAGCCAACCTTATACTATGATCTTGCAGAGGCAGCAGTAGCAGTAAATGGCGAATATACCTATGATGGAACGCAGCAGACACCGGATAAGGAAAATATCGAAGTTACAATCGATGGCGCAGTTGTTCCGGATGATCAGTATACGGTAGAGTATGGTGAGAATGTGAATGCCGGTACCGGTAGACTTACGATCAAGGGTGATGGTATTCATACTACAAACAGTAAGGAAGCAACATTTACAATTGCAAAAGCGAAGCTTACGGATATCGATGCACTTGTAAGATCAAATGAATTTACAGTTCAGAATGATGTAAAGCATGAGCTTCAGATAGAATTTGGCGAGATCGAGGGCCTTGCAGCAGATGAATATACTGTATCTTATAAGAAGATATCCGATCAGTCAAATATCGTGGCAAATGTATCAAACGGAGTTATCACGACTGCTTATGATACATCCTATTCAAAGGCAGGAACAGCAGAAATCGCTGTTAATGTAACAATTAAGGATAGTGCAGTAAACTACTATGCAGATTCTGAATTATCACATTCCATAAATGTTACATTAACAAAGTATGTAAAGGGAACCAGTATTACGATTACTTCCGATTCTGATGATTTTGCGTGGGATGCATCAGCCGGTGAATATAAGGTGACGCTTTATAAGGGCGAGAAGATCTGGATTGATGCCAAACTTAACGATGGATCAACAGATGTTATTGATTATAAGGTCGCAGAAGGCGGCGAAGAGATAGCTGCTTGTGATGGAATTACCATTTCTGCGTTAGGCAAGGGATCGACCATTATCACTGCAAGTACAGGTAAGGGTTCTACAACAAAGAGGATTGCGGTAACGGTTCTTCCAACTACCAGACTTGAATTAACCGGTACGGAGACTTATGAGAAGGTATTTGGCGATGGCGCATTTACACTGGATGTGGCTTTAAAGGATACAGCGCTTGAATCCAAGCTCTCTGCATTACGGTATGTTTCGGCTGATCCGGAGGTTGCTGCTGTAGATGAGACCGGTAAAGTTACTATAATGGGATGCGGTGAGACTACAATTACAGTAACATCTTATACAGAAGAAAGAGCATATACATCTGACGAATATGTAGTAATAATCAAGGTTAAGGCACCACATACGAAACATATCAAAGATAATGGAACAAGAGTTGAGCCAACCTGTGAGAAAAATGGTTCTATCACATATAGATGTACCGAGTGTAATGAGGTTATAGATACAGAAGAATTGAAGGCAACCGGACATACATGGGATAAAGGAAAGGTTACAACACAGCCAACTACAAAGACAGAGGGTGTAAAGACATATACCTGCAGTGTCTGCAAAAAGACAAGAACAGAGCCAATCGCAAAGCTTCAGGAGCCAACACCGGTGAAGCCAACACCGGAAAAACCAATAGTAAAACCGATCAAGAAGGGGGATGTGGTTTCTGATGACAGTAAAGCTGCAAAGGTTCAGGTTATAAGCACATCCAAGAAAACAGTTGCATATAAAGCACCTGTAAATAAAAAGGCTAAGACTGTCAGCATTCCGGCAACCGTGAAGATCAGAGGTAAGAAATACAAAGTAACACAGATCGCAGAGGGTGCTTTCAAGAATAATAAGAAGGTAACAAAGGTTACAATCGGAAGCAATGTTAGTAAGATTTCCAAGAATGCTTTCAATGGAGCAATAAAACTTAAAACCGTTACTATGGGACAGAACGTAACGGAGATCGGAGCATATGCATTTAAGGGCTGCAAAGTTCTTACCGGTATTACGCTTCCGGCGAAGACAACGAAGATCGGAGATCAGGCATTTAGCGGATGTAAGAAGCTGAAGACAATTACAATTAAGTCTTCAAAGATAACCTCAAAGAAGCTTTCTAAAAATGCGTTTAAGGGTATAACCAAGGTTACAACGATCAAGGTACCTAAGAAGAAGGTTTCCTCTTATCAGAAGCTGTTTAAGAGCAAAGGCTTATCTTCCAAGGTCAAGGTAACAAAATAACAAAATAACAGTAAAAGCAAAGGACGCCGTTTGTGGTAGGAATATTACAGACGGCGTTTTCGTTTTATCTGGACAGTATGAGTCAAGGTGAAAAAAATTTTTAAAAAATTTGAAAACTTTAAAACCTTTTTCCATTTGCCCCTGTCTTATATAGTAGAAGGCAGGAAAATAAAATATTTCTCTTGCATCTGTAAATATTTATTGTAATATAAAAATATCACAAAAATGAAAAGGAGAAGAAGAATGATGAAAAACAAGAGCTTATGGAAAGGGTTAATTGTAATGCTGGCAGCAGCATTCGTTATGCTGGCAGTACCGGTGCAGAAGGTGTCTGCAGCAGGAACAACAGAGGGACCAAAACTGAAATGGGGCAGTTCGTATAGTGGCAGTACAGAGACCAGTAAATGTTATAAATATGCATTTTCTTTGAAACAATCCGGAAATGTCACCTTTGTATTTCAGGTATCGGATGCTGGATATGCATTTACCAGTATGGGTAAAATAACAGTTTTGGACGAAACAGGAAAAGAAGTATACAAGATTTATAATGTGGGAGATTGTAGTTTATCGCTGGATTTGCTGGCAGGTAATTATACATTAAGAATAGGCATGGAAGGTGGTATGGATGGTTGTAATTTTACATTTACACCATCATTTAAGCCATCTAAGGAAACGAAGTCCGAGCATGCAATGGCAAAGAATAATGAGATGGGAACAGCAACCTCTTATAAGATTGGTAAATCTGTAAAAGGACAGTTAGCGTTGAATGATGATATAGATATTTATAAGATGAGAGTAACAAAAAGTCAGTATCTGAATCTGACGGTATCTAGTAAGCTCCGTGAACTGAACATTAATTTGGTAAACACAAGTGGCAGTCGGAATGTTAGTATATCAGATATTGAAGCGGGACTTCATAAATACAGAGTATTTTTACCAAAGGGTACATATTATGTCAAGTTCAGAGGGGGTGTAAATTATGCAACGGACTATCATTATACAGGTAAGTATTCCTTTAGAACTTCTGTAACTGCAATACCAAAGCCAACTATTACTAAAACAAAACCGGATAATAAGTATAAGACGATGTATATACGGTGTAAGAAAAATTCATTGGCAGATGGCTATCAGTTCCAGATTGCAAGAGACAAAAAGTTTAAAAAGGGCAAAAAGACAAAGCAGGATGAATATACAGGAATGTATATGGTTGATTTGAAAAAAGGAACATATTATGTTCGTGTTCGTTCTTATGTGAAGATTGATAATTATGGTAGTACTCCGGATGAATATTATTATTCTTCTTGGAGTAAGGTTAAGACTGTTAAGATTAAATAATAATAAATACAACCCTACATAAATAAGTACAAAAACTGACATATGGATCATCATATTTTCGGAAGAAAAGATACCTGATCCTCATGTCAGTTTTTTGTTGCCTTTATTTTCTTCATCTTGCTATCTCCTGTGAACTACGTTACAATGAAATCTGGAGAGATTGTACTAAATATGCATAAGAAAGGCTATTCTTTGGATCAGATTGTCGAGATAACAAATCTGGATGTTAGTACAGTAAAGGCTATAATAGGCTAAACAGAGAAAACGGATCTGACATATTTCTATTAAAAGTATACAAAAATGAAAAAACAGGCGTGTGGGAGGCTACAAATGATTTGCAAAACATGTGGGAATGATCTGCAGGGAAATGAATATAACTGTCCGTTCTGTGGGGCGGCAGTTGATTATACAGAGGCGGTGGAGCAGGCAAAAGCCGGAAGGGAAGAAGGCTTTTCCTATCTGTATGAGATGACATATCGGAATAAGCTGTATATTGCGATGAAATACATGAAGAATGAGGATGAAGCGATGGATGTTCTGCATGATTCCTATGTGAAAGCATTTGAACGGCTTTCCGGTCTTCAGGATGCAAATTCATTTCCGGGATGGCTCAGTACCATCGTTGCAAATACCGCAAGGAATGCATTGAGAGATCGCCATACAGTGAATTTTTCGGATATGCAGAGAGAAGATCAGGATGGAGAGACATTTGAATATTCGATCGCAGATGAGAACATGACAGCCCAGCCTGAGATGGCGTGTACAACGAAAGAAACGCAGGAAATGGTACAGGAGCTGATCGGATCATTGTCTGATGAACAGAGAATGTGTGTGCTGATGTTTCACATTGAAGGATACAGTATAAAAGATATTGCGACAGTTCTTGGATGTTCAGAGAATACAGTAAAGTCCAGATTGAATTATGGACGTAAGAATATCAAGGCAAAGGCAGAGGAGCTTCAGAAGAAGGGCTACAAGCTGTACAGCTACACACCTATGGCACTTCTTACCTATCTGCTCATGGCAGAACGAGGAACTATGCTGGTAGCAGGAACCTTCGACAAGCTGGCAGGTGTTGGAAGTGTAGTCGGTGCCGGGTTGATTCATGGTGGTGCCGCAGGCGCATTATCTGTTGCCGGAAGTGCAGCCACAGCCGGGGGTACCGGAGTCGCCGGAGCTGCAGGGTCGGCAGCGGGAACAGGTGCAGCCGCAGGAGGCAAGACGGCAGCAGCTACAGCGGCAAAACAGACCTTCTTGAAAACAGTAGCAGGAAAAATCACAATGGCGGCAGCCGGAGTGGCAGTAGCAGGAGGAGCAGCCGGTGTAGCAATATACAATCACAACCAGAACACCTGGCAGGATGCATATACAGAGGTGCTGAAGGAATATAGACAGGAAATTCAGGATTATGGCTGGCAAACTTCGCAGATGCGGGAGAATGAACCGACGTTGGTAGAAGAATCCAGAGCGATTACTGTTGCTGATATTATGGGAGATGATACTCCTGAACTGATCTTTGCGGCACAGGATGAATCAGATCCGAATAAAGCTGATCTTCATATATATACATATATAGATAATGAAGCAATACAGGTCTATAGTGGAGAACTTGATACAAGGTCAGATGAGAATCGGGACAAATGGGGATCAGAAGGAACACCATATGTATTAGTTTGCACTAGAGAAGTTTCAGAAAATGGATGCCGGTTGTACATACTTTGCAGCGATGGGCAGAGTGATGATACAGAGATTGGTGTCATAGATAAGATGATAGAATTCGATGTGGCTACTTCTCGTGGAGATAGCTTACAACCGATTGTCTGGACCTGTCATGCAGAACAGGTGGGGGATGAAGAAACAGCATTGCTTGCAGAACGGGACGGTATATCTGTGGCCTGGGAGGAATATCAGACAAAACGCGACGAAATATATCAAGAAGTGGATAGTGAGGTTCTGAAGAACATGGCGGCGACAGCTCCTTATGGCATATATGATCAGTTGGCAGATATTAACAGAGATTCGTCAGGAAATATAACGGCAGATCGAAATTTAGGAGGAGTAAGTGACGGATGTGAAATGTCCTATGCAGGTGCATTGAAATATTTTAAAGAGAGCAAATAATAAAAAATTATTAGAGTGCCTTCGGCTGTTTTTTAAGAATCAGTCGAAGGCATTTTTACTTTATAAGGGAAAAACTCTCCGACTGAAAATGCCGAATCTCTCCGATTATATTTCCGGAATCTCTCCGATTGAAAACTACGAAACTCTCCGATTATACTTCCCAAAACTCTCCGATTGGTATATAATCCGTATTAGAGGTGATAATAAAAATATGATAAAAGATGCTTATAAAACAAGAATAATTGATAATAGAATTGAACAATTTTTGGAGAGCTTTGGTGCTGTATGTATAGAAGGACCAAAGTGGTGTGGTAAAACATGGACTTCTTCTTACCATAGTAATAGTGAAATTTATATGGGAGATCCTGCAGGTAATTTTCAAAATAGAACGCTGGCACAAATGTCGCCGGATTTGGTATTGAATGGTGACAAGCCAAGATTAATTGATGAATGGCAGGAAGTTCCGCCGTTGTGGGATGCAGTTAGATATAAGGTTGATCAAACAGGAGAAAAGGGACAGTTTATATTAACAGGATCGGCAACTCCTAATCATAAGGGAATCATGCATAGTGGTGCAGGAAGAATTGCAAGAATAAAGATGCATCCAATGTCACTTTACGAATCTGGTGATTCCTCTGGCGAAATTTCATTAAAAGAGTTATGTAATGATAATATAATTCCGGTTATGACTGGTGAAGTAAATCTGCAAAACTTAATTAAGTATATTATTCGGGGAGGATGGCCTGGTAATATAGACATACCTGTTGAACAGGCAGCACTTTTGCCAATTCAATATATTGATGCCATAATTGACGATGATGTATATAGAATAGATGGTATAAAACGTAATAAGGAGAAAATGAAACTGTTACTTCGATCTTTGGCGAGAAACGAAGCAACTACAGTTACCAATACTTCACTTGCAAGAGATGTGAAAGAAATGGATGATACTGATCTTGATAAGGATACTATTGCTGATTATCTGGATATATTCAAACGACTTTTTATTATAGATAATCAAATGCCATTTTCAACAAATATCCGATCATCTGTTAGAATAAAGCAAGCGGAGAAACGGCACTTTTGTGATCCTTCTCTTGCCTGCGCTTTGTTGAATGCGACACCGGAGATGTTGGTCAATGACCTGCAAACACTTGGATTTTTATTCGAATCTCTTTGTGAACGAGATTTGAAAATATATGCAGAATCGTTTGGTGCCTCATTATATCATTATCAGGATTATGATAATAAAGAAATAGATGCAGTTGTTGAACTTAGTAATGGTGAATGGTGCGCATTTGAAATTAAATTAGGTGCAAATCAGATTGATGACGCTGCGAAGAGTTTATTAGATATAAACAAAAAGATTGAAAAAGATCCCAAAGGAAAGCCTGCAAAAATATTGTGTGTTATTTGTGGTTTGTCTAATGCAGCATATAAACGACCGGATGGCGTATATGTTGTGCCGATTACAGCATTAAAAAATTAATTTAAAAAAATTTCAAAAAAAGTGTTGACTTTTTTTGATGGCGGCTTTA